>TARA_B100000686_G_scaffold28645_1_pt1 | contig 20653 bp, 9 predicted proteins | sample TARA_B100000686 | Tara Oceans TARA_B100000686 (sample SAMEA2622733) | marine metagenome | biome: marine biome (ENVO:00000447); feature: marine epipelagic mixed layer (ENVO:xxxxxxxxx); material: "saline water (ENVO:00002010), including plankton (ENVO:xxxxxxxx)" | depth 150 m | reverse complement strand
GAATAAAGTCGATGCCTGCCGCGTCCTGAGCCTCGGTAAACGTAATAGGGCCGTCGGCCTTTACCTGTTCTGCAACATGACTGTCGTCGTCATCATTTGCGACGTTATCCGGTTCCGAATTACAGGCGATAATTGAAATGAGCCCGATAATGACAAGCGATGATGTCGTTAGGAGTTTATTTCGCAACATTGTGAAAACCAGTTTCTTAGCCTCTGTCTACATTTGTTGAACTAATAGAAATTTATCGCGCAAAGCCGTTGCACGAAGGCGAATTCCTCGGTGTATAGACGAGCAATTTACAAACAAACACAGATCGTGTCGGCAGCGGTGACTTTGACGTTTGCATGGACAATTACCTTTACGTAAAGCATAAAGTCATGGTTCAGTTTGCGGGCGAGTGCCGTCAGAAATCAGAAGATTTACGGTTTCAGTTGATTCCAAAACGCTTCGAAATCCATTTTGCGAGTTTGGTACTTTTTCAAGTATGTGCGATATTCCGCGGAATCCAGCGAGTCAGATGAGCGTGGTGGATACTGCTTCATTCCCGTATAAGGTAGCGGCTCGACCCTCTGACCGGTGATTGTGTTCAAGTCCGCGTCCTTGTCCCAGCCAACATTATGAACGATGAAATCGCGTTTCCATCCGGATGGTGGATCAGGCAATTGACTAAACCGAACCGTAATTTCATCTCCAGCGCCGAGGACAACGAGATGATGGTCGTTTTCAAGCAAGAGCTCAGTTACATCGCCAAATCGAGTGAAGTCTCCGGCCATGGGCGGCCATACTGGCTCCTTAACTACCTTGTCGTATTCATACCCTTCCGGTCCGTTGTTTGTCCTGGGTAAGCGACTGGAGACTCCGCGGTAGTGAAGGTCTGCCTCAATGAGTGGCACGGGGAACTGCTGTATCTCGGTTTGATCCGCGTCGATTGCTAAGAAGATACTGTCCCAATACAATTCCATGCTGCTATTGATGCGAATGCGCCCGTCCTCACGGTTTAGCTTTTCAACAGGTAGGTCCACCACGATCGTCTTCGTCTTGCCGCCGGGGAATCCCATGTATGCAATCACCTCTTCCCATTGCACTGTGCCATTGATTTGCCGCGGCACAGTTATAGATGGTGGCAAGGGACCGGAAAGCTGTTTGTTTTGTGATAAGGCGATGTTAATGGATGTGTCTGTCGGAAACATCCAGCCAGTAAGAACAAGTTGAACCGTATTGGCTTGGCGAATGTCACCCAGCTCAATTTCCATAAAGTACGGATCCGTCAATCCTTGCTTATGGCGTTTCTGGAACAGTTTGGTAAAGACACCATCGGAATTGGCCAAAACCGATGTGATATTTTCCCCGGTACTGCTTACAACGCGATTGGATGGCTTTAGCTGGTTATCCAAGAAGGAGTGAATTTTAAAGCCAGAAATACTAGATGGTCCGACCTTTTCGTTTGAAAACACCGACGTGCCAATGGGATGGTCTACGGCAATAAGCTCCACTTGATCAAAATAAGCAGCCTCCCATAACTCCTCGGTGATTTGCATGCGATATTCGTCATCGATTGGGACGAGACGATCTCCCGGAATTAGCAAGTACTCCCATTCGCGTGTTGGTGCGATCACTCCCTCGCCAAATTGCAATCCGATGGGTGCTGCCCACAACAGATCGGTTAGAAATTCAAACTTCTCACCGGTCCATGTATATAGATAGGGACATGAGCCTTTAAGTAAGTGTTGTTTTTCGGTAAATGTTACCCGTGTATCGGGCTTGATGAGATTTTGTGGTATACCATTTGTCCACAGTACGCGGACTGCATCGGCTTGTTCTGTTTTGCCAATACCAAAGTGTGTCAACTGGCTTGTGACCATCGCCGATTGGTAGTTGCTGCCGGCCTTCACTTCGACACTGGAGCCGATACCGTAAAGGTTGGAACGCTGCACCTTGAACATTGGGTCTGGCTCTGCATAGAGTCGAACCTGAATCCAGTTATTTTCATTTCCTCCATGATTGATAAACGATGCCGGATTACCGTTAGCGACCACCGCAAGGTCAAGGTCCCCGTCGTTATCGATATCACCGGCCTTGCATGCTGTTAATCCGACGGCAGGTATTGTGATTGTTGGCTCTTCTGCAAAATGCTGATTACCCAGGTTTCTCCAAATGTCTACACCGGTGTCACGAAAGGCTCCGATATCCACATACCCGTCATTATCAAAGTCGATCGTGAAGGCACCTAGTGCTGGCTCGCCTGAAATATTGATAGTAGCGATCACCCATGACTTTTCCCCAGGCTGCGTGTCTGTTAGGGATACAGTCACGCCACTTGCGGAGGATATAACGGTATCCCATGTACCGCTATTGTCGATATCGGCACTTGAAAATGACGTCGCAGATACATCGGTTTGGGCTGTGTTGTCAGACTTGCGAATGGAAAACCGACCGTGGCGAATGTTCTGTAAGACATGTCCACTTGCCAATATATCGGTCTGTAAATTGAGGTCGGTGTCTGTTATTCCTAGGGTCACGGCACCTGCAACATGACCTGGATTAGCAATTGCCAGTGACGTGTTGTCATGAAAATCCCAGTTCTCCTGGTTTTGCCAAATCGCTACTCCACCTTCACTGAGAATAACTACGTCGAGATCTCCGTCGTTTTCGATATCCGTAATTGCCACATCAGTAATTGCTATTTTCTCTGATGGCATCGTCTTTTCGCTTATTGCCAGGCTACGCGTTTTCGTTTCCTTATCGAAGACGTTTTTAATGAATAAGTAACCGGCCGGACCAAACACGAGGAAGTCGACATCCGATGCCATGTAGTTTTCTTCTGTCGAAACGTCGGCATCCCGATCAAAGTCAGCCACACGCAATCGAGTCAATTCCGGTGAAATATCAATACTTGCTACAGATATCCAGTTAGCGCCGCTGCCGTCATGAGAGAAAACCGTCAGCTTTCCTTGGCTAACCGCGACAAGGTCGGATTGACGGTCAAGGTCGAAGTCGCAAATCGCAATATCACTTGTCCCAGGTAATTCCGGGATAGCGGTCGCGTCATCGCCAGAGATAAATTCCACATTGACCTGATCCGTAGTAATTGTGGTAGTTGGGTTTTCTTTATAAAACAAGTCAGAAAAATCATGAATAACATATTCAAGAGGATGACGCTGCAGCCTGAACAGATCGGATTGGTAGCCGAACTCCTGACGAAGGACGTTGAATACCTGGATCATCCGGATCTTAACCCGATTCCATACCGTGACGTCTTCGTCTGAAATTCTCTGAATGAATCCTGGAACTTCGGAAACAAGATCGATTTCCTGCCTAGCCAGTACTGGAGCGAAGGGAGCAAGAGTCACTTGCATGTTTTCTAGAGTCTCGGAAACTTTTGGGTCTTTGGATTCAGCTTGTTCACGCACCAAGTATTCAAGCATGACTAGGCTCTCTATCTTTGCGGCAGCCGCATCACGAATGGCGCGTCCTCGCAATTCTGCATCCAGACTGTTTCGCACGTGCATGAATAATTCAGTCTTCGGAATATAGTCATTCGGCCGGGCCTTGATTGCCGCATCAAATGCCAACAGAGCCGCTTCGTCATCACCGACGGTGATTGCTAGCTTGGCATCCAGAATTTCAGCGATTCCTGACTCCGGATCAAAACTGCGCAAAGATGCAATAGATTCGCGAGCTTTTGCTACTGTGGCGGTGAATTTCTTGGGCCGTTCGTCAGCTTCCCCTTTCTGCTTTTCGGCGGCAAGGACTCCGGCGATAGCAAGGTTTTGATGTCCAAAAAGCTCATCGGGTTGTTCAGCAACGATCTTCTCGAAGACTTCGATGCTCCGCGTACCATCATTCGCAGTTTTGTTGGGGATGTTCTCTAGTTGTGCAATTCCTTCATTTTTCAGTGCGACTAGCTCATCTATGGAGAGCGGTTGTTCCGGTGGCAGATCCGGCAGATCGCTCGAATCGAATACGATCCAACCGACCAGCCCCAAGAGTAGTACCACGCCAACAATGAGCTTGGCCAGAGAGCCAGACGTGCTGTTTGAATCATCCATGATTACGTAATCTGCTCCGTGGCGATTTGTTAAAGGGCGTAATTAACGCGATTATCTTCCATGAATCCGTTACGTTTTGCAAGCTACATCAGTTCACCGATGACTACTTCAATAGATCCAACAACTCATTCACCTTCTGGTAAAAAATGGCTTCCCAGGCGGGATCCAGAATGCAGTCGCTGTCTTCTTGGGCTCCTCCACGATTTTCCAATTGCTCCGCAGTAGGAGCGTAGTAGATGTAACCGTTTGTGTAACCAGACACGTATGTTTGCTCAAATGGCGAATCTTCCTTGATCTTGAGGCCAATTGGAATTGTCAATTCGCCTGGATGAGTTATCAGGACGAATTCTCCTACCCTCAATCCAACAACTTCAACTCGAATTGGCCGGCGCTCCGCGTCAAGGTATTGTTGCTGGTGCATGTGTAGAAGACGCAAGTTTGTGCTTACACGAGACAATTCCTCCATCGTATGGATATTGCGCAAATAGGCTTTTACGTGAGAGCGATTTCGTGCGTCCATGCTCGAAAGTATGGCTCGACCTCGCTTCTCTTCGTGCATGTATCGGCTCGCGTGATATGTTGGAAATGCTTCCGCAAGCCCGTGTTTGTTGGACAATTGCATGAAGGTTTTGAGATTGAGCGTTGTACCACCGATGGATGCCATGAGCGACTGTTGCTGTTCCTCTTGCTGAATAATTCGCTCTGCAAGGTTTGAGCGAGGAAGATCAAGGTCATGGTTAAATATTGCTAATCGACTGTCGTCCGTCGTCTTAATCTTACGTGCAGCTCGTAATGTACTTAGACCTAACCGATTGCCGAGAGGCTCTGCTTCACGCGGATGATGCATGTCCTTATAGGAAATAGGGTTAATATCGCCTCCGCACCCCTGCAAAAAAAGCGCAACCGTGTCGCTATCAAGATTCTCTTCGATTACTTGCGATGAGTAACCGGTGATGTCCGCCGTGTTTGCTCCAGTTGGTGAACCCATGATCGGGTGCATGGAAAAGTGATACAGTACTGCAACCGTGTCGCCGTTAAGATTATCAAGTCGTACAACACCGATTTCTGGATCGATTGGCCCCACATCAGCAACTTCCTCGTCTGGTGGAAGCGAGTAAGCGTGCCGGACGTCAATCGTCTTGCCGCTTTTGAGGATCATCCGGCGGTTTTCCTGGATTCGGTCTTCAAAACCAGCTCCGACCCCGACCTTAACAGCTTCGAGATTAGCTACGGCTTGCTTGATCGCATCAAAGGTAAGGTCTCGTGAGTTTCTGGCAGGACTACCGTGGCAGTGGCTTGCATTGAAAATCAGATTCCGAGGTTCTATCCCCAGTTCTTTGAAGGCACGCTCACGAACGTACGGAATGAAATCGTCCTTGATTGAGCCGATCATTCCAAAGGAAACCACATCGAGCGTGATTACTATGACGGTTGTGTCCTCTGACTTAAGGGCCAACGCGCGAGCGTAAAGCGGTATTTCTACCGGTCCGGCATCCATGTTTGTGATATCGACCTTGGCTGCTCCCGCTTGCAATTCGGCAGCGGCTAACGAGCTCTGCAGGTTACCAAGTAGTGTCGACGTAATTAGTGTCGCTGTGATTATTCGTTGTAGCACGCGCATTACAATTCCCTCTTTGGTGAATTAGATGTGCGTGTATTTTATCAAATTCCAGCGTCTGACAGAGAATGTCCCGAGATGAGATTCGTGCATTAACGCTTTAGGCAGACGGATATCCAATGGATGCCAATAAGCTTGGATGGATTGCCATGGCAATTGTATAAACAAGATGAATAAGTATGGAAACGGCTATTCCAATTATGAATCCCTTTGCTGCTTGGTCTTCTTTTACTGTGTAACCATGCTCAATTCCCACTTCTTTAAGCCGGAACCCCATCGGACTGGTAGCACAACGGCAGCAATCTTATCCCCTTCCGCAATTTCCTCTAACGACGGCTTATCTTTTGATTTAAACGACCCACGAACTGTCGCTTCGAGATTTGCGATCTTGCCCCTAAGTATTATTCCATCCCGATACAAGTCATCCGGTCCATCGGAATAGCAATTGCGTTTACGTGTAACCTCAAAAGAGATTTCATAATGAAGAGGCTTGACCTAGGAAAGGAGTGACTCTCTGTCTGAATAACTCAGATCGCGATCCAGGAGTCGCTCGTAGAGTGATTTGAATTGATCTGCTGATTGAATGTCGACAGGGTTGATGTCGTTCACAGGTGAAAATCGCTCTAAGGTAACGGGTTAGCCATGGATTGCAGATGCAATGATCATAGCCAGCATGCCGGCTCCTGCCCAAAGTTCTATCTTGGCAATTCGATAGACTTTGTCGGGGAAGCGACTTTTAGTCCCAAGTTCGTTCACATCCTCGATGATATAGATTGCTGTAATGCACAAGAGAATGTAGCAGGTGATCATTAATCCGTAGCTAATTAAGACTAACGCTCCGGACGCGAGCAGCAGGCCTTTATTCACATCAGCGATATTTAGGTCTTTGAAGAAGTTGTCAGCCTTTTGTTTCCATGGTTTCTTGTCTTCATGCGGAATGACAAGTGTGCGAGAGTCTTGGTCTGCAGAGCGAACCCGTTCTCTCTTTGACTGAGTGTTTATATGTACCTGCTCGACTTCGACTGCGTTAATTCCTTCCACAGGGTTTGGCCTCGTATCATTTATTTGCTCATCGGGTACGGCTGTTTTAGGAATTGAGGACGATGGCGTTTCGATGTCATCAGCTTCGTTTGCATCATCAATTAAATCTTCGAACTGCTCCGCTGTGATCCCTTTGACTTTCGCAGACGGAACCGCTTCTGGCGCTTCGTCTTCCGGTTCGAGCTCCAGCTCTATTTCATCATCTTCGTCTTCCTCTTCGAGCTCCAGCTCTATTTCATCATCTTCGTCTTCTTCTTCAGGAGGGGGTTCGTGTTTAGCCGACTGGTCATCAGCTAAGGCATTATCCGTGTTCGCATCAGTGCTATCGCCTTCGGCCGGGCGATCTACCGGATCTTCCTCGGTAGACTCTTCGGTGAGCGTGTTAACTGAGTCTGAATCTTGCTGCGAGGCGGATTCGTCAGCGGCTTCATCTACGATCGGCTCTACATCGAGTACGGCAATGCACGCCAGACGGTCGTAAGCACTGTCCCACTTAATCGGAGACAGCACAACTTGTATTGTCTCTCCGGGACTGCACTGAGTGACGATTTCGTTCATATCAGCCGGTAGTTGTACAGCTAATTGATGCTCTGAATTAGCGATAGAACCGTATACAGACCGCCCGTCTCTAAATCGTGTGTCGGCGTTATATGCATAAGCACGCTCATAAGAGTTGTACGCAACATCCACCAGAAACACTTCGTCTAAGATTTTTTTGATTACGTCGCGGCGGGAGGAATCGAAGCGATCCAATGAATGGTATTCATCGAGCGTATTTACGAGTGTGGTTTGAGGTTTGACCATGGAGTTGTTGCTGCGAGTCAGGTGTGATTGTATCTTTCCTATATTAACATTCGTGTTGTCCGTATAGCTATTCGTAATTAACGGCGAATTATTGGAAATCTCTTAGCCACTTCTGCCAGAACGGTTCATTTTTCGACTTTTCGAATCCATGAAGTTTGTGTGACCAGCTGATTTAGAGATGCGAATGAAATATGTGCATTGGTTGCGTACTTAGGAGTCGAATTAGCCGGAAATGTCGCGAGCGTAGCATCTCCAACTAGGAACACATTGAAATCTTTCGACAGATTCTCATATCCGGCAGTTGTTGCACAAAAGCACATATCCGTTGCATATCCGGTGAGTATGACATGCCGGATCCCGTTGTCTTTTAGAAAATCACGGACTTTGTCATATCCTTCTACATCAAAGATCAATACATCATCATCATGCACGGTGATATCAGCGGTAACAGGTACCGGTAGTTGCCAAAACCCAGGTGCATTTCTTACCGCTAGTCCTTCAAACTGTTTGAAATAGTCGATCACGGGGTGTTCGCGAGATAATTCAAACCGGCTCGGCAGAGGCTCACTGGTGTATTTAAATGTATTGAGAGCCTTGTTTAGTGCAGCCTGTGCTTGCTTTCGTTCGGTAGCCGTCGGCGTATAGTCAATTGTCCGATAGAGCTTGGTGCGAATGGGATCGACAGGTCCAATCAGACTGTACATCACGATCTTCACATCTGGTCGAAGCCGCTTAAGCAATGGATCAATTACCTCACGGGTATGCTTTCCGGCAAGGTGATTTTTTTCTGGCGTACAAAAATCTGCGACACCCGCGGGTTCTGGTGTCCGCCATCCCTGGCCATCATCGATTCCCCATGGATGAACCATGATTACCGCAGTTTCATCAGACCGAATTCGATTGGGCATCTCAATGATTCCGCGAGCGTTGTAAGAGAATCTCCATGCTCGCACGCTGAGATCTGCTCCATCGTCATTAACAAGAATAGGTGCCTCGTATCTCGTTAGCTCTTCGATCGGCTGTACAAATTCCGGATGATCATTTAGCAGTGGAGCAGGGGATTCCAGCAGCGTGAGCTTGTTGATGTAGATTTGTGTTTCTTCGTTTTCCAGGGTGCTGGATTCGACCAACGTATATAGACCTGTGATGAGAAGACTTGCAATAAGTAAACGCATGAAATGCTCCTGCACATGCTGATAGAGTAAGTTCCGGCAGTGGCGGCGCGCAATCACTGCCATAGATATGAATTCTAACAATTCACATACGGCGTTTCAGCTTTTCGTGTCGCTCAATTGCTAACTAGAGAAGACGTCAGACTTCAAACTGCCAGTGCTGTCTGCAAATCGATCGGTTTGAACACCAACGGTGTTTAACATGCTGACATAGAGGTTTGATAGTGGTACTGAGTCATCAAAGACCTGATAACTACCATGTTTTAGACCCATGTTTTTACCACCTGCAACAATAAGTGGGTAATTGCGGGCATTGTGTGTCGTGCTACATGCACTACCAAAGAGTAACATCGTGTTGTCGAGTAAAGGCCCATGCTCATCGGACACGTTCTTTAGCCGATCAAGCATGTATCCAAAGTTGCTCGCAAGCCAGTTGTCATACACACTCCACTCTTTCCATTTTGTCGAGTGGCTCATTCCATGGTGGCCGACGTTGATATCACATGCGAGTTTCGGGAAGCGATCTCCAAAGCCAATACCGTCCTCACGAGCCATCATGTAGGTCATGACACGAGTAATATCAGTTTGGAATCCAAGCACCATAATATCGATCATCGAGCGGATATACGCTTCAGGATTCTTCGTGGCATCGACTTCGAATTCGATATGATCAGCAGTGAACGGCTTCATAGGTGTATCGAGCCATTCCTCATTCCGCTGAATCTGACGTTCAACGGAACCGAGAGACTCAAGATATTCATCGAGTTTGGCTTTGTCGTTCTTGCCAAGTTGACGGCCCAAACGCTTGCTGTCTTCCAGCACCAGATCCACGATTCGCTTGCCACGCTTAATCTCTGCGCGTCGTTTTTCCGTGATGTCGCCACCTGACGGTGCAAAATATCGTTCGAATATCTCACGATGACGATGTTCAGCAGGGATCGGTTTACCATGATCATCGAATGACAGTGTAGACACTCGTGATTGATAGCCAACACCACCATCCACGGACGCGACGAGCGAAGAATAACGCGTCTTCTTACCAAACTGCTGCGCTGCCACTTGATCGATGGAAATCGAGTTTCGGTAATTACTTCCGGATACATCTCCGCCGGTCAACCACGAGTCACCAGCGATATGTCCAAGAACCTGACGGCTTTTTGGATGGCTGAGACCGCCAAGAATGCTCATATCATCTCGATGAGGTTCAAGGACTTTCAGCGTGTTGGTGAATTGGTAATCACGACCAGCCTGTAATGGAAACCAGCTATAGAGCTTGTTTTCTTCGACGTATTTATCCTTGTTCGGAATACCACAGCCATTTGGGAAGTACATAAAGCACATGCGCTTTGGCGTATCCGAGGTACTGGAAGCGGGAGCGGAGGTGGCCATCGCTTCGAGGTAGGGTAATGTTAAGGTAACGCCGACACCCTGTAAAAAGGAGCGTCGATCCAGATGCCATGATTTTTGGGTCATATCAAACCTATCCGTACGTATTTCCACAATGTGGATGTGACTACTTAATTATAGCTCATTAAATTCTTATCGGCTTCTCCGCTGCTGACGGAACAGCGGGCTCGTGATTACTTCTTCCATCACGACATGGAAGTTACTACCCCGATTGATGACGTTGTCGACGATTTGGTCTATTTCTTCTTCATCAACAAATGACATGTCGCGTCCGAGAGCATATGCGAGCAAATGTTCCACAAGCGATCGAGTGTATTTGACTTTTTCAGATTCTAAAATGTACTGCTTCATCTGGGCAACGCCATTTACAGTCACACCGGTAGGAAGTGCCACTTTGGTTGATGGGTTGCTTCCAGCATTACCGTTAAGCAGTCCCGCACCGTTGAAGTCTTCGAATACAAGTCCATACGGATCAAGCTTCTGATGACAGTTCCTACACGACACGTTGTCGCGATGGATCTCTAATTGCTGCGCAATGGTCAGATTTGTGTTCTTCTCCTTTTGCTCGAGATCCGGAACATTCGGTGGAGGCGGAGGCGGTGATTCACCAAGAATTCTTTCCATGAGCCAGACCGCTCTCTTGATCGGATGTGCCTGCGTCCCGTCAGAATGACCGCTAAGGAAAGATCCTTGCGTAAGAAGGCCACCACGTCCCAAATCAGCGGAAACAGGGACGGCGCGGAATTCGGTGCCAATCACATTTGGTATTCCGTAATACTCTGCCAGATTTTGGTTCACCATCACGAAATCACTATCGATTAGCGTTGAGATCTTCAAATTATTCTGTAAGGCGTGTGTAAAAAAGTAATATGTCTCCTTCGCCATATCTTCTTTGACGAATCGAGTAAACGCAGGGTGTTTACGAACGTCCACGAGCATTTCTTTATGACGGTAGATTTTGAGCCACTGATCACAAAAGGACTTGGAAAACTCCATGATCTGCGGTTGAGCAATCATGCGTTGAATTTCGTCTGTTAGGTTATCACTTAATTGGTTCTTAGCAGCGAGTTCGTAGAGACGTTGGTCTGGTGGACTATTCCAAAGGAAGTATGAAAGTCGTGATGCTAGCTCATGCTCGCGTTGGGACTTTGTCTTTCGTTCAGCATCGGATTCTGCCATGAACAGGAACTTCGGAGAGCAAAGCACAGCGACGAGAGTTTCCTTCACGGAGCCTTCGTACGTGTCGTGATCTCCGCAAATGCTAAGCCAAAACTCGTGGTACAAATCCACTTCCGCTTTTTCAACTGGGCGTCTAAACGCTTTCGCCATGAACGATGAAAGTACCTCGCGGGTATAGATATCTTTGTTCTCACTATTTGGCGAATCAAAGAAGACAGCCTTATGGCTCTCAGGCGGCCATTCAGGAAAATACGGCGCCTCGAATTCCATGGACTCCACGATGATTCGTGACCCGGATTTTGACCGATCTTTAATGAAGTCACCGTTCCACACAGTTAATACCATGATATTGGCGAGGTCGCTCATTTCATTGAGATCAACTTGCGGCGTGGGAAGGTTTTCCAGGCGTCCAGTGAACTCGTAGGTTAAGAATTCATTGTGAGCGGTCGTAATGGGCTGAATGCTGCCGAAGCGTTGTGCATCCTGGCCGTCATCGGTGCGATTACCAAGTGAGACCTGAAGTGCCGCTGTTCTGGCATTATCCTGTTGCCATTGATCTTGATATGCAGCGACTTGTTCTTCTCGTTGGCGTCTGATTTTGTGATCATCGGCAAGCGGCGTTAAGGCGAGATCACCAAGCTTGATGTCTGCATTCCACTTGAGCAGAATTGTCGTCTCACCTTTCGGTAGTGCCATGATACCGAGGCTGGAAGCGAAGAGTTCGAGGCTCGCGTCATCGTTTTTCTTTTCGTATTTGCGATTGAGCTTAGTGTTGTGTTGCACCAATTCAAAACCGAAATCGACCTTTGGGTCATTGGCCAAGGCAGAACGAACAACATCAATATGAAATACATCTGGTGAATCAAGATTGATAGTGTATTGCGCGGCGCGACTAGGATTACTTTTATCTTTTGTAACCAGGAATCCATCCTTCAACTCCACACGCGTAAGCTTCTTGGCCTGATCAACGGAAAACACGACCGCATCCTTGCGATGCGTCACTTCTTTATTCTCAATCGTACTTTGAGGTTCAACATTTCCATAAGTGCTTTGAAGCGGTGGCTGCTTACTATCAACTTGTGCAGCGCGAACGCGTAGTGCAAACGAGCCTCTGGCTGGGAAATCGCGGCGTATTAACATCTTCAGATTAGGTGATGGTCCATGCCAACTGCCAGGCGCAACTTCCTGATGAGGAACAGCGGAATCCAATAGCATTCCGTTGGCAGCCATTTCATAACGGTTGCGGTCCGAGCCTCGCATGCCAATGCCAAGGTTGTGTAATACGTTGGCATAACGTCCTTCGCGTGCGGTTGGATCCACTGCAACTTCATTTCCATTAGAGTCTAAAACGTATGGAATAAGATGGCTGGTATCCACCGGTTGTGATACGTATCCGCCAAATCGACCAGCCTTCTTTTCATTTGGAAGCGACTTGCCGATATCGGTTCCCATCCGGAGTTTGTACCGTACCACTTCCGGCTTTTCGGTGAAGATTGCCTGATCGAGAGCTTCACGTGCGATCCGCTGATAATACTCAAGGTGTAGCGGAGTGGCTTGGAGCACCGATCCGTTGTTGCTGAACCCGGACTGAGACTTAGCGTCTTCAGGAAGTGCATCACCAAAGTTAACAGTGACGCCCAGAAGTTGTTGTAGTGAATTTGTGTACTGTGTTGTTGTCAATCGACGCATGACAGCACGACTAGATGTTTGGCGTTTTTCGATCGCCTTGGATAACTCGCCCTGGATCCATTCAATCATCCGTACCAGTGCTTCTTCGTCTGGTTGCTCAGAATCTTCAGGCGGCATCTTCCCCAGATTGATCATGTTGAGTGCATGATGCCATCGTTCAGCGTCAGGACCATTTAGCATGTCCGGATTCAGGTTATCCAAACGGGTGTTGGCTTCCTGCACCTCTTTGTTGTGACAGTCCAGGCAAAATGTCTTTAGAACCGGCGCCACGTCTTTCGCAAATGACAAATTCTTGTCGGCGGCATGTAGTGGGCCGCATAGAACACAAACGAAAATCCAAACAATGGAATGGGTAAGAAGATTCTTCATCATGCAATCGGTAGACATGTAGAGGTTTGTATAAGCAATAAATGCTCAAGGTGGGCGATTGGTGTGTGCATGTATTATAGACGGAAAGGCAAATTATCAGAATGTGGGAATCACTGCATATGCATCACAAAATACTGCACCTTCCGCTGTTTTATGATGTAATCAACGAAGCACTGTATGTAACCATTCCTTGGCAAAATTGTGATGAAACTCAAAAACCACTTGTTATTTACCTTCATTTTCGTTGGCCTTGCGATTGACTCGACCAAGGCTGTGGAAGAATCCATTCGGCGAGTAGCCCCCAGGACTTCTTATAGCAAGGCTGTCGTTGTTACAGGGAAAGAGCTAATTCAATCAGCACAGTTTTATCCAACGGCAGATGGTCGCAAAATTACGGCGGACTCTGCGGCTGCCCAGGTGAGGCAGATATTTGAAAACCTGTCTAATATGCTTTTCGAGGCTGGTGCACAGCAGACAGACCTTGTGAAGCTCAATTTCTATGTCGCTAGCCCTGAGGTGCGCAGATTGGCGATCGAGCAATTGCGTGTATGGAGTGGCGGTAAGGACTTGCCAGCTGTTTCCTTTGTTCAGTCACGTTTACCGTACGAAGAATCATTTATCGCATGCGACTTTGTCTCTGCGGTGGCGCCCGCTGGTATGAAGGAACCAAGTCGTGGTATCCGTGATGGCAGTCGAACGTGGGAGAAGCATGCTGATTTCTGTCAGATTCCAAGTGGTGACCTCATTTACATTTCAGGCCAAGCGAAGCAAGGGGATGACCTTGGTGAGGCAACTCGTGCGACTTTGGAATCGCTCGAACAAACACTCGGCCAACTGCAGCGATCCAAGCGGGATATCGTGCAGATAAAGTGCTTCTTGAATCCCATGGAAAAGGTTGAATACGTAACGGAACAGATTCATGTATTTTTTGGAGATGAGTTAGTGCCACCGTTATCCCACGTGGAATGGACGTCCACCGGGCTACCGATCGAAATTGAAATGGTGGTCGCCTCACCGCCAACAGATGCAGAAAACTCAATCACCGTTATTACCCCGAAAGGCATGACTCATTCCCCAGTGTTTAGCAGAGTCATTTGGGTGCAAAGTGACACGCATATTTTTCTTTCGAGCGTGTCAGACGATGCAAGTGATGGAGCTGTTAGAGAAGCAGAGTCCGTGTTTAAGGAGTTAAAGATGGTCCTGGACGAATGCAATTCAGACTTTCGGCACTTAGTAAAAGCAACGTATTACGTCTCCAGTAACGCAGCGAGTAGTGCACTGAACGAAATCCGTCCGACACTGTATGATCCTAAACGCCCACCCGCTGCTTCCAAAGCAGCCGTACGAGGAATTGGACTGGATGTAGGCGAGTTATCTGTGGATCTAATTGCCGTACCACGTAAATAGTTATGTAAGTTCGCCGAGAGAATACGACGTATCTCGAAACGGTTCGAACTTTCTGAGAGCTTGTCGCCTAATCGACTGGCTCTAGCTAAACAACTCGTGAATTGGCTCGCCGCGGTTAAGCGTCAGTGGCCGATCGAATCGATCTCTAATTTCTGACGACGGGTCTATGCCGAGCAGGCTGTAGACCGTCGCACCGAGATCTTCAGGTGAATACGGCCGCGTTATTGGATAGGCCGCATGAGGGTCTGACTTGCCAATTACCTGGCCGCCGCGTACTCCACCGCCGGCGAAGACTCCGAAGAAGCATGGTCCCCAGTGATCACGGCCGGCGTTCTTGTTGATCTTGGGTGTTCGTCCAAATTCACCAAGCATCATCACAAACGTGTCGTCCATCATTCCCATTTGATCAAGATCTTCAAGTAATGCACTTACTCCCTGATCGAGTGGTGGTAACAACGCGTCTTTAAGGCGAGGGAAAATGTTGCTGTGGCTATCCCAGTTCTGTACTCGCCCAATATTCACTTGTACAACCGGTACACCAACCTGGAGAAGTCGGCGGCCAAGCAAGAGTGACTGGCCGGTCATGTTTCGACCGTACCTGTCGCGCGTGGTGTCTTCTTCCTTTTCCATTATGAAAGCTTCGGCGAGCTTGCTCGAAGTCAGAATGGAATACGCCAATTCCTGTTCACTAGTCATGCGACGTGCAGCAGCCGTGCGAGCTAATCTGTTACGCTGTTGGTTCAAGTCTCCAAGTAGTGAATTGCGATCACTAATTCTATTGACGTCGAGTCCGGGGGACAGGGTTAACGCGTCAACTTTGAAGTCTTTGTTGTTAGGATCACCATTGATCTGCCAAGGATCGTGCTTGGCACCACAAAGTCCAGCGTGTTGACCAGGCCAAATCAGTGGGCTTTGGACAAGGAATGTTGGCAAATTTACACCACTGGGAATTCCATCGCGACGCGGACGGAGATAATCCAGAGCACCGGAGTAATTCGGCCAGTCGGTGCGCGAAGCAATCTTGTCGAAAAATCCACCTGGCTGTAATTCACCTGTTAACACATGGTGAGTCGACATCAGGTGATTGTTGTCCTTGTGAGAAAAACTTCGAACGACAGCGTACTTATCCGCGTGTGCTGCAAGTTTTGGCAAGTGCTCACACACATGAAGACCAGGAATGGATGTTTGAATCGGATTGAAATCACCACGTACCTCGGCAGGTGCATCCGGCTTCATGTCAAACGTGTCGTGATGGCTGATTGCACCCGTGCAAAAGACGATGATCACTTGCTTGGGCTTCTTGCCTTTAAGTACAGCATTGTACTGCTCACTTGTTTCTGCGCGTGCTTGTCCTGCTAGGATTGAGGGCAAGCCGAGTCCCATCAGGCCTGAATAGCCGACTTGTAGAGACTCACGACGTGTTAAACCTGTTTTGTGCTTATGCATAGATCAAAATTGCTTGCAAGCTTAAAGGCGAGGTGGATTGTGGAGGGAGAATGCGCTTCTTGCGCCTTCTTCTATATTATAGTATCGGAAACCACGATAGATGTCATGAGAGATCAGTATTGGCCCCTGACGTTTGGTGCCGGTGCTTGTATTTCTGACCGGGTATCGGCAGATTCATCTGCCATGATGATCTACAGACTCTGTAAGTAAGCAATCAAGTCAGCAAGTTGCTCAGGTGTAAGATTATTGACTAATCCCTTCGGCATCATAGAGCCTTCGAGCTTGCGTCGAACTTCAATATCTTCGGTCATGATTTTGACCGAAACTCCGTCTGCCTGTCTAACTTGAACTGAATTCGCGCTTTCACTGGTTACGAATCCACTGACTTGTTTACCTTCAACGGTTATGAATGCATATGTATCAAAGCCTTGAGCGATCTTGGCACTTGGCTTTAGTACAGATTCCAGCAACTCGTTTTTCTTGTATCGCTTGCCGATGTCGACCATGTGTGGTCCTTTGGGGTTTTGACCATCTGCCGTCGTATGGCAAGAAACACAAAGTTGTTGCTTAAATAATGCCAGCCCTTTGGCTGGGTCACCGGAATTGGCATCTGCACGTTCGAGTACTTTATCCAATTGCAGATTTGCGATTTGATTTGGGTTGTCTGGATCGGATTTTGGTAATTCAATCGGCATGTCCATTGCTCGCTTTTCAGCAATAGCATCAGCAGTCGGTAAGCCTGGGATTTCGATCTTGTGTCGAGCCAGTTCAGTGACCGTGATATCAAATGCCGACTTTGACGCATCATCTACATAGGTCTTGATCACCTTTTCAATTGATGCTGTCGATGACCACTTCTGGCGGTCGAAATAAGGACCGGTGCGATCAGGGCGTGTGCCCCACCAACCACCTTTGTATTCACCTTCCTGAAAGTACAGGCGAATCAGGGTGTTGACGATCTGTTGACGAATCGAATCGTTTTGCGTGCGACTGAGTTTTCCAATCAGCCCGTTTACTGCATCGGGTGTGTGTATGTATTTCAGTGCCCAAAACGCTCCGTCGGAATACGGCCCACCAATCGCCTCAAGGCATGCTTCGGAGGCATTACACGCTTGAAGTGCTCTCACAGCCAGATGCGGAATAACTCGTCCTGGATCCGGTTGTTTATATAGAGGTTCTTCGGTTGGTTTTGGATACGCGTCGTTTCGCACCGTTAGCGGCAATATGTGCTTACCCGCAGCCGGGTCACCGAGACGACCGAGCGCAATTAATGCCTGACCACGGACTCTCGGATCTTCATCTTTCAGTAGTGGGGTAAACAACTCTGTAGTCAGTCCTTCGAGTCGTGATCTGCGATCGGTAATGGCGCGAATAGCATATTCACGAACAGCCGGATCCTTCATAGCCTGAATGAGCATTGCATTCGCTGCTGGAATTGCCTGCTTCAGCGTGTAAATGGCGGCCACACGCCCGTAGTCTGGTGTATTCGGGGATCGAGCTAACATCAAAAGTTTTGACAAACTATCTGGTGTAACTTTGCGGCGAAGGAATTCCCATTGACTGTGTAATCTGTACACGGCACTTGGATGTGCCAGAAATTCAATTAATTGCTCATCACTTGAATCATTCAAATCCGGAAATGGTTTGGGCGTAAAGTCGATCGGCGTAATCTGAGCAACAAATCCAACATCAGGTCCGCTGTATGCGAACTTACCATTCTTCCAGCTTGTAACATACATGCGACCACTGCCGTCGATATCGATATCAGTCGGTCTGGGGATTTTCAAAAAGACTTCCTGGTGTGCATCAAAGGTCGGGCCATTGGCCGGTAAGTTGTGGATGTACACTTCGCTCGTACCCCAGTCACAGGTATAGACCGCATTCGCAAATGGAGTAGGCCAACGCAAATCGTGCACGAACATCGCACCGCAACCGGAACCGCCACCGTAATCGGCAAGGGGCGGAAGGCTCTCTTCCGTGAAATTGAGGTATAGCGATGGGTATCCATATTCGCCCGACTGTAAGACATGACTAAGGCGTATGTCCCATCCGCCGCCATCATTTGTGTTGTCTCGTGTGAAGATATTCATAAATGGGTCGATGCATACGTCCAGGATGTTCCGTTGCCCCCAGTTATGAATCTCCATCTCAGTTCCATCAGGCCGTACACGAAGTATGCCACCACCACGCTTGGCGATGACGCGGCCATCTGCCCCTTTAGCTTCCGTGAAACCGAAATCACCAACGGCAATGTAAATCCAGCCGTCGATACCAACACGTATGCCGTTCGTTGTGTGATCTGCACCACGATTATGTAATTCGTCTGTTGTAATGCCACTGATCAGAACTTCGCTGCGATCTGCAGTGCCATCTCGATCGTCGTCATGAAATACGGAGAGCAAGGGAGGGTGCAGGACCCATAACGATCCATTGTCATAGAACAGACCACGCGGATGATCCATTTCCGCGAAAACGTTTGTTTTGTCAGCTTGCCCGTCACCATCGGTATCAATGCAGCGAAGTACTTTTCCGAATCCTGGTTCTTTGCCAAGAGATCCTTGTGGATCTACACCAACAAATACTTCACCGGTTGCAGCGGCGGCAATACACACCGGGTAGTTTACTTCGGGGGGTGCGCCGAACAGCGAGACGTTAAAGCCATCTGGCGCCTGTACATCACGAGTGCTTGTGGTGGAGCTAGGCGATCTGGAGCGGTTTTGCTGCATGAGTTCTTTGGGTAGTTCAGGCATGTCCTTCGTTTCATAGGCCTCAAACTCCCAAAAGCTGGCCCAGTATGCCGGACTTGAATTGAGAAATCGTACACGGATGTAGTTTGTGTTGGGCGAATCGACTGTATGTGCATCAATCTTGGACTTCTTGGTGTTCTTTGACAGATCGACTACCGTATTCCAGGTTTCACCATCTTCAGATGCGTCAATAAAGTACCTGTATGACGCATCATTCTTTTCCCAATGTATCCGCATGGATCTCACGTGCTTTGTTTCTGCGAGTTTTACTTGCCACTGCCCGGCACCGCCACCTGCTGCGCACCAGCGTGTAGTCAAATCACCGTCGACGGCGTGTTTGGCATAGTTGTTCTTGTTCTTTTCTTCGCTCGAAGCAGTCGTGTCCTGCTCAAATGCCAAATTGCCTTCACCGCAACATCGTATTGGCAATTTTGAAACCGTTCCGCCGGCGTTGGCCGGGTCGAGGCTTATTGCCGCCAATTTCATGATCTCTTCGTCTATTTCTTTTGTGGTTGGCGTGAAGTCTTTCTTTGTGTCTTTCCCACAAGCCCATAACAATCCGCGAGTGACCATATCGAGATACTTTGGCTGAGCCATCGTGATGTTGTAATGGCCTATGGTTGTCGCAAACACATTTCCATTTTCATATTTGTTTGTCCAAACACAAGTTTGCGCTTCGCCGTCACTGTTGCGCTTGGCTCTTCCTAACGGGGTCGCTGTGTCAAAGAGAAATGTGGAATGGTACAACTCTCCCTTTGGAGCAACAAACATATCCCCAAATCCTTCCATGATTGGATGTTTTGGATTTACGTTGTCCACGGTGTAAGAATAGTGAGGGCCGTGACCGGGCGAACGCATGCCAACGAACTTGAACCACTGATCATCGCCCACGCGGTAGCAATGCATGGCGCAGTGAATCAATAGAGCAGGGAGTCCTTCCCGGTGTGGCTTTAATATATTGTCAACGAATTTCTTGTCCTTGACGTCTGAAAAACACTCGTTGTGGACAACTACGTCGAATCCTTCCGACCAATTCGGATCCATATAGACAGGAAGAGGCGTGTCGGTCGTGCTGCCGCCTTGATGCACCACTGTCCAAACAACGTTGGCGCGAGCGGATATTCCCCGAGTGAGAATGAGCTTCTGCCTCGCGTAGTCATGGCAGCAACCACCGGTGATCAACAATGCCTTTAGTGGCTTGTTGGCCTTGGTTAATTCCTGAGCGTGTACCGGCATAGAAGCAATAACCGCTATGAGAATGATGGGTAGCCTACGAATCATCGTCATAAACTTTCAAAACGGAGTAGGTATTGTTGCTTGGAATAGTTTGTCTAATCTGTTTGCAGAAGGATCGGTTTATCGCTTCCTGCGAGACTTGTTTGCTTCCGCTCTAGCTCGACGGGCCTCGAGATCAGCAATTGCATCAGCAAGTGCAATCCCAATTTTGCTATAGGTCGTAGCACATCCATAGTAATGATATGCAGCATTTGAACGTGCCTGCGCTTCGAGCGCGAGATCTTCCTCGGTGATCAAGTGTTTTTGATATTCCTGGATGAAAGCCTTGATATCATCAGCGCTCATCGAGCCATCGGCATTTTCATGATCCGGGTGTTTAGATTTCAACTGTCCTTCCTTTTGTCGCACTTTGCCACGTTTCTTATCGATCGCGTCGAGATCCAAATCCCAAAATTGATTTGTTTCAACTGCCGCGACGTTTCCTTTGA
>TARA_B100000686_G_scaffold237789_1_pt1 | contig 20663 bp, 15 predicted proteins | sample TARA_B100000686 | Tara Oceans TARA_B100000686 (sample SAMEA2622733) | marine metagenome | biome: marine biome (ENVO:00000447); feature: marine epipelagic mixed layer (ENVO:xxxxxxxxx); material: "saline water (ENVO:00002010), including plankton (ENVO:xxxxxxxx)" | depth 150 m | reverse complement strand
AAACGTTTCTCTAACGGCTTTAGTTGTTTATAGCGAGAGTTTCTTTCTTCTGCCTCTTTTCGTTTTCTTTCCTTTTCTAGAAAAAAACTGCTAGGAATATTTTTTTCAATATCCTTCACTTTTTTTTCTATAGGCTTTTCATTAATTTTAGCCAGCTCATATTCGCTATAGTTTCCGTCGTATTCTCTTACTTGTCCGTCTACCACCTCCCAAACTCTATTAACAAAACCGTCTAAAAAAAAACGGTCATGCGAGATAATCACCAAACTTCCCTCATAATCCGATAGAACTGCAGCAAGATGTTCACGTGAACGAATATCTAGGTGGTTGGTCGGTTCATCCAATAAGATTAAGGATGGGGGTGTCGAAGTATCGACATTTATCGACATAGAAATCGTATTATTGGACAATGCACGACCACAAAGCATTCTTGCCAACGCTAAACGAGATTTTTCCCCTCCCGACAATATTGAAACTTTTTTTTTCACATCATCTCCTGAGAACAAAAATGCACCCAGGATATTTCTTTTCTGAGTAAGCAACAAATCTGGAGCCGATTCTTGCAAAGACTCTAAAACGGTATGATCGAAGTTTAATGTTTCTCCTTGATGCTGCGCAAAATAAGACCTACACACTTTAACCCCTAATTTTATCTCTCCACTGTCTGGCAAAATCACGCCTGCCATCATTTTTAACAATGTTGATTTTCCAGCTCCATTTTCTCCCGTTAAAGCGACTTTCCATCCTCGTTCTATAGCAACCGAAAATTTTTCATAAACCTTCAAATCACCGTAACGCTTGTTGATATTTTGCATTTCCAAAACTATTCGTCCAGTTCTAACAGGCTGAGGGAACCGAAAATGAATGCCTTTACTATTTTTTGCTGCAATTTGCACGGGCTCCATCTTATCCAACATTTTGACCCGGCTTTGCACCTGAGCTGCTTTCGTATTCTTAGCACGGAACCTTTCAATAAACCGTTCCACTTCTGAAACACGTCGATTCTGGTTTACTGCCTGGGACTCGAGTTGTTCTCGTTTTTCTTGTTTTAACCTTTTATAGTCATCATAGTTACCGGAATAAACTGTGAGTGTTGCTCGATCTAATTCAAAAATTCGCGTAGCCATGGTATTTAGAAATTTTCTATCATGAGAAATCAAGATGACACTACCTTGATAAGCAAGAAGAAAAGACTCGAGCCAGATTACCGACTGCAAATCAAGATGATTAGAAGGCTCATCTAATAGAAGAACATCAGGGTTTTGAATTAAGATTCGTGATAATTCTACGCGCATTCGCCAGCCTCCGGATATTTGGTCTATAGATTGTTCCCACTGACCGGATTTAAACCCCAATCCTTGTAAAATTATTTTTGCTCGAGCTTCACGATCATAACCACCTAATCTTTCGAATTCATGCTGCAATTCCCCATAGCGGTCTTGGAAGTTTTGATTGGCTGCTAAGTTTTCCATTTCCGTTTTTACTTGTATGAAATACGGATCTCCAAAAACTACTCTATCCAGAATTGATTCTTTAACTCCTACGTTATCTTGTTCTAACAAACCGTAACGCAAACCCTTCCTTAAAGTTACTTTCCCAGAATCAACGCATTCCTTTCCAACAATAACGTTAAATAGAGTGGTCTTTCCAGAACCATTTTCGCCTATCAAGCCAACCTTTTCTTTCGGTCGCAAATGAAAACACACATTACGGAAAATGATTTTTGATCCGAACTGTTTATTTAAGTTTTCAACAAAAACCAAGTTACAACCTCATCGCAACAGTTATTCAAATTCCCAAATTAATATTACAGTTCTAAATTATTAAGAAAAAATCTAATTTAAAATTCAATCTTTTCTAATTTACTTAGGACAATTGTTTAAGTTTTGGATTGAAGGCTTCCCGCAACCCTTCTCCACATAAATTAAATGCCAAAACCACCAAAAGAATTGTGATCCCTGGGATAAATGTCAACCAGGGGGCATCAAACAGAAAGTTTTTTCCGTCAGATAATATATTCCCCCAAGTTGCATCTGGAGGTTGAACACCAAAACCAAGAAAACTTAAAGCCGACTCAGTAAGAATTGCTGATGCTACACCCAAGGTCGCAGAAACCAAAACAGGCGCAATAGCATTGGGAACCATATGAACAAATATAATGCGCCACTCAGGAATAGCCTGACTTCGAGCAGCAGCCACAAAATCTAAGTCGCGAAGAGATAGGAATTCGGCCCGAACAAAACGAGCTGTACCCATCCAACTGGTCAAGCCAATTACAACCATGATGTTATAAATACTAGGAGGTAATAGTGCTACAACTGTGAGAATTAAAAAAAAAGTTGGGAAGCAGAGCATTATATCCACAAACCTCATAATAATCGTATCAACAGTAATAAAACCCAATTTGACTCGCCCGTAATAACCTGCCATACCACCAAAGAATATTCCCACTGTTAGCATGATCCCCACAGCCACAAAGCCCACACTTAGTGAAACAGATGTTCCTTCCAACATTCGAGCAAAAACATCACGCCCTAACTCATCGGTGCCAAACAAATAAACCCCTAATACAGGACCATCTTCTTTGGGAGTTATAGAACTTGTGAATGCAGTTAAAGGAGGCAAAAACTTTTCGGATAAACGGACTGTTTTAGGATTAAATATAACAATGTACTGTGTAAAAACTTTTCCACAAATAGCTAATAGAAGCATAAGCATAAGAGACCAAAAGCTTCCATAAGCAATCCGATTGCGCTTGAAAATGCTCCAGCGTTCTTGAAAAAGACCTTTTGACGGTGGCAAGGCATCTGTTTCCGAAGTTATTATTTTTGCATTCATTAAATTTTACTTAAATTTTATTCGCGGATCTACAACAGCATAAAGAATATCTGATATCAGCGTACCTACTAGAACTAAAACAGCTGTCATAAAATTCAATGTCAAAATAATCGGAAAATCTCTTGCCATGATAGCCTCAAAGCCCAACCTACCCATTCCGGGCCAAGAAAAAATTTGTTCAAAAATTACAGACCCTCCTACAAGACCAGGAATTGTTAAACCAAACATGGTGATGAATGGTAGTAAAGCGTTTCTTAAACCATGACGGTAAATAACTTGATCATGAGTCAATCCTTTTGCCCTAGCCGTACGCATATAGTCTTGATGAATGACCTCTAACATTTGAGATCGAACATAACGGGATAAAACTGCCGTACCAGTTATAGCGGACATCAATGCTGGAATAGTCAAATGCCAAATTCGGTCCATAGACTGAAATAAAAAAGAGGTTTCCTCTAACCCAAATGTCCTCATTCCTAATACAGGCACATTAAAAGTATTCACCATAAAAATGATAACTAAATAGGAGAGGAAAAACCCGGGCACGGAAATCAAGGCATAGGAAATGAAAGTGCCAACTCTATCAAATCTAGAATCACGATGAACTGCTGCTTGGATTCCAACAGGAAATGCCAAAAACCAAGTTATTAAAGTAGCTATGATAAATAGAGGCAATGAATTAAGGAAAGCTTTCCAAATTTTATCCATGACCGGCTGATTGTCTTTAAACGATTTTAATTCACCAGAAAACAGATCTCTCACCCAATAAAAGTATTGAATATACAGAGGTTTATCCAGATGGAATGCGGCGCGAATACGCTGGATATCTTCTGCTTTCATACGAGGGTTTGAGGGGTCTACTAGAGCAGGTTCACCAGGTGCCAGATGAACAATCGCGTGAGAAATAATGGATATAAATACAAGCAGTATGATTCGCTGCCAAATATTACGTAAAATAAAATTGACCACTATTGCCTCTTTTACCTATGAAAAGTTATACTTTCAAACATGGATATTTTACAACTCAGCTGTTATCTGGACAACCTATTGGAAATAAATTCTATTCGCGATGCCCCTAACGCTTTGAATGGTTTGCAAATTCAAAATCGAGGTGAAATAAAAAAAATTGGATTGGCCGTAGATATATGCCAGGCAACGATTGATCTCGCCATAGAAAAACAATGCCAAATGCTGTTTGTGCATCATGGTGCTTTTTGGTCAGGTCTGCAACCTATTTGTGGTAAACATTATGAAAAACTCTCAACCATGATGAGGACCAATCTCGGTCTTTATTCTGCACATATCCCATTAGATATTCATCCTATCTACGGCAATAACCGAGCACTGGCTAATTTACTAGGTCTCGAAAAACTTGAAGCTTTTGGCGAATACGATGGGGTTAAAATTGGTTTAAAAGGTTCAATCCAAAAAATTTCAGCTGATAATTTAGCTAAAAAACTTGAGAAAAAACTAAGTTCCGGAATAAAAGTAATTGGAGAGGGAGAAATCAATACTGTGGGATTGGTCACAGGCGGTGCTGGGGAAATTATCAAACAAGCTATTCAAGAAAAACTCGATTGTTTTATAACGGGTGAAGGCTCAAATCATCATTTCCATGAAGCTATCGAAGGAGACTGCATCCTAATTTTTGCAGGCCATTACGCAACAGAAATGGGGGGCGTAAAAGCGGTAGGTAATCATCTGAAAGAAAAGTTCGGTATTGCCAGTGAGTTTTTACATTATCCCACGGGTCTTTAATGCCTTGGCATTATTGAAAATTAGTAAATTATTTTAAGTATATAATATTTTTTTAATCATAATTATTTAATTGCACTAGATTTCCAGTTTACATAGATCTAAAAATTGAATCCAACCCACTTCTATAATTAGGATACTTAAGTTTTACACCTAATTCTTCTTTAATCTTCTTATTACTAACTCGTTTGCAGTTTTTATAAAATCCACGGACAACTTCAGGTAAATCAGCTGAATCGAAATGGATAAGAGGAGGTGGAGAAATTTTTAAAAGTTTAAAAGCATATTCTACCGCTTCAGATGGGGGAGCAGGCTTATCATCACAAACATTGTATATTTCACCTGGTTTGGGATTTTTGATCGAAGCTTCAAGAGTTTGTGCTAAATCTGCAACGTGAATACGAGAAAACACCAGACCAGGCTTATCAATCCTTCTCGCTCGGTCCTGCTGAGCAGAAATTAGAAGGTTTCTACCTGGTCCATAAATTCCCACACAGCGAAATACCATAACGGGGCACCCATTCTCCCTAGCCATTTTTAACCAAGCTAATTCTGATTTTACACGCCTCTCATTTAGTTCCGTTGAAGGTTGTAAAGGTGAGGATTCATCTACCCATTTCCCCTGCGTATCACCATAGACTCCCGTAGAAGATATATATCCTATCCATTCTAGATTTTTATTTTTTGCAATATCGGAGCTGAAATTTTTCAAAACAACATCCCCGGAAATTTGCGGAGGAATAGAGATCAACAAATGTGTTGCATCGGAAATAGCTTCCAAAATTTCTTTGCAAGCATGCGTTCCATCAAAAGAATAAGTAATCACATCTTTCAAAGAAACTTTTTTGTCCTTAGTGCGACAGGTTCCAGAAACAATCCATTTTTTGACGAGCAAACGTTCAGCTAAAGCTTGCGCAGAAAAACCAAAACCAAAACAAAATAATTTTTTTATCTTAGAACTATAGGTTTTCAAATGAACCTGATTCAAAATTTATACGTAGTATTCGGATACAATTTCTTTTTTTGGAAAATGCTAAGGGTTAAAACAATTAATAATATCGCAAAAATCAAATTCGTTGCTATTAAAGAATAACCGATTTTGCTTCTAAAAATAAAACGAACCTCATTTACTCCCGGCTCTAACTCTACACCTTTAAAAGTATGAAATATTTTTCTTAGAGGTTTACGATTACCATTAACTTCAACATTCCAATCTTTATGCCATAGATCTGTATAAACGAACAACCCACGAATATCAGAAGTGACTTTGAATCGCATACTATTTGCATTATAACTTTGAACTTCAACATTAAAATTTGTTTGCTGTGGCACATCTAAAATAGTTTCTAATTTAGTTAAATCAATTTTTCCTAAATTAACAACTCCTTCAACCGAGTCAGCAATTCCAATATTTTTATTAAAGAATTTTTTTAAAAGGTCTGGGCGCTCTACAAACACTCCCATGTCTGTTTTGCTCTCAGAAATAAAAACCTGCGAAAAGAAGAAGAACTTATTAGCAAGATACAATTCATTCCCAGGAATAGAGCGAAAAACGCTAAAACTTTTGGGTGTTGGAAACCCACCATTTTCTATTGGGTGATTGTAAGAGTTGTCCCGAAGTGTTGCAAAGGAGGAGTGCGTATGACCAGCAGCAGCAAAAGATAAGATGTCCACCATCTCCATTTCGGAAGGTCGTTTAAATCTAAATTTTAACGAATGGTCAGTTCGATTTTTTAAGGCAGCTAAATTAGGGTCAGCAACTACAATTCCTTTTAAATTTTCATTATTCTTTAAGATCAAATAGTTTTCTGAAAAACCAACGAGCATAGCGAGGATAATGATTGATAATTCCCAGACAAGAAAACTTCTTCTTTTAAAAAAATAGGAAAATAAAATGATTGTCAGTGAAATGGAAGCAATAAATAATGCAATATTATTGTAACTCCCTGGAACATAACTTCCTCTTCCTTCTAGAAACCTTGGTAAAAATATAGGTGCGGTCAGACAAGTTGTTAATAATATCAGAGAAGTTAATATGAACGTTCTTTGAACGCGAGTAGAGGGCTTCTTGCTAAGAATATCTAGACCAAGTGCTGATAAAATAATGAATGTAAATAACAAAAAATGATTTAAAAAGTAGGCATTGCGTATGAGTTGAAAAATAGGCAAGTTAAATATCAGATTAAATGGAAAAATATCAGCGGCCAGGAAGGAAACAAAAAGACCGGCAGCGAATACACACCACGACCTCCTATTCAAGGACAACAAGGACACAAAAATAAATGGTAAAGTTACTGGTCCTATATAATACTTTATCGCACTCCATGTTTCCTGTAGGCTTCTATCATTTGGCTTAACGTAAGTTCCAAAAAACAAAGCCAACCAGTTATTTTCTCCGGTAATAAAATTTTCCGTTTGGCGTTCAATATTAAGTTGGTAGTCAATGGAATATTGATTATTTACATTATAGCTTCCTAAGTCTGCCATGCGGCTTGTACTCATTAATAAAGGACCGCTTTTAAGATCAAGATATATCAATATTTGAGGCAGAACTGATATTATTAAAAATATAATCAAAATACCAACATGATTTAATGGAATATTATTTAAAAAATTTTTATTAAACTTTTTGTAGTAAAAAATTAAGGTGGTTAGCGAAAAAAATAATAAATAAGATAAAACCATTACAAATTCATAAGAATATAAGGAATTACAAATGGCTAATATAAAGCAAAGAACGTACTTGAATTCGTATTTTTGAAAGTATTTAATTAAGCTATAAAGGACCCAAGGCACAGCATGAACAATCATTAAAAATCCATTTTGGAAGGAAATGAAAAAAACAGTAGATGAAAATAGAGCTACTAAAGCAGCAAAGCAGGAAGCTGCCCGATTATTTGTCCAAGAATCAATTAGCAAGTAAGTTCCAAGAACATATAATATAACTAGAATATATTGGTATATTGCATGGCAAAGAACAATATTACTCATCCCAAAAAGTATGGAAATAAAGATAACAAGATTAGCAATTGGTCCTCCAAGAACAATAGCTTGGTAAATATCAGTCGTCTCTCCAGCCATTAAAATTGGAGCCCAAAATGGAAATTCTCCACGCGCAAAGCTCGAAAATTGGTAAGAAAATTGGATTGTTTGATTTGCAGTGTCTCCTCCGGGCAGCCAATCCGATACCAAGGCTCTTGAAAAATAAACGACGGAATGAATTATTAGTGTTAAGCAAAGTATTGATTGGTAGCGATAGGTTGAAAAATTTTTATTTCGGTTATCCATTTTCTTTGTAGTTTTATTTTTTTTAGTATTGTTGGAATATAGCTTATTAGGCGTTTTAAAACCAAGAGATTTTATAAAAATATGAATTGGTTTTTATTTTGGTTTAAAGGTATTGAACAAGGATTTGATGGCAAAACATCTAAATAAAAAATCTATCCTAATCACTGGATGTTCTTCGGGTATTGGGCTTGAGGTAGCAGATGGACTGAAGTTTCGGGGATACAGGGTATTTGCTACTGGAAGGCAAAAAAAAGATATTGAAATGCTGAACAATAAAGGATTTGAAAGTTTATACCTGGATCTTAATTCCTCAAAATCAATCAAATCCGCTGTTGACGAAGTGCTTTTTAGAACAGATGGAACTTTATATGCTCTATTTAATAATGGTGGGTATGGACAACCCGGCGCAGTTGAAGATCTCAGCCGTGAAGCCATCCGAGCTCAGTTTGAGACTAACTTATTCGGCACCATGGAACTTACTAACCTGGTAATTCCTTTCATGAGAAAGCAAGGTTATGGTCGAATCATTCAAAATAGCTCTTTTCTAGGTTTTGTCGCACTTCCCTACCGCGGAGCTTATATCTCTAGCAAATATGCACTAGAAGGTTTAACTGATACATTAAGGTTAGAATTGGGAGGCACACATATTCACGTTTCCTTAATTGAATCAGGACCAATCTTAACTAAACACAAAACTAATTCCCTTAAATTTTTCAAGAAATATATTTCCACGGAAAATAGTCCGCATTCTTTAGCTTACAAGTTTTTAGAAGATCGACTAACCCAAATAGAACCACAATCGATTTTCACACTTCACCCTAATAAAGTATTGGAGAAAGTGATAGACGCATTGGAAAGCAGAAAACCAAAAAATAGGTACTATATAACCTTTCCAGCTTATTTATTTGCTGCATGCAAAAGAGTCTTACCCAACTTTATATTAGATAAAATCCTATTAATGGCCTCTGATAAAGGCAGGCGATAAAATTTTTGAAAAACTAAATAAGTCTTGGAACATACTATATCTAATTACATCTACCTTTTAGACGAATGAATAAAGAATTTTCTTAAATAATTTTTTAGCCCAAAATCATGGTCACATAGATTTATGTTGGTTCCTGTCTGAAAGTTTGCAAAGGATGATTTTAGCCATTTTTGATCTTCAGGCATAGCTACACGTTTTATAATGGTGTGAAATGCGAAATAGGTCAATAAACGATATATTGGATTTTTTGATACAGACTTTATATTAATCAAATACTGCGACGAGTTATTATCGATTGGTGTGACAAATATCTGCCATTTATTTTTTGCAGAAATATCATTATATTCAGAACAAAAAGGGAAAATAGTTAATTCAACTCCATTTTCCTGAATTTTAAATTTAAAAAAATGGTCAGTCTCTTCGATATTAGTAGGGGTATAACCTAGTTTAAGTGGGTTTTTTTCTAAAGAAAATAACCTATAGACACTGTATATGTTATAAAAAAAACTATGATGGGCATGGTGGGGAAAATCCATCGAACTGTTCATGGCCAGATAAAAGGGAACTTCGTAAACTGCGGTAGCGCTATGAGGGTCATCCATTACATCATCCATTACAAAATTCTTTGCATCTTCCAAATATGACTTTTCTCCCGTATATACAAAAATTATCCCTCCTTTAATAAAGACCTCATAAGAAATTAACTCGCAATTAGGCTGCCTTTTTGCCATAGGAGCGTTAATCAATTTCCCAGTGGATAATTCATAGCACCAACCATGAAAACCGCACTCAACTTTGTTTTTCCTTATAATCCCTTGATCGAGAGGAAGACCATAGTGTGCGCAGGCATTTCGATAGCAGCGGACCTGCCCGCCATTCCAGAATAGAATCAAATTTTGTCCCCAAAGCCGAAATGAATGCATTTTTTTTTGTCGAAGATAACGCTTTGGGATAACTCCATAAACAAAATTACGGTAATCAGATGAGTTAAATTTATACATTTTTATATTTTAAAAAGGTAATGAAAATAAAACTTAATTACAGAAGTGGAAAAATTTTAGAGAAAATAAAGAAGAGTTGCTAAAAATATTTTCAAAACTTAGGCATGAACCAACCATTTTCGGAATATGATTTCTGAACAGACATTAATGAAGTTTTTGACTAGGCGTTTTTTTACAGGTGTCACTCGATACAAGCTAATTATTCTTTTTGGATTAAAATAGAATTTTGTGAATGCTTTTCTTTTAAGATCAAGAAGCTCGCTATCACTAACTTTACTCAAATTTAATGAGATATCTCGGGCACCACGAAAATTCACTTTAGATCGAAGTTCTTCTTCATAATCTTCTCGACTCCCATTAAAATCTCCTGAAGAAATTGTGTTTTGCACATGCTCCACAAACATCGGAGTGCCAGGAAATGGTGTTGTGACATGGAACATGGCTGTATGCAAACTAGATTTGACAGCAAATTTTATAGTATTTTCAATCATTTCTCGGGTCTCACCTGGAAGTCCTAATTGGAAAAAACCACTCACGAAAAAACCCATTTTATCAGCTTCCTCAATAATCTCGTTCATTCGTTGTAAGTTGGTTTTTTTTCGAACCAACTTCTGCCCTTGGACATCACCACTTTCAATTCCAAAAGCAATTCGGTAAACCCCTCCTTTTTTAAATAACTGAAGGAGTTCGGTATCGATCATTTCATATTTTATTCCATTTGGGAAAGCTATTCTTAAACCCAAGTTTTTATCTACTATCTTTCGAAAAACTTCCTTGGCATGATTTAAATTAAAATTGAAAATATCATCTACGATTTCGAGTTCCTCAAAATCATATTTTTCCTTTAACCAAATTATTTCGTTTACAATATTTTCTGGGCTCCGATGTCGAAAATCTTTTCCAAGTGTATCGTGACAGAATACGCATTTAAACGGGCATCCTCTGGAGGTCAATACAGGTAAGAGCCTTTTTGAAATGTAAACAGGAGATTGAGATGTTCTTTTTTTGCTCTGAAAATATCTCTCCACTTCTATCAAGTCATAAGCAGGAAAAGGAATTTCATCCATATCTTCAATGAGAGGTTGCTCTGGGTTTATTATTAATTTTCCATTCTTATCTCTATATGCCAACCCTTTGACCAAATAAGGGTTGTCATTAGCATTAAGAGTTTGGACTAGTTTTAAAAAGGTTTCTTCTCCTTCTTTTATAACTCCATAACTTATAGCTGTTTCCCTTAGAACATCCTCTGGATCAGAGGAAACCCCAGCACCTCCAACTACTATGGGAGTCAAGGGAAGCAATTTACGGATTTCCCTTGCTGCCTCTTTTACATAAGGAGTATGAAAGGATAAACCAGTAAGTGTTACTAAATCTGGGGCAAAATCTTGAACTTTTTTGGCAACTTGCCCGCTAGACAAGTCATCCAAAGGAGCATCTATAACTTTGAATTCAATACCATCAATATGCTTTCTTAGATAACTTGCAAGGTACATCAAGCTTAACGGAATAATTAAACCTTCAGGATAATAACCTGGTCTTACAAGTGCTATTTTCTTAATCATTTTTCTATATTAAATAATATTTTTTAAATGTTATCATTTATAAATTAAAGCCTAGATAGTCCTGTCAGACAAACAAAAGAAATTAGAAAAAATTACTTCAAACTGCTTTCAGTTTCTTTTTTAAAGCCTCTAAGTTCAGGTTGATAGTTTATATCATGCCTAACTTTGGAGTTTTCGAAATCATCATTTTCTAATTTCATAGGTAAAGAATCTCTTAACCAACCATTTTTTGTTTTTCTGCCTAAAATACCATTTTTAGGAAGTTCGAAACACTTTGATAGTGTTTCGAACTGTTTACGTTTTTTGAACATATAGAGGTGGTAGTTTCGATCAAATCTTTTCTTAAACCACCACCAATAATGCTTGACGTAAGTAGTTGCATCCTCATCCCTAGCAGCAATCATTAAATCAAGAACTGAAATAAAAAGACGAAATGGAGCCATCCAGAAAACCTTATAAAGTTTCAATCTAAGAAGTAGTTTTTTAGACCATGGCGATAAAAAACTCATTAACCTAAGCATTACACGATAGCCTTGAAGAAGACGTAGTTTTTTAGGGGCAATAGAAACTGAGCCCTCAGCCATATAATTTCCATGAAAACCTTCCTTTATCCTTTCAATTTCTTCTTTACTCAAATCCCCTGCTGCTAAACCATGTTCTATTAGATCAGTCCCCGGCATGTATTGAATCATAAATGGGGCAATTCTATAACAATGTTCAAGGTTGGAAACAAACTCTGTAAAACTCATTAATTCATTCTTATAAGATTCTAAAGTTTCCTCAGGGGTCATAGGTCTAGTGGAACCGTCTTCCATCTTAACCGGTGCTCGAGGTAAACCTAAAATATAATCCAATGCATAAGGCTGCCCAACCTTTTCAAATATTTGACAGGCATTTTTAATATCTTCATTACTCTCACTTCGATTAACTATTATATTTCTAACTTCCTCATCCCAACACTCCACACCCATTTGGATCGCAAAGCAGTTTGCATCTCTCATCGCTTGAATAGCAGGTTCGTTTACCAAATGTGGGTGAGTGAAACACCTGAAAGGAAGACCAATTTCTTCTTTGTATTTTTTGAAAAAATCAACAGCCCAGTTTTTGCTAGAGGCCATAACCGGTTGACGGAAATCAACCCATTTGGATTTATACTTTGTAACATGATTTTTTACTTCCTCGATTAAGGAGTCAACCGATCTTTCGCGAACTCTAGGTCCACCTAATCTTTTGGCTTCTGCGCCCAAAAATGATAAAGAACAAAAATTACAAACATAAGGGCAACCCCTAGAGGGCGTTGACAAATAAGAATTCTCTATAGAAACATGCGGTTCAAAAAGCTCCTTATCAATTGTCGGTAAGGCATCAATATCTTCAATAAGTGGACGCGTTTCATTTTTAATAAGAGATCTATCCTCTAAGCGAAACCAGATATTTTCTATAGAGTAATCTATTTTACCTTGTTCAATACAGTTACAAAGCTCAAGTAAAGGATACTCTCCTTCGCTTAGACAAATCATATCAACAGCCGCATCTTGCTTTAAAAGAGTCATTTCAGGGCTTGAGTGTGGGTGAATACCACCGAAAATGATGGGGACGCTATAGTGTTGCTTGATCCTTTCAGCCATATCTCGCATTTCGTGATATTGGACAGTTTGAACATGAAACCCAACCAAATCTGGTTGAAGTTCAATGATACGCTGAATAACCAGATCTTTTTGGTCAAATAATTTGGCCATCCATGGTATGCATAAATAATTTTTATCGTCGAAAAGGGCTTGGTCGTATACAAGATGAACCTCATGACCATTTTTTTTCAACATAGCTGAAAGAGCCTGTAATGCAATATTTTCCCAACCTATAGCAACAAGTACACACCTCATAGTCTACGACCCCTATGAATTTGCCAAAAAAATTTAATAGCGTCCCAAAAAGTCCTCCACATTACTGAAAAACGAGAACATGTGGGCATTCCGTAAAGACGGCGTCTCATTTTAGATGGGATTTCAGCAATAATCAATTTGTTTTGTTTAGCCTTAACTAAAATTTCCACCAGAAAAAAAATCTTTGAATCTCCAATAGACAATGTTCCATTAATAAAATGACTACGACGGTAAACCTGTATCCAATTGACATCCGATATTCCAATATTAAACAACAAAGGTATCATGATTCTGTTATAGAAAAACGATGCAAACCTTACGAAATTACTATAGCCAACTCTCTCTACCCTAACTCCAACAACTATATCGCAAATTCCTAACCTGGGTAAGTAAGGTTCTAAATCTTCAGGATGTAAAGCATTATCAAAAGGCACAAATATTACATATTCTTTTCTCGCATAGGATATTCCAGTTTTAAAAGCGCCACCAGGACCAAGATTTGTTTTGTGATGGTAGCATCGAATTACCTCATACATCTCTGCTAATTCGTTACCAATAACACCTGTTTGATCTGTACTTTGGTCATTGACAATAATGATCTCATAGTCCAACCCAAAAGAAGAAAATGTCTCCATATTTTGACGAGTTGCATCAAGGATACTCATTTCCTCATTGTACGCGGGCATGATTATAGAAATACTTATCGGATCAGAGTTCATAATTATAAAACTCTTTTATAGCATTTATGACTATGTCAATTTGATTATTTGTAATCTCAGGAAACATGGGTAATGATAGGATATTTTTAGATAGTTTCTCAGCAATAGGACATGTTCCTTCTGAGTATCCCCAAGGCTCAAAAGCTTTATGTAGATGGATAGGTACAGGATAATGAATTCCTGTCTGAATCCCTCGGTCAGTCAAATATTGCTGCAATTTATCTCGATGTTCACATTGAATCACAAATAGGTGAAATACATGGTTTTGGGAAAGAGATGAATCAAATAGTGGAGTTTTTATAGATTTCAAGTCCGCTAATCCATTTGAATATCGGCTGGCAGCACAAAATCTATTGTTATTCCACTTTTCCAAATGCGTAAGTTTAACATTTAATATGGCTGCTTGAATAGAATCCAGACGACTGTTAGTTCCTATTGTCTCGTGAACATACTTTTCGATTGATCCGTAATTACGCAACAATCGGAGCTTTTTGGCTATAGAACTATCATTAACAGCAATAGCACCTCCATCTCCGAAAGCACCCAAATTTTTACTCGGAAAAAAACTAAAACATCCAGTCGTTGCAAAACCTCCAGCTTTTTTTCCGTTCCATTCTGCACCATGGGCTTGACAAGCATCTTCTATAATGAAAAGTCCATGGCGCTCGGCAAAATCTAAAAGAGAATCCATATTCAGGGTTTGCCCATATAAATGAACAGGAATTATACCTTTTGTTTTAGAGGTAATTCGAGTTTCGGCATCAGAAATATCTAAAAGATGGGTTTCGGGATCCACATCGACGGGGATGGGTTGTGCACCCAGTTCGCACACTCCCAAAATAGAAGCAATAAAAGTATTAGCTGGGACTAGAATCTCATCTGCTGGTCCAATATCATGTGCTAGACATGATAAACGCAATGCGTCAGTTCCACTTGCTACGCTCACAACTTCACGAACACCAAGGAAGTCAGAAAAATCCTTTTCGAACCTAGAAACTTCGGCTCCCATGATGTATTGAGTAGATGCAGCTGTATCGATTATGGCTTTTTCAAAGGCTGCATGATGATTTTCATATTGAAGACCTAGGTCAACGAAAGGTACTGGTTGATCGATCTTTTCTGAACAATTTTTCATGAGGTTTTACCCCCCATCCCCCGCTCTTCCAGTTTTAACTTGCGTATAACTTTCGCAGGAACCCCAGCTACCACAGTATGCGGCTCAACATCTTTAGTAATGACACTACCAGCCCCAATGACAGACCCTTCACCAATTTCTATTCCACACAAAATAACAGCTCCTGTTCCAATGCTAGCTCCAATACATACGCGAGTTTGTTCGACCTCCCACGATCCTTCCTCCGCCTTAGATGAGGTTGGATAACGATCATTGATAAAGGATACATTATGCCCAATAAAAACATCGTCCTCGATTTCAATATTTGAGCAGATGAATGAGTGCGATTGAACTCTAACACGTTTCCCTAGAACTGTATTTCTTTGGATTTCAACAAAAGTTCCAATACGACAGTCGTCGCCAATTCGGCAACCGTAAAGGTTGGAAAAACCATGTAAGATAACCCTTTCCCCAAAATCGACATCTGGAGCAATAGTGCAAAATTTGCCTATTCTTGGAAGACTTTTAGTCATGAATTCTTTATTTCTTCTGGGCAACCATAATTTTCTATTGATCTGTGCGCGGCTAATATTGTACGAGAAATATTATACGCAAAAAAACCATCAGTAATATTTTTAGCCTCATCCAAAACAACCGAGACAAAAGAATTTACAATCATTTTCAAGGGTTCATGCAGTTCGATTTTAGGACTAATAATATCTCCATCACGGAGAAGAAATTTAAATTCCCCATAATTGACCTGATCCTGAGAGCCTATACCAATTCCTTTTTCAAACAATCTTACCGGTTCCAGTCCATCCAAATCGTTGAATACTGCTCGGGCTTTGCTCCCTATAATACGAAGGATTCTCTCTTTATTAGAATCTACCCAACTTACATGAATTTGCCCCATAATTCCGTTAGGATATAAAAGGTTGATGAAAGAAACATCTGGATATTTTAGACCAAGCGGTGAGCTAGCCACTGCCGATACTCGCTCCGGCAAAGACTCTAGGAGATAATTCATGATCGCCACATCGTGTGGCGCTAGATCCCATATAGCACTTGTGTCATCACGCACAAGACCCATGTGAGTACGAGTCGAGGACAAATAATATATCTGCCCCATGCGATTTTGTGTGACCATTTCCTTAAGTTCATTTATTGCCCTATTGAACAGGAAAGTGTAGCCGACCATTAATTTAAGTTGCAAACGATTGGCTAGCTCATACAATTCTTTGTCTTGTTCAGAATCCAGAGTTAAAGGTTTTTCGCAAAAGACATGTTTTCCTGCAATCAATGACATTTTTACAAGCGGATAATGTGATGAGGCTGATGTCGCTACTACGACAGTATTTATTTCTGAACTTTGGATTAATTCTTTAGCGTTTTTAGTTTTAAGGCAATTAGCCGGAATTAGATTTTCCACCCTAGAGAAATTAGATTCTTTAAGATCACAGACGTATTTTATTTCGCAACGGTTATTTGTTGCAAAATTACGAACTAGGTTTGGACCCCAATGTCCCAAACCAATAATTCCTATATTAAGTTTTTTTAGGTGCATTATATTTGCAACAAAATAACAATTTTAAGTTTTAAAGTAGATGCAATGTTAATATGAATTGATTCTAACCCCAAAAATAATTTTTCGTTAAAGACATTGTTTGAAAAAGGGGGAAAAGTAGGTAGAGGATATTAAAAAATAAAATGATAAGCAAATCAAAAGCTTGCATTTATATTAATATGTCTGTTGACATAATTAGAGTTACGCGGTAAGAAAAACTTGCAAGGAAAATATTTTTTGCTGTCGGTTGAAAGGCAATATTCAGGGTTTTAACTCGACTGTGGTTGAGGTGCAGGCGCACGCTTAAAAACACGAGAGGTCGATTTTATGTCTTCAGGCGCATCCCTAGAAACATCTCGCTGAATTAAAGATAGCAACCAATCCCCTATAATAATTGGTAAAAAAGAACAAGCTAAGTTTGTCGCAAGAGATACTCCTGTCCAAGCCACAGAAAATAACTCTTTGGGGTTGAAATACCATCTTTGGGGAAGCATAACCCACCCCATACCTTTTTCACCAAATAAAATCTTTTTTATTATTTTCCATTGCAAAATATAACCAAAATTAGCGCGGACAATATCCCTTTTCAATTCGAACTCACTTGTTCCCTCGGGGACATAAGCAAGAGGTGTGGCGCAAAAAATACTTCTTGTTGCGGACAAAGTACTGTTAAAATTATCCCAGGATTCCCCAATAAAAATCTTGCCCTTATTTCTACAAATATCATAGAGACCTGTTCCTGGATAAGGAATAAGATTATTAAACTTAGTGTAACCAACACCTGCTTTTTTAACAACTTCAAATGACTTTTTTCGATCTTGTCGAGATTCATTAGGAAAACCATAAATCATATTTAAACTCACATTTATGCCAAACTTGTGACATAGGCTTACTTTTTCTAGGTGTATTGCAACCGTTTCGTCTTTAACAATTTCCTTTGCTATCCTTTCAACCCCTGTTTCCATTCCCATGCTGACTGTCGTAAAGTTGGCTCGTTTGAGAGCAGGCATGATCTCTTCGTATAAATTGTCAGCGCGTGTTTGAATCGAAAAACAACATTTTTGATTAAGCCCAGCATCAACTATACGGTCACAAAGATCAAAAACCCGTTTCTGATTGACGCTAAAATTGTCATCATAAAATGTAATTGATTTTTGACCATATTCTTCAATTAGAACCCTAAGGTTTTCTACCACTCTTTCCGCTGAATGCCAACGATAGGTTAATCCAGTTAATAAGCGTTGACTGCAATAATTACATTTATATGGGCAACCTCTTGCGCTATTAATAAAACCTCTATCATATCTAGGGCTTGGAAATAACTCATAAGGAAACATCGGCACATCATCAATGTCTTCTAGCAAATCCCCATCTGCAGTACTGATGATTTCTTGAGTATCGCTTAAATAAGAAATTCCTCTGACTTCTCTCCAATCTTTATTTTTTATTAACGCCTGATAAAGTTGCCTCAAAGGTTCTTCGCCTTCGCCTCTAACAACTATGTCAGCTGATCCTCTAAGCAAAGGTTCTGAGGGTAATGCTGTGACATGGACGCCTCCCATAATAACGATACAATCAGGAAAAAGCTTCTTACACATATCTCCCAATTCATATGCTCTTTTAGCTTGAGAGGTTAAAACAGTTATCCCAATAATTCTAGGTAGCGGCAAATCTTTAATTTTATCCCTCAAAACATCAGCGTCTATTTTTTCAAGTTCCTCATCAATTACGCTAACCCGCACATCCCACTTTTTAAGATAAGCGGCGAGGATACCCACAGCAACCGGGATACTAACTGGCACATAACGGGATAGCATCCCTCCGAAATTTTCATATGCCGGGTTAATAAAAAGCATAAATCTAATCTCCTAGTTCTTCTTCTGCGGTTATTTTAAATCTTTATTATATCGATATATCAAAACCCATGTAAATATATCTAAATAATTATTTCTTTATTCTTTACGGTTTTCATTTTTAAATATTAAGCCTTGGAATACATCCTTTCTAACTACATTTTATGATATTTTTTAACGAATGTCGCCAGTTTACAATCTAATTTTTTAAGATAAAAATAGATTTGCAATCGATTGCACAAATACACATAAAATATGGGGAAAATGCATGTAAAAATTTTATTAATTTGATATTTGTATAAATATTTCCCTGCCAAATGAACTTAGCAAAGTTGCTCAATTAATGTCTCACGCATAACTTCAGCGGGGGCAGTTTGACCAGTCCACAATTCAAACTGTTGGACAGCCTGATTTATAAATAATTCGCTCCCAAGAATGACCTTACAACCCACTGCTTTAGCTTCGCGAATTAATTTTGTTTCTAGCGGATTATAGACCACATCAAATACGATCATTTCCCTCCTCAAATCTCTCGCAAGAAAGGGGGTTTCATTGATTTTAGGGGACATCCCAACCGGCGAACAATTAATCAAGATATCGATGGGTCGAGTACCTGCATCATGGCAAGCAATTAATTCACACTCTAGCTCATTAGCAAGGAATTCAGCTCTATCTTTATTGCGGTTATAAGTAACCGTCAAAATTCCTCCTTTTTGTTTAATCCCATGACCGATCGCCTTGGCAGTACCTCCTGATCCAAGGATCAAAATATTCTTATTTTTCAAAGATGTGCAAGCTTCAAGCGCCATAATAGCACCTGAGCAATCAGTATTATAGCCCACCCATTTATTATCTTCTCGAACAACTGTATTAACAGCACCAATATTTTTTGCCGTTTCATCAATTCTATCCAACAAGGGCATTATGCTTTCTTTTGCTGGCATGGTCACACTCAACCCTGAAAAGAAATGTTTAAAATCGGAAAAAAACTTCTCTAAATTCTCAACCAAAAAAGAAACATAAATATCGGGAGATTTAATTTCTTGAAAGGCCCGGTTATGAATTAAGTAGCCCATGCTTTTTGAAACCGGATTACCAATTACCCCATAGACCTTAAAGTCTTTATGCAAATCATTCACCCGGTAAATATTTTTTAGAACATTTGCCGGCATCTGACCTGGCGCACTCTCCTGTCCTCTTTCTAAACTACCGAAGGTAAGGAAGCCCCCATAAAGAGGAGAAAGCACACGGCTTATTTCACCCAAATCCCCCATACAAAGCCCTATTAATTTTTTTTGTTCATTTTTGGCTCGCTCAAGAAGCTTGAGTATCTTTAGGTTGTCACTTAGATCACGAGCATAGGTAACAATTTTTTTTATCTCGCCAGGCAAAGCATTCATAGCCTCATACAGAGGATCCAAATCTTCCGGAGTATGCGAAAAATCATGGTAAGAAAGAATTATCCTTGAAGTATCGTGACTTTCTAAAAAAGGCTGCAAATACTCACGTGATGTGGAAACCTCTATATCAACATAATTTACTCCAAGCTCTAAGGCATGATTTAGAACTCCAATACGTTTTTCCTCAGCACCCTTAAATTGTCCACCATCTAATTTACTTCTAGCGGTAACTATAATGGGTTTACTAGCCGCATTCAGCAATTCTTTAAGATCAAAATTAGCAATTAAGTCTAGGCGCAACTCTAGGATATCCGCACACTTTTCAGCTGCAGTAATTTGATCAAATGCTTTGGCCATTGAAGAGCCGACGATTGGCAGACAAATCATAAAATTAGTAAACGATTCTACTTCATTAAAACAGACATCTGAAATAGATATTTATTTAAAGAACTTTGTAAGCAAAAGAAAACGCAACCTATACGGATTCAAAAAGAGAAAATTTTTATTAGAATGGAATACTAACAGACCTGAAAGGCAATCTAAACGAAAACTGTTAATAAAATTTGAGGGGCTTTAAATACCTGGAATAAAGTCACCACTGCTCTCTGCCAATGTTTTATTGGTGTTTTGATGTGCCTCCTCCTTACCTACCGCCTGCAATGCATCCCCGATAATTTTTTTTTTAAATGCCTGGTGTGCAG
>TARA_B100000686_G_scaffold355118_1_pt1 | contig 20667 bp, 18 predicted proteins | sample TARA_B100000686 | Tara Oceans TARA_B100000686 (sample SAMEA2622733) | marine metagenome | biome: marine biome (ENVO:00000447); feature: marine epipelagic mixed layer (ENVO:xxxxxxxxx); material: "saline water (ENVO:00002010), including plankton (ENVO:xxxxxxxx)" | depth 150 m | reverse complement strand
TGTCTTCTGCTTGACCTTGGATATCACCATATTTAACGAAAATACTCATTTATATTTACTCCATAGTTAATAAAAACCAATACATATACATTGGCTTATGTACAAGCTTGAATTGGCTTGTGCATTTCTTCAGGCAATAAGATGCCCTCAGCACGAGTGCTGATAATTTTTCAGTTTATTTTTTTAGCTGTGTTTGTGGCAGGGCTCTTAAATTATAGGTTTAAGAGCCATTGGTTATTATCATCAATATCGACACAAACCGGATTCAGCTGCTGATCTTTTGCAAGCGCAGAAAGTAGAGCCTGAGATAACTCTGGCAACAAACTATTGTTAATTTTCATTGCCACGAGTCTTGCACCAATATCAGATTCTTTGCATTGGTTTACCAGCATATCAATCACGGCATCAGTGTAAGTAAATGAGACTTTGTAATGCTCTTCTATTCGTTGGCCTATATTTTTAAGCTGCTGTTGAACAATGAGTTCTAAAGTTGAGGCGCTTAGCGGAAAGTAAGGTACTAATGTCACTCGACCTAAAAAGGCTGGATCAAAATCACGTCTTAGACTTGGTTGAATCTCATCAAGCAAGTGATCTATTTCTGGCAATACATCATTTTTAGAGCATAAATATTCAATATGATCACTCGCTGTATTTGACGTCATGATAATAACAGTCTGCTTAAAGTCGACGTCTCGGCCTTCGCTGTCTCGTAAGACACCTTTATCGAACACTTGGTAAAACATTTCATGCACAGCTTTATCTGCTTTCTCAAGCTCATCTAAAAGGATTACGCTGTAAGGTTTACGTCTAACAGCCTCGGTTAATAAGCCGCCCTTGCCATAACCTGCATAGCCAGGAGGTGCACCCATTAAAAGTGACACTTTATGAGGCTCTTTAAACTCAGACATATTGATAGTTGTAAGTTGCTGATCAGAACCATAAAGCTGCTCAGCAAGCGCCAATGCAGTTTCAGTCTTACCCACACCGCTTGGGCCTACAAGCATAAGTACAGCAAGAGGTCTACGTGGGTCGTGTAATTTGGCATGAGCATTTTGCAAAGCTTGTGTTACTTGTTTTAAAGCTGCTTCTTGTCCGATAACACGCTGTGAAAGTTTTTCAGGCAATGTCAGGACACGCTCTACATCATTACGTTGCATTTGCTTGGAAGGGATTCCTGTCCAGTCAGCAATAACTGCTGCAATAGTTGTAGCATCAACACACTCATAAACAAGATGGGTATCAACTTGGAGTTCATGGAGCGAAGCTCTACTCTCTTTTAGTTGGCGACATAGTTCGTTGCGCTCTTCACTCTTTAACTCAGTAGATTCAAGCTGACTGCGCAATTCGATAATAGAATCTAGAATGCCCTTTGCATCCACCCAGAGGGTTTCAAGCTCATCATGTTTTGTTTGCAATGCTTCTTTTTGCGCTTCTAAAACATCTATTTCTTCACTTTTAAAACCAAGACTTGATTCAAGAGTGAGCCGTTTTATCTGCTTATCAATATCTAAAAGGCTTGCAGCTTGTGTTTCAAGCAGAGCTGGAATGGTTTGCTGACTTAAGCTGACTCGGGCACATGCAGTATCCAGTACACTCACACCTTTATCAGGTAGCTGCTTACCTGTAAGGAAGCGTTTTGAGAGACGCACAGATGCATCTATGGCTTCCTGTAAAATATGCACTTGATGGTGTTTTTCCAAACCTTCGACCAGACTACTTAGCATTGCAATTGCTTCTGGCTCTTCAGGTTCATTGACTTTAACTTCCTGGAAGCGACGCTCAAGTGCAGGATCACTTTCAATGTGCTGTTTATATTCAGACCAAGTTGTAGCAGCAATTGTGCGTAGTTCACCCCGAGCTAAAGCAGGTTTCAGTAGATTTGCAGCATCATTTTGAGTACCAGCATGTTTAGAGCTTAATAATGTATGCGCTTCATCGATAAACAAAATAGCAGGCACTGGTGAATTTTGTATTTCTTTAATGACTGCTTTTAATCTATTTTCAAACTCCCCTTTAACACTGGCGCCTGCTTGCAACGCACCAACATCCAAACTATACAGAGCTGTATTTTGAAGTGATGTTGGTACTTCATTATTCGCAATTTTTACAGCAAGCCCTTCTACAACTGCCGTTTTTCCAACACCTGCCTCACCTACTAGAATAGGGTTATTTTTACGACGTCTGGATAGCACATCTATGAGTTGTCTCGTTTCTTGATCTCGCCCTACAATTCCATCAAGTTTTCCATTTTTAGCCTGTTCGGTAAGATTTTGCGTGAATTTTTGCAACGCACTAGAAGACACAGGCTTTGATCCATTTTGAGATGCATCATCATTGATAATTAGCTGTTTTACTTCTTTAGCATCTAAATCTGCTAATACACTTGATATGCCAGCCAGTTCTGCTTTACAAATTGGATTTTCAAGCATTGCCAGCAAAATATACTCAGGTTTAATAGCAATAGATTCAAACTCTGTCGATGCAAGCATCCATGCATCAAAAATAATTCTGACGAGTTTTTGGTTAATTTTTGGATAACCTTCATGACCATTCTTTTGATTTTCTAGCCACTTATTCATATCTTGCAGAGCTACAGACATATCACGCTTCATAAAAGGTGCAAACGATACTAAGTCGCAATCAAATAAAACACTTAAAAAATGAACATCCGTCACTTCAAAATGATTTAGCTGAACAGCTTTGCCAACAGCATTTTCAAAAATAGAGCGTGTTTCATCATCTAGTTTTTTAATAAGCTGATCTAGTTCCATGTTGAATTCCTCTAGTGGTATATACCCGTATATTTATTTAACTTTAAACGCTGTGTCTACAGCCGTATTATTATTTGTTTGGAGCCATGTATTTCGACTTAACTGCGCACCAAACCCAAGACGAGGCTTATGTTTACAATCATTCACATAGCAATGCATATCAACACTGATATGAGTTGGCACATAAGCATTTATAAGATCTTGTGTATGTTTGAAATATCGTCCACCAGGTAATGCATCTGAGAGAGATTCATATGTCATTTGCCTTATATTAATTGTAATTTTATGATTTACATCCCAATGACGCCTACCAATAAAAAGCCCTTGACCTAGCTGTCCTTGTGGTGTTGTTGAATTTAATCGACCACGAGCAGAGTTTGGCAGGTCAACCCACTGACCAACAAACGATGTAATATCTACATTTGGACCATATATTAAAGTCATCATATTTTTCAAGTTACCAACTGTTCTTTTTTTATTGGCAAAAAAACCAGAAAAATAATGGGTAATGTTAATGTTTTTATTTATTTCAAGACCAGAAATCCCAAAAACTGTTTTAGAAAACGGTTCCTGGTGTGGTTTACTGTTTCTTGCTAACACTCCAAGCCGATACTTTTTCCAACTCTGATAAAAGAGATGTACAATATGATTATTAAAAACATCATAAAAATCAGCCATAGCAGTATCACCAGACTTAACTCTTTCCATGATTGTTTTTGTATAGTGTTGAGGCAACACACCCGATGGACCTGTAAGACCAATCATTGTCACCCAAGCAATTAACTCACCATTTTTACCCTGCTCGACTTTTTGTAATGGCTGGCCGGGAAACCCAAGGTGCTGCGCAGTTTTAAAACAAACCCTTGTCCCTTTTTTTTCGTTCACAAGAACCCAATTAAAAAAAGAGTCCCAATGAGCAACTTGTGTTGATCTTAAAGTAGATCCTGTTGTCCTGTTATTGGCTTCCATTGAATAATCGCTTCTGATTCTTGTTGGTTATAAATATTAAGCTGAGTGAAAGTATTCATACCTGCTAAAGAAGAAAAAAAGTGATTCAGCAAAGTACCAAATAAATAAACTCTATTCTGACTCCAATAATATTCATCACAAGTCAGATTAATTTCAGTTCCTCGACATAATGCCATTTTCCCCTGCTGCCGAATAAATGTCGTAGCTGGCTTCAATTCGAGCTTTACCAAACCTTTGATATAGCTTTCACTTAATTTGTTTTGTAAATGGTCACCTGGGCTGTATAAACGCAATATATCTTTTAAAACTTGCAAACCACTCGAATTCTCTTTTGTAGAGTTTGCAAATGACTGTAGCGTTAGTGCATTTACAAATTGCCATCGAGATGCATGACTCTTTTGAGGTAAGCGCCATGGTGTTGGTTTCTCCAAGACTTTGAATACAGCACAATGAGACGTACGAATCATATCTACCTGTGGATATTCACTGCTAAACTCAAGCTGGTTCGGTGTATTTCTGTTAGTGCAGAGTGCTTTACCATTAATATGAAACCCTTTCTGGGAACCGACAACACTGCAAGCATCATCCACAATACTGAGATATGTATTCATGCCTGGTTCAAAGGTGTCTGTTGGATCATAAGCATTTTTCTTCGCTTCTTTACGACTTGTCCAATAAAGCGTTTCTCTTACACCGTCAATATATGTGTCATGATCTCGCTCATGAACTGAATAATATGGCAGCACAGGTTGCTCTTGCCCAAACTGGTTTGAAATTTTAATTTTAAGTATTTTTTGAATATCTGTTGATGGACTATACATACCTTTTGGTTCTAATTTAATTTCATGACCTAAACGATCGGCCGAAATACTTTGAAAACCTTCTTCAAACAAGTTAATCGCTGGTACACAGCCAAGACTTAGACAGTTATCATCGATATGACTTGCCAACATTTCGTGATCAAATTGACAATAAATATAAATTTTGAAACCGTTTTTAAAGTCATTCCAAACGTTTATATTCTTCTTTTCATCAATAAGACCTTGTAATTCAACAAACATAAACTGCTGATAAAATGTAAAAAAATCTGTTAACTGTTGATGTGCGCTTGAAGTACGAACATCATGCGCTGAAAATGCTGTATCTCGTGCAAACCCATAGTGGTTTAATGCGCTTGGTGGCAAATAAATCAATTTACCAGTCTCTCTACACTCAATAGCAACACCTGCGCTTTCTCTTAAAAGTGCTTCATGAAGTTTAAATCCAAGCTGCCCTTGTGAACTAACATACAGCCTTAAAGCATGATCACTTAGCATAGAAATATCAGCCATCTCATTTGGAATAACCTCCATACTAAATACAGCTTTATATTCAGCTGCTAGCTCAGGAGCAATAGCCGGTAGCGATTGCCAAGTTAAATTTTTAAGCTCTATTGGCAAAATACGCACATCATCTTTCATTCTAAAAACACATGTGTGTTCTTTGTCTTTTAAAAGCATTTCCGTGCCTGCGCTGAATGTTAAGGCATGAGAAATAGTATTCGTAAGCGTAGCTTTTATAATAGTTTGAGAAGGGATTGGCGCTCTAAAGTCTGGGTATAACGTATCCATAAGAGATTCTGTTAACTGTGGATAGTCATTATCAATATGCGCTTTAACTCGTGCAGTTAAAAATGCGACACCTTCAAGTAAACGGGAAATGTGCGGGTCTTCTACACGACCTTCAGTAAGACCTAAATGAGCAGCAACTTGTGGATGCTGCTGAGCAAATACATGTCCTTGCTTTCTCAAATACTCAAGTTCATTATTATAATAATGTAATAGATCATCCATAGTGATAGCCTTCATAGACCGAGATAAGTTGTGTTGAAGAGTCAAAATCAGAATTAAACGTGAATGCAACAAGTTGCGCAGACAAGTAATAATTTGCCTCAATTGTCATTTTAAGTTGTTGAGGTTTATCTTCGTCATACGGTTGCAAATAAACCTTCACATCATGGAGTCTTGGTTCAAAAGTTTGAATTACTCGTATAACATCACGCTTAAAGTCTTCTTGATGGTCACTATTTTTAAAGACATACTGTGTAAAGTCAGGTAAACCATAATTAAGTGATGATTTTTCAAGGGCACTATAAGATTTAATACCATGAGGCTGACGCAGCCTAGTGTTCAATAAATTTTCTAAATCATCCTGAATTTCTTTTTTAATAACATTGAAGTGCATGCCTAATGAGGCACTTGAAGATAACACTTTATCTGGCCTAGACTGTAATCGCCCTAAAAGGGACGAAAATGGTGACACACTGATTGTTTGTTCATTCATATTCTTATCTTCTTATTATTTATTTTGTAAACTAAGTGTCATTTTTGCGATAAGTTTAATTGACGATATTATTTGATCACATTGGCCATGAGGCTGTAATCGAATAATGCCGATAAATTGCCCTACTTCCCCGTAAAGAGGGTTAATATCTATTGCATAATTTGCCAGCGGCTTTTTAAGACGTGATAATGAAATACCATCCGTATCTCTCGTTGTATATTCATTTAAGTACTTTGCAATTGCTACTTTCAATTCTGCTTCTGTCACAAACCCACCTATCTTGTGTCTGACCATCACCTTTATATGATGTGCAATACGCGCTGCACCTAAGGTGTAAGGTAGCCATGCAGATAGCTGTGCATTTGAGGTTGCCAAGGTTGTTTCGTATTCTGCAGGCTCATAAAATGATGGGCTATGGTAAAAACGACACTCATAATCACTATGACGACTATAAAGTGGAATAATACCTAGCTGGCTTAGCTCCCTTTCACTCATATCGTCCAGTTGCACTCTAGTTGCAGGTCTTGGTGCTAGTGCCATTGAATCAAACTCAAAAGCTGGATGCACATACAGCCTTGTATCAATTGGTGAATCATGATCGTTATCGTTTTGGTACTCTCGAATACCTCTTGTTAAGTTAACAAACCAACCTGTTCGAACAAATGTTTTCATAAGGTTAGCAACATATGCATACGCACTATTACCCCATAAAAAATCACTATCAGTATCATTTTCACTTTCTGTGAAATTAAATCCGTGTTTATTTTTATTTTTTGAATAGTGTTTTCTTAATAATATGTCTGGATAGGTAATGCCTATAAATCTTGCTTCACTCAATTTCCTCAAACGTTGCCAATCTTTAAAGTGAGTTGATTGAAAACGCTTTTCAAGGGTTGAGCTGCTCAGATTTATATCTTCTGCTTGGCCAATATCAAACACCTGACTGTTAAGGCTCGTAATAAACGGACACATTGCCATCTCACAAACACTCGATATATCTCTCAAACAGTCGAGATCGTGCACTCCATTTGATCGATTAAAACCGTTATTAATACGGTAATCTCCAAGTAAAATACTAAACGGTGTTTCGCCAGGAGTGTCTAGCCCTTTGCTGTACACTAGTTTAAATAAATGACTTTGTTCTATATCATTAACTGAATTTAAATGGCGGCCTAGCTCGTGCCATGAAAGCTCAATAAAAAGAACTTTAATTTGATTTAAACTATTAAATGTTATATCTCTCACGGGTTCTGAAGCAATTTCAGTCAAACCACTTAAACCACGCCACGAGGCTTCTAATGCCTTAAATTTGTCGTGATGAAGAATCTCATTAAGAAGTGCTGCTACTTGTGCGTCAATATGAAATCGAATTTGATTAAACATATATTCTATTCTTGCTGCTTTACACTTTTGCTGCTGCACAGGTGTTAAAGCATTAAAATTAGTATTCACAATAGCAACACTCATGAGTCAGGCCTTAGCTTCCTTCTGGAATACGAGCAACAGTTCGTAGTGATGCAGTTAAAGACTCCATTTGTAGCCATGGTTGTAAATATGCAACCGCTTGATATGCACCAGCTTGACCAGGTACCGGCTCCACCATAATCTTGGCATTTCTAAATGGTCTTTCTGCACGAGCAGCATGGCCAGATTTTTCATTAGTATTCACATATCCCATAATCCACTTTTGTAGATCACGTTCAATTTCAGCTGTTTCAATATTTTTGCCAATCATTGGTCTTGCAATAACTTTTAAATAATGAGCAACACGTGATGTAGCTAAAATATATGGTAAGCGTGCACTAATTTGCGCATTTTCAGATGCTTCCTCATCATCAAAACGCGGTGCTTGTTGTACTGTTTCACCACCAAAGAAGACTGAGAAACGCTCATCTTTAAAGTTGGATAAAGGCATAAAACCAAGCTTATCAAGCTCCGTAGAACGTCTTTCAGTCATAAGAACTTCAGACGGGCATACAACTTCTTGATCACCATCTTTGCCAATGTAAGTATGTACTGGAAGGTTATCAATTTTACCACCACCTTCGCTGCCGCGAATTGCAGTACACCAGCCATATTGCGCAAATGCATTTGTTAAGCAAGCACCTAATGCATATGCTGAATTATGCCAACAGAAGTCTTTTGTTGATGGGTACTCGCCTGCTGGAATCTCTTCATATTGGAATGACTCAACTGGCATTGTGTCTTTACCGTAGGCTTTACGGGCAAGGACTCGAGGAAGAGTCATAACAACAAACTTAGCATCGTCACTCTTTCTAAATGCACGCCATTGAATATGACGCTTACCGCCGAAAAGAGTTTCTAAATCACGCTGTTGTGTTAAGTCATCCCAAGACTCTAGATCGAAAAGACCAGGCGCTGGTGCTGTTAAAAATGGGCAGAATGAAGCTGCACCAATACCAGCCATACCTTCTAGAATATCAAGGTCTTGAGGATGGTTACTAAATTCGTAGTCACCAATCATAACACCGTATGGTTTGCCGCCAGGAGTACCAAATTCAGATTCATAAATCTTTTTAAACATTTGACTTTGATCAAACTCAACTGCTCTTGTTAAATCTTTATGCAGTTCAAGTTTTTTCATATCAAACATTTTAATGCTGAGATTGCTACCAGTCTCGGTGTTATCTACTAGATGCTGTAAGCCTCTCCAGCTCCCTTCAAGCTTCTGAAAGGCTTCGTTATGCATGATTTCATTCAGTTGCTGGCTAATCATCTGGTCTACAGCTGACTGCGCTTTCTTAAGTGTACGGGTTACATTTTTATCCCAAACAACTGCACCATCAACAGCCGCATTGCTTAAGCCTTTTAATAATTGCTCAACTAGATTATTTTCAGAAGACTTTGTGGCCTCTACCGCCATATCCAAAAAGCTCGCACTTTGTGCTACAGCTTCTTGTTGTGATTCTTGTGCTAATTCTACTGTATCACTCATGATTTGCTTCCTCTTGTTGTGCTGTAAATTCTTGGATCAGCTGCTGAATATTTGCAGGATTTTTCATAATATCTTCAAGCAGATTTTCCAGGCCTGGATATTTATATGATTGCCTTTCAAGCTCTTCGAGCTGTTCTCGAATTTCAAGCAATTTTTTCAAAGGTTCTACTTGATCAACAATTGCTTCTGGCTCAAAATCTTTCATGTTCTTAAATGAAAGATTGACACCGATCTCTGAATCATCATTTTGTAGTGTATTTTTAACTCGCAATTGAAGCTCTGGCTTTCTACGGGAAAGAACTTCATTAAAGTTATCCCTATTAATTTCAATAAACTTTCGATCTTCAAGCGACTCTAATGGCTTTCTATCACCTGCAAAATCACCCATTACACCAACAACAAATGGTAATTCACGCTTAACTGGAGCTCCATTTGTTTCCACGTCATAAGTCATATGGACTCTAGGCTTTCTGACTCTGTCTAATTTCTTTTGAAAACTTTCCACGTTTTAAATCCTCACATCTATTAAAAATATTAGTCGTTAAGCTATTTATAATTATTTATAGTTAGCTCACTGTGGTTTTAAGTCCAAACCTGATAAATCAGTAAACTTCTCTTGAGATTTCAGATCTGGAACAAGCTCTTGCATGAGTTCCATTAAGGACAATTCACTCCATCGAATAACTCGATCAATACCATAAGATATTGGCGAGTGAGGTTCATTTTCCTTAAAATACTTTGATATTTTTCTTAATTGATTAATTGCGTCTTTACGGTTATCAATGCTTTCTTTTTTTTGCACAGGTGCTTTTGGCTCTTTTTCCAACGGAGCCTCTTCAGGCAAAGACTCCTCATAAAGTTCTTCCGAGATACAATCTTGAGAAAGCATATTGAATTGAGCTAAGCACTCACTTAGAGCGCCAGATATATAAGCACCATCAATAGGTTTCCCTAAATAGTTTTCCATCACATCTAAATACATTTCATATGCAAGAATTGCATTCTGAATTGTATTTTTAATAGTCGGTAAGTATGTTGATTCAGCCATTTGAAACGCAGATTCAATACTACTCAGAGATAACCCAAATGCCTCAATCTCTGCTTCATTTTTAAGCGTTTTTGCTTCCTGACATGCATAAGTACTTATAGAGACCCCTGCATCACTCTGTAAAAAAGGAATCAAATAGATAATTTTTATGAGAGTTCCATGCTTTCCTTTACCATTCAAACCTACAAGGTGAGTAATCTGCTCCGCCTTAGGATTAAAATCTGTCTCATCAAGTAAAGGAAATAATTGATCACCATAAACTTCAACAAGCTGTCTTGCTAGAGAAAAACCATGAAGCACACCATAAAAACCATAAAGACGTGTCCAAGCTTCTATTAAGCAACTGACAACTTCTAAGTCTTTTGTATGGTTTTGCAAAAGATCTAAAGCCGTGTTTTCAATACCAACCCAAATTTCACTTTTGATTAAATTATATTCAGCTCTTTTACCTACATAGTCTTCTGGTATTTGTCGTTCTTCGCTTCGAGCAGATTTACAAGTTCGTCTTAATTCATTGAATAAACCAAAGCCAGAGTTTTCATTTGCCATTTGGTCAAAACCAACTGACATGTCTCTTAAATTTTCACCGACTTTTTGAGTTTCAGAGATTGGTTTTAATAGCTCTTCTACCCTTTCTGCCAATATATTCATAAATCTGCTCTCAAATATTTTTTGTTTTCTAACAATGTGAGGCAAGTCTACAATCAAATGGATGTCATTGGCTGTACAAAAAGCAAGCAAGCGATTAAAACTGTGACGGACGTCACACTTTTAATAAGTGCTTAATAGAGTGATGATAATTTAAACGAAAATTATGATAGATTTGCGGAACAAATTAACAAGCTTGAGGAGGTTTATACGATGGGAACACCTATAGCGCGAGTAGGCGATATGCATGTTTGTCCGCTACATCCACCATCTCCTATATTGGGTGGAGAAGGAACAGTTAAAGTAAACGGTCAACCAATTGCAACTGTTGGGAGCAAAACAGGGTGTGGTGCAACAATAGTCACAGGTAAGCCTTCAGGTTTAGCCAAAGGTAAGCTAGTTGCTCATACGGGGAGCATGACATCTCATGGTGGAGCGATAGTATCAGGCTCAGGTACTTGCTTTGTTTAAGTCACAAAAAGGCTAACTTTTGATCACTGATTTTAATATCCAAATTAGTTATACTAGGCGACGTCCCTAAAGTCGTTGCCTACGACTTTTAGATTAATGATCAGCTAAAGGCAGTACCGATATGGCCCAAACACCCGCAATCCAGCTTGAAGAATCTTGGTTAGAGTATCTTCAACCAGAGTTTGACAAAGATTATATGAAGAGCCTTAAAGCCTTCTTATTACAAGAAAAAAAGGCAGGAAAAACGGTGTTCCCACCTGGCCCTGAAATATTCAATGCGTTTCAGCACACACCGATTGACCAAGTAAAAGTAGTTATTATCGGTCAAGATCCATACCATAACTTCGACCAAGCTCATGGCTTAAGCTTTTCTGTACGAAAAGGCATAAAAGTACCGCCATCACTTCGTAATATCTACAAAGAGCAAGAACGAGACTTAGGTATTGAGAATGGTGAACATGGCGATTTAACACAGTGGGCAGATCAAGGCGTGCTACTGCTTAATTCAGTGCTTACAGTTGAAGCTCATCAAGCAGCCTCTCATCAGGGCAAAGGCTGGGAAACTTTTACTGATGCAGTCATCAGCCAAATAAATGAACATTGCGAAAATGTTGTTTTCTTATGCTGGGGTAGTTATGCGCAAAAGAAAGCACGATTTATTGATCAGCAAAAGCATTTAGTTTTGAAGTCAGTACATCCTTCTCCATTATCAGCTCACAGGGGCTTTATTGGATGTGGCCATTTCTCTGAGGCAAATTACTACTTAGAATCACACGGCATTGAGCCGATTGATTGGACCCTCTACTAGATAAATCACACTAATAATGTCGACTGCCGATAAATTCTTTACATTTATTTAAAGGCAGTTGCTGCTCACCAACAAACCATGTTTTTAAACCCTGCCCACGTTTAATTCCATTTTCAATAATCCATTTTGTTTCAATACCCGCCCGACAAGCTTCACTACCAAGAGTTGGGTAAATCATAGGTAGCCAAATTTCAAATGGCTTTTTTTGCAGCAAAGTTAAAGAGGCTGGGCACCAAAGCTGATCAATTTTTTGCTTTGAAGGCAAGAGCACCAGCGCCTGAATATTCATCATATCAACCCAGCAATATTTGCCATCTTGAGAATAAATCTCAAGTATACCGCCTAAAAGCTCATCAGCATCTCGAACCTCACCATGATATGATTGGTTAACTTGCATAGAGACGTAAGGCGTATATTCAGATTCAATAGGTTTGCTCGACTGTAGGGCTTTTAATGAGTGTAAAGCTCGCTCAATCCCGGGCGTTATTTCGTGTAATAAAACAGGAGATGCATTGAAAGAAAAAACAGCTTCTCTGTCCATCGCAGCACGAATATTTTGACGCCACTTAGAAAAAAATGGCTCTCGCTCTGGAACAAGCCGACTTAATAGTATTAAATTTTGATCAGCTCTTTTCCACTGATGATCATAGCAAAGAAGTTCTACAAATAATAATCTTAACTCTGTATTTGAAGAGTTATGTTTAATTAAATCAGAAGCCAAGGAGAGTGCCTTTTCTAAATTACCATCAGAAAAAGCTTGCACTATATTATCAATTGTCATGTGTACCTACTTTAAGTCTTGTAATAAGCCTTAAAGAACCACAATCAAACTTTAAAGCTCATACTTAAATATAGCTTATTAGAATCAAGATACCATTTAATTATTCGATTAACAGTTAAGAAAAGTGCATAATACAATCGAAAGCTTGAACAAATTTTCATCTGATTTAGCTTAATTTTACTAAATAACTACCATCTTTATCCGCATAGACTTGTTCAACCTTAAAACCCTGCTCTAATGCAACAGCTTCAAACCTTTCATAGGTTAAGAACAACCATGGAAAGATTTTAGACTTTGAGTTTTTGAAATGCATTTGATAACGAATTTCTGAGAAGTCTTCAGCAAACTCACCAAGATCGCTCGAATCAATTAGAATTTGCCCGCCATCCGCCAACAATGATTTCAAGGCTTGTAAATACTGTGGTAATTGCGCCTCTGTACCTGCAATACCAAGCCCATTCATGAGTGCTAAGACAGTATTAAATTTTACATCAACTTTATATTTGAAAATATCAGCAAATTGAGCGTTTAGACCACGTTCTTTCATGACATCTACCGCACCTGGAGAAATATCGATAGGTGTTACATCAATACCCTTCGCTTGCAAATAAAGCGAATGACAACCAGCAGCTGCACCAATATCCAGTGTTTTACCTTGCGTTAGCTCTAGCGCTTTTTGCTCCAAGAGCGGCATTGAGTCAAAATCGCGAAATAGGTGCTTTACAGGTATAACATCATCATCCAGTTTATCTGCCTGTACATCAATCAAATAGTTTGCTGCTTCCGCAGCCTCATAAGACTCTTGCTGACTGTGCTTCCAAAAGAGTCGAATGGCCTGCCCTACAGGATCTTTTGCACCACGGGCACTGCTAATAGCTTGTGATTTACGTTTTTTCATAGGGCACCTTGCTCTTTTAAGGAAGAATCATAAACAGTGCTCAATTATATACAGAATCGCTCCTATTATGTACCCAACCTATTTCGGTATATAATAGGGGCAGCTAATGTAGCCCCTACTTTATATTTAAAAGGCCCTGTTAACTATGACCACGACCAATAAGAAGCATTCAATTGCGATTATTATTCCTGCTCGTTACCATTCCACCCGCCTACCAGGTAAACCCCTTGCATTAATTGCCGGTACACCAATGATTGAGCGTGTGTGGGCTATTGCACAGCATGTTTGTGATAAGTATGCAGATAATACAGCTGTTGAAGTCTCTGCTTACGTGACAAGTGAAGATGAGCGCATTATTAACCACTGCTCACAACAAAAAATACCCGCGATTTTAACATCTGATGAATGTCGCTCAGGTACAGCACGAGTTGCGGAAGCTGCCTCTAAACTTGAATCAAAGCCAGACTTTGTTGTGAATCTACAAGGCGATAACGCACTTTGCCCTCCATGGTTTATTCAGAGCATCATTGATAATTATATTAATCACCCCATCTCTGGCGTGATTACGCCTTTCGTTAAGCTCTCTTGGAAAGAGCTAGACCAACTACGAAAAGAAAAGCAACAAACACCATTTTCTGGTACATGTGTTGTTTTTAATACCAACCAAGAAGCTTTCTGGTTCTCAAAAAATATTATTCCTGCAATTCGTAAAGAAGAAAAACTTCGCGAAGCAAGTGAGCAATCACCGATCACTCGACATATTGGTCTTTATGGGTATGACCTCAAAACACTTGAGCAGATTCTCACGCTTGATGAAACAGACTATGAAGCACTTGAAGGCCTTGAGCAGTTAAGCTTTTTAGAAGCTGGTATTCGTATTCAAATGACTGAAGTTGACTATCGTGGTCGCCAAGGTATGACAGGCATAGACTCTCCTGATGACGTTGGTCGTGCTGAACAAATTATTGCTAAAGATGGAGAATTTTTCTCATGATTCAAGCAGAAGTATTAATCGCAAGACACGGCAATACATTTGCACCAGGTGAAACACCTCGACGAGTTGGTGCACGAACAGATTTACCACTGGTTGAGACGGAGCGTGCAACAGCTATTGGCGAATATCTTAAAGCAGAATTTAAGCCAGATGTCATTTACTGTTCCCCTCTCTTAAGAACTAAGCAAACAGCTCAGTATGCTCTAGAAGCTGCAGGTTTTGATTTAGAGATCATTTATGATGATCGCTTTATCGAGCTTGATTACGGCCCTGATGAAAACAAAATTGAAGACGAAGTTATTGCTCGTATAGGTCAAGAAGCTATGGACCTTTGGAACTCCAAAGGTATTGTACCTGAAGGCTGGAGCGTTGATGTAAAAGCATTAAAGCTTGCTTGGTATTACTTCTTTAAAGAGCTTGAAACTAAGCATAAAGGACAAAAGGTACTTGTAGTCACAAGTAATGGTATTGCTCGATTTGCGCCCGCTGCTTTGCCTCACCTCGCCAATAAAATTCCTTCTTTAAAAATGAAAACTGGCAATTTAAGCCATTTTCAAAAAAGAACAACCGATCAGTGGCAATGCACTTTCTGGGATAAGAAGCCTATAGATCTCCTTTCTTAAGGTTGCACTCCCCTACAATCAGCCTATATTTTTAGGCTGATATCATCAGATGCGCTTTCAGATGGGTACATATCAACCCATCTAAAGGCAGGCTTATCAATTGGTGTTTGCCCAAAGACCTGCCTTGTTTTCTCCTCAACATTTTGAGCAATAGCTTTAGCAGCATAGTGCTGAACACCACCCTTTTCAATAATACCAAGTTCTATTTCAGCATGATGAATATCGTACAACGCTTTACCTGAGCGCTGCAGCACAAGTTCTTTTACTGCAGGTGCAGACACGTGCTGTTCTTGTGTTCGGTCTGCTTTAAACGCTGATTCAGGATCAACTGGCATTTCTTTAAAGTGCTGCCAATGAGACAAAATCGGTCTTTCCATGTCGTAAGCAGAATAACCACTATGATCTAAATCCATAGCATCAGCATCATGACTCGGCAGCGCAGGCAAATCTTCAAAAAGAAGCTGTACAGCTTTTTTAAAGTCGAAACCTTCGAGTGCTGATTTAATATTTTTTAAATCAATATTTCTTAAAGTGTCACTTTTTAAATTTAATTCAGAAAAGTAATCTTTATTCTTGTATTTAATATCTGCAGTTAACAAATGTGGGTTTGTAGCACTAATAATAACCCTTCGAGCAATAATGTTTCGCAAAGCTAAATTTTGCGAACCGGTTTGACCTAAACTATTTTTTTCTTCTGGTGAAACCCATGCTAACCCTGCAGGATATTTACGCCCTCTAAACTGCTCTTGTCCTCTAGGGTCTTTATAAAACATAACCCAAGAATCATTTAATACAGGCACTGATTCAAGTGCTTTAAGATTTATTGATTGAGAATGAGTATGCTCAACATCATTTTGAGTTAATGAATAAGTTTTAAATAACGAGTTATAGGCGATTGGTAGCGCTCTAGTGGTTTGTTCGAAAGGTCGATTATCAATATAAAAGCCACCTTCTTGATTTAAGATAAGTGCCTTATAAATATCTGCTGCGGCTGTGTGTTTAGCACGACTTGAATGATTATCAAACATAGCAACTAAGACATTAACTATATCAGCAGTCGTTTTAGGCTGGAATGTATCAATATGCTTAATATTAACTTTTTTATTTGATACAGGTGATGCTAAAAATAAAGAGCCAGCTAGTCTTGAGTGAAGCTCGGCTGTTGGATAGGCATGAACTTTATCACACCAAAATGAAGCAGGTGCAGAGTCTTGCTTAGATGTTAGAGCACTTAAGTAATGAAAAGTACGGTCATTATCACCCAGTGGCTTTCCGACTCTTAATAAATGAATATTTGCATCTGCAACACTGGCCACTTAAAATTCCTCAAACTTATATAAGCTAAAGCCATAAGGCATTAAAGTGACGCAGTGTAATACAGTTTTGCCATCTACCTCAAGAAATGTAAATAGGCTGGATTCTCTGTTTCTTCTTCGAAGGTATAACCTAGCGCTTCTAAGTGAGCATTAAAGCTCTCTGCGGTTTCAGCAGGCACATTTAAACCTACTAAAACACGACCATAATCAGCACCATGGTTACGATAATGGAAAAGAGAAATATTCCATTGCTGACCAAGCTGGTCTAAAAATGCTTTTAAGGCACCTGGTTTTTCAGGGAATATAAATCTGAAAATACGCTCATCAGGCATATCAACTGATCGACCACCAACAGTATGACGCAAATGAACTTTTGCCATTTCATTATCAGTTAAATCAACAGTTTCATAACCATTTGAATTTAATCTTTCAATAAGCGCCTCACGATCTTTACGACCAGCAATTTGCACACCAATAAAGATGGATGCTTTCTTATTATGATTAGCATAACGGTAATTAAATTCACTGATACTCTTATCACCAAGAATTGTGACTAGCTTTCGATAGCTTCCAATTTCTTCAGGAATAGAAACAGCAAGTAAAGCCTCTTTTTGCTCACCAATAGCAGCTCTTTCTGCAATATGACGCAGGCGATCAAAATTCATATTTGCACCTGAACTGATTGCAACACATGAAAGAGTTTCAGTATTGTCTTCTGGCAATGCTTCTAGGTATTTTTTCATACCAGCTACTGCGACTGCGCCAGATGGTTCACTGATGCTACGAGTTGCTTCAAAGATATCTTTAATCGCTGCACACATTTCATCTGGAGTAACAGTAATGATATCGTCTAACACTTCTCGACAAATTTTAAAGTTTAAATCCCCTGCTTGCTTAACTGCTATACCATCAGCAAATAAGCCAACGCTCTTAAGAATGGCTCGCTCATCTTGTTCTAGAGCTAGTTTCATTGAGGCGGAGTCTACAGATTCGACACCGATCACACGAATATTTGGCTGTAGATACTTAATATAAGCACCAACACCAGCAGCAAGCCCGCCACCTCCAATTGGTACAAATACAGCATGAATATCTTCTGGGCCTTGTTTCAAGACCTCTAAACCAATTGTGCCTTGTCCTGCAATAACAGAAGGGTCATCATATGGGTGAATAAACTCAAGGCCTTCATCCACGTAGCTCAGCGCTTTTGCAAGTGCCTGATCGAACGTATCGCCATGCAATACAACTTCACCACCATTTGCTCGAACGGAAGCAACTTTAATGTCAGGTGTTGTAGCAGGCATAACAATAACAGCTCGAATACCAAGCTTTTTAGCAGAAAGCGCTACACCTTGAGCATGGTTACCTGCTGATGCGCAAACAATACCTTTGTCCATCACATCGCGAGGCAGCTTACGAATACGGTTATAAGCACCGCGTAATTTGAAAGAAAATACTGGCTGCATGTCTTCTCTTTTGAGATGCAGCTTGTGACCATATTTTTGACTTAAGGAGCTCATTGGCGTCAAAGGTGTTTCAACCGCTAAGTCATAAATTCGTGCTTGTAAAATATCGCGAAAAATTGGCTCTAACCATGCAGGATAACCATCTGGTTTATAAGCTGATTGTGTAAATTGAGGCCAGCTTTGCTGGGTGTCTGAATTATTCACCATTAATCTCCAATATTTTTGACAGCACTAATAGCCTCATCTGGGCATTCATGCATATTTCATCGCGTATCCATCATCATACCGAAAATGAGCTACCTATGATATGCTTTTATACCTGTTAGCCTTCACATTTTACGAGTGATAGACGCTATATTATTTATCAATTCAACAACCAGAGAGAGAATTGAGCATGACAACTTTATCCCCACAAGATCAAGCAAAACAAGCAGCAGCACGTGCAGCCGTTAAGTATGTAGAGCCAGGCACTATCGTTGGTGTAGGTACAGGCAGCACAACGAATTTCTTTATCCAAGAGCTTGGTAAAATTAAAAATGATATTGAAGGTGCAGTTGCAAGCTCCAAAGAGACTGCTCGTCGTCTTGAAGCTGAGGGCATTGAAGTTCTTGATCCTAACTCTGTTGGCACAATTCCTTTATATGTAGATGGTGCCGATGAATTTGACCCACATTTAAACCTCGTCAAAGGTGGCGGTGGCGCACTGACTCGTGAAAAAATTATTGCAGCAATCTCTAAGAAGTTTATTTGCATTACAGATCATACTAAGCAGGTGGATGTGCTCGGTGAGTTCCCTCTTCCGATTGAAGTTATTCCAATGGCTCGTAGTTATGTTGCTCGTGAAATTGTAAAACGCGGCGGAGACCCAGTGTATCGCCAAGGATTCACAACTGATAATGGCAATATTATTCTTGACGTGCACCATCTCAAAATCAGTGAGCCTAAAGCCTTTGAAAGAGAGCTAAATCAAATTGTTGGTGTGGTTACAAATGGCCTATTTGCTAATCGCCCAGCAGATGTTGTGATTATGGCAAATAAAGAGCTTGAAATTGAAACTATCAAACTCTCATAACAAATTAATTCCCTGCCCCTTATCACTTAAGGGGCATTAGCGCCTACTTAAATACTTTAAATCATCAAAAGCATCTAAAATACTATCCGCAGCGGCAAGAAACTTGACCAGTTCAGTGTCCTTTGCTTGGCGGCTTTCGATAAATGCTAAAATATTTAACTTTTCTTGCTGCAATGTATTAAAACGATTTTTTGTCTGTACGAGACCTGAGCTATCTGCTGGATTCAACTTATATTTCTGCGGCATTACAAGGTTATGCTTGGCTCTTGCCATCTTGTATTTTACAGACCCTTCGTTTCGTTTATGCTTTTCGATCTCTGCGTTTAGCTGCCTCAGTTCACTATCGATTTTACGGATAACCTTCGCCTCTGCTGGGGTTAACGACTTAGTGTAAAAAGGAGGCCTTTTAATATTTTCTACTTTCTCATTTAAATCGATATATTCTTTCTTTTCAGCAGTTTTCGACAACTTACTTTTTTTAATTTTACATTTTTTTCGCTGAATATAATCTGCAACTTTTCCGTCAAAGTTAGAACGCTGATCTTTAAATAAATCCAACTTTTCAGTATTCTGATACGAGCACTCTAATACAGCGTTTGCTTTATTTCTCTTATAATCGCGCTTCTCTGTTTGCAGTACTTCCGATTTTGAGCGAACATCTTTCTTTTGATCATCTTCACCAACTAGGGCCTTAAACTCTTCAGGAATATTTACACGATTAATGCTATAAGACTCATTTGCAGCATCAAAACGCTCTTTACACTCCAAAGCATTGTCATATAAGAAATGTAAATTCCAAGTGAGCCTTTCTTTACTTATAGAGTTTTTACCTTGCGATAAACGGCTTGGCTTTCCTGGAGGTACAGATGAAATAAATCGTTCCACAGGAAATGTCATAAGCCCTTTTTCTTCTTCAGAAATTAAGCTACGAGCCTTTTGCAAAGCAGCAGGGAAAGCATCATAATCATCTTCGACTTGAACGTGCCTCTTATCAATATACCGTTGTACATGCTCTTCATATTCTTCACATTTGGCAGAAGCTCTATCGATTTTACCGCCATATTCTTGTGGCGTAAGCTCTAGAATCTGATCATATATTGCTTTTTTTGTATTATACACATCGTCTCTAAATGCTCTCATGTCTTTAAAAACGTGCGAACAAACAGCATTAGTTGTTAGTTGGGATTCTTCTTCACAAAGATCAATAGATGTCATTTTATTTTGAGAGTTTTGCGAATTTATCGAGCCGATTTGACCCTCATCATTAATAGAAAACTGTCGCCTACTTCTGTTTATGCCATTAACATCAGTAGACTCACTCATAAGTTGAGAGTGACTTGAATTGCTTGATACTTGAGTCGTATTTGCCATAATAACCTCCGTTTGAACAATCTGGCGCAATAAAGCCACCATCAAACCCAGCTCTCAAGAATATAACAACTAGCATCTTATTCAAGCATTAAAAGCTTATAGGTACATCGAGTAGGGTGAGGCTTACGCCTCATCCCTCTCACAGAACCGCAC
>TARA_B100000686_G_scaffold136080_1_pt1 | contig 20716 bp, 28 predicted proteins | sample TARA_B100000686 | Tara Oceans TARA_B100000686 (sample SAMEA2622733) | marine metagenome | biome: marine biome (ENVO:00000447); feature: marine epipelagic mixed layer (ENVO:xxxxxxxxx); material: "saline water (ENVO:00002010), including plankton (ENVO:xxxxxxxx)" | depth 150 m | reverse complement strand
AAATTATGCCCATATCCATTGTTTACCGTTAAATAATCTACTTTGATTTCATTATCATATTTTTTATTTGATAATATTTCCGAAACTACATTTACTATTCCACCACTTGTTGCTCCATAGCTAAACAAAGCAGAAGGTCCTTTGAAAACTTCAATATATGAGATGTTATTTAAGTTCACATTGTTGGCATGATCGCCACTAATATGACTTAGGTCATTTATCTGAATCCCATCTGAGAGCAATCTAGTCCTATCGCCTGTTAAACCACGTATTACAGGTTGACCTATAGCTATACCATAATCTGCATTAGACAAACCTGAATAATTTTTTAAATTGTCACCTATACTCTGATAAGTATTTATTTCCTCTCTTTCAATTATATGAACAGGGTATTTATTCTCATTTATTGAGTTTGTATATACTGGTGAAGATACATTTACATCACTTATCGTCTCACCAAATGATACATTTATACATATAATCAATAGAGGAACCAGAAATGTATATTTATACATTATTACCTCCTTGGTAAATTAGTTTTTATTAATAAATTAGTTTTTTAAATGATTATTTATATAAAGGAGGTGATCTTGGACAAGATATAATATAAAGATTGGATTTTTTTGAGTTGTTTACATATGAATAATCAATAATAAATATTAAAAAATATTCTATTATCCATACAAACTCTATTTTTGGAGCAAAAGTAATATTATTAAAGTAACATTTGACGCAACCACAATCATGATTATGGTCATCATGTTTTAAAGTAGTTGGAAATATGTGATGATTACTATCGTCCATGTACTAAAATCTTATCAAATTATAAATATTTAGTAAATTAAAATTTGTATTTAGTGTTAATTACAATCCAGTTAAGGTCTCTGTCATCAGATTTCATCTTGCTGCGATAATTAACATTAACTTTAAAAGAATCAAAGAAAGTTGTGCTAATTCCAAATCTAAGATAATCAAATGATGATCCAGAACCTACAGGAGTGCCTTCATCAATATCTTCACCGATCCCTACTTCACCAAAAAAATTATAATTATTAAATACAACACTTTTCCCAATTTTTATGTGATGTGATGTTTTGTAATAACTCGAATCAGAAAACCATAATTCTTGTCTTGATGCGATATAGTTATCTGCATAAAGGTTCGGGATAAAAAATATCCATAATATTAAAATAGCAAACAATTTATACATATCTACCTCCATTTGAAATCATTATATATTTATTCATAGTTCACCCATAGCCATTTCTGTATTCATAAGTTATCATTTATGCATGGCACAGTATTTTTTTTATATTTTTTCATCATATAGTATTGTCATAATTTTAATGCTTCTATACTTATTTTTGTTATTTCAAAGGTATAATGAAATTGTAGAGGAGCTCAGGGAAAAAGATTAATTACATGAAGGCAAGGACAGTAAGATTATATTCTATTATAATAACCATAATTTTTTTAGTTATTCTATTTTTCTTATTTATAAAGACATTTAATGAAAATTTACTTTTTTATAGAAGCCCATCGCAAATTTCTCAAAATGAATTTCCAGAAAACTATATTTTTAGGATTGGAGGGGTGGTAGTTGACAAAAGTTTAATTAAAAGCAAAACGACTACTGAAGTTGAGTTTGAAATAACTGATTTTGATAAAAATATCAAAGTTAAATATCAAGGTATACTTCCAGACCTTTTCCGTGAAGGACAAGGCGTTGTTGTTAGAGGTAAACTTCTAAGCAATGGGACTTTTGCTGCTGAAGAAGTCTTAGCTAAACATGATGAGACTTATATGCCGCCTGAAGTTAAAGATAGTTTGAAAGTTAATGATGAAATTGTAATTGATTCATCTAAATCCCTTCAATTAGAATGAATAATATGGTTTCATATATTGGGTTCTTTTTAATATTACTTGCATTATTTAATTCTGTAATATTAGTTTCATCTCAACCATTGCTATCTAAGTTTGATAGGTCTTACCAACAGGTTATTTTTTCTGCATCTAAAATACAGTTTCCAATTGTCCTACTATCATTTATTTGTTTAATTTATTCATTCCTAATAAATGATTTTTCTTTAAAATATGTTTCATCAAATTCTAATTCAGCTCTACCTTATTTTTATAAAATTTCTGCATCGTGGGCTGGACACGAAGGCTCATTGTTACTTTGGTGTTTAATACTTAGTTTTTGGATGTTCTTGGCTAGTAATTTTAGTAAAACCTTAGATATAAATTTTAGGAAAAATTTTTTGACCATAATGGGGCTTATCAATCTAGGATTTCTACTATTTTTAGTTTTTACCTCTAATCCTTTTGAAAAGAATTTATCAATACCAATAGATGGAAAAGACCTTAATCCACTTTTACAAGATTTTGGTTTGATAGTACATCCACCAATATTATATATGGGTTATGTAGGATTGTCGGTAGTATTCAGTTTTGCTATAACTTGTTGTATACACAAAGAATTCAAACCTGAGTGGGCTAATTGGATAAGGCCATGGGTTTTAGCTTCTTGGAGTTTTTTAACATTAGGCATAGCCCTTGGAAGTTGGTGGGCTTATTATGAACTTGGATGGGGCGGTTGGTGGTTTTGGGACCCTGTAGAAAATGCTTCCTTCATGCCTTGGTTAATGACTACCGCACTAATACATTCTTTAGTTATGTGTGAACAAAAACAAGTTTTTAAGAATTGGACAATATTGTTATCAATTTTTGCTTTTTCATTAAGTTTGTTAGGAACATTTTTAGTGAGGTCAGGGATATTAATATCTGTACATTCATTTGCAAATGATCCAGCAAGAGGAATATTCATCTTATCATTTTTGGCCCTTATAGTTGGAGGCTCGTTATTTATTTATTTTTTAAATGCATCAGAAATTAAAGATAAAAATAAATTTAATTTAGTTTCAAAAGAGACATTTTTCCTATTGAATAATATTCTACTTGTAACGGCAACTTTTACAATTTTACTAGGGACAATATACCCTTTATTTTTAGATCTTTTAGGTTTAGAAAAAATATCTGTAGGTATTCCATATTATAATTTAGTTTTTCTTCCACTAATGATACCGCTGGTTTTTTTAGCAGGATGCATACCAATATTACAGTTTTCATCGTCAAATATTTCTAAAGTACTTAAAAGCATCATTTTAATATTAATATTAAGTTTCTTAATCCTCTATATTTTTGATAAATACTCTATCCCTATACTTCTTGGTCTTTTCTTATTTTTATGGGTGGTTGTTAATCTTATTTATGATTTGATAAAGCGCATAATTTCAACACAGAGTTTTTCTAATTCAATAAGTAATGTAGGTATGTATTTAGCTCATATAGGTCTGGCTGTTTTTATTCTGGGAGCAACAATTGTTGAAAATAATAAAACTGAAAAAGAAGTTATTATGGGTATAGGGGATACAATAAAGATTAAAGAATATAGTTTTGTCTTTAGAGATATGAAAGAAAAACAGGATACAAACTTTGATGCACTAATAGGAGTGTTTGATGTAGAAAAAGATGGCCAATTAATAACAACATTATTCCCTGAAAAGAGGATTTATTTTTCTAGTGATTTACCTATGACGGAGGCTGGAATCGAGCCCGGATTTACAAGAGATTTATATGTGACATTAGGGAATTTTATTGACCAAGATAAATGGTCAGTGAGGATTTATCATAAACCATTAGTTAGATTAATTTGGCTTGGAGCAATTCTTATGGCCTTAGGTGGCGCTATTAATTCGATTTATAGAAGAAAAAGAAAATCATGAAACATTTATCCCCATTAATATTTTTTTTTGTAATTACAATCTTGCTTTTCTTAGGATTATCAAACAATCCAAATATAATACGATCACCTCTTCTTGGTAAAAAGGTACCAAATTTTCAACTAACTAATATTTCTGAAACAAAGCAGATTAATCAGGAGAGCATACTAGGACATATAAAATTACTGAATGTTTGGGCAAGCTGGTGCGTTGCCTGTATAGAAGAACACCCTATACTAACTGAAATTAATGAAAAGGAATTAATTAAGATATATGGTGTAAATTATAAGGATGAGGCAGGCGATGCATTGGGTTGGTTAAAGATTCATGGTAACCCATATGAAATTAATATCTTTGATTCTGAAGGTACGCTGAGCTTAGATTTAGGAGTATATGGTGTTCCAGAAACTTTCTTAGTAGATAAAAAAGGTGTTATACGCGCTAAGTACATAGGGGCACTAAATAGAGAAACTTTGTATAATGAAATTTTACCACTTGTAGAGAAAATAAATGCAGAAGAATAAGTCATTAACTTTGATTGTGATATTGTATACGCTTTCTCTGTATCCTATTTTTACAGGCGCACAAGTTTCTAATGAGAATGAGGTTTATAAGAAATTAATTTCAGAATTAAGATGTATGGTCTGTCAAAATCAGAACTTAGAAGAATCAGAAGCCCCATTAGCAGTAGATTTGAAAAATAAAGTTAGGAAAATGTTAAGTGAAGGTAAAAGTGAAGATGAAATAAAAAAATTTTTAGTTGATAGATATAGCTCATTTATTCTTTATGAACCTCCATTCACCAACCAAAATATGTTTCTATGGATTGGCCCCTTTTTTTTCTTGTTAATTTTGACTTATTTTTTATATAGGCGTTACTTTACTCTGAAATGATTTATATTTTATTAATTATACTCTTAGTTTTATATTTTTATTTTTTGTTAACCAATGTTAGTAATGATGAAAAAGTTAATATTAGTAATTTAAGTAAATTTTTTATAATAATTTTATTTATAATCCCATTCTATTTTATATACATGTCTAAGTCTGGCATTCAAGATATAACTGAATATGAGAGAATATTGAAAAAAAATGAAAACATAAGAGTGAATATTGCAAAAATAAAGAAAAGCATACCCAAATTGGAAAGGAAACTTCAGAATGAGCCCAGTTTTTATGATGGTTGGGTAATGCTCGCTCGCTCTTATTCTATTATTGATGATTTAAAATCCTCTATTAACTCATATGAAATAGCATTTACTCTAGATAATACTGACATTAAAGTTTTAAAAGAATATTTAATTGCTCTCAGAACAGATGATAGTAAGAAAAATAAAGAAAAGATTATAGGTGTATATAGTGCATTATTAATGCTCGATAAAGATGATCCTTCCATACTTTTAAATAAACTCCATTATTCAGTAAAGATAAATGAGCCTCAGTTGACTATCAAAACCCTCAATGAAATTATTGATCATCCAAAAATTATAGATAAGGAACGCTACAGGAAAATATTAACTAAGATAAGTAATACACAATTGAAAAATGAATAAATAGTTATTTCTAATCTATAGTAATTCTGTCATCAAAAACAAAACACTTTCCTTTCCATTTCGATTTAGGCATATTTTCATTGATATAATTTATGATACCTCCATCTAGTTGTATAATCTGATTGAATCCAAAATTATTTAATAACATAGCTGCTTTTTCACATCTTATTCCGCCTGTACAGAATATTGCAACTTTATTTTTTTTATCTATATTCTTAAGTTTATCTTGACTAGTTTGTAAATCATTGAAGTTGAGCAAATCTAAACCAATTGCATTTTCAAATGTACCAAGTGCATGTTCAAATTTATTTCTAATATCAAGCAATGTTATGTCTTCATCTAACAATCTATGCCAATCCTCTGGTTTCAATCGAATACTCTTTTCAATAAATTTCTTATCTATATTAAAGCCTATTTTTATAATTTCTTTTTTTATTTTTACTTTTAATCGCTTGAATGCCATTTCTTTTATCATTGATTGATTTATATGTATATTTTTTATATCTATGACTTTGTTTATGAAACTTATCGATTCTTTAATTCTATCTTTTTTTCCACAAATGTTTATATTGATGCCCTCACTTGCTAAAAGCACTGTACCCTTTATGTCTCTTATAGATAGGTAATCATGAATCTTCCGCCTGATGATATCTAGATTATCTAATTCTTTGAATTTATAAAAATTTATTATTATATACATTTACTTTTTTATACACAAAGTCATGCCATCATAAATTGTCAGAATACAATGTTCAACTCTATTATCTTTTTTTATATGTTTATTTAGCGCTTTTATTGATTCAGTACTTTTTGATTTATCACTCTCATCTATAACTTTCCCTTTCCAAATAGTATTATCTATTGCTATTAAACCTCCTTGTTTTAATAGTGTTAAAGAATCCTCATAATATTTTATATAATTATTCTTATCAGCATCTATAAAAATAAAATCAAAAGTATTGTTCATTGATTCAGTAAGATTATTTAATGTAAGACAAGCATCTCCTAAAATTAGTTCTATTTTTTTATCTACTTTAGCAAGCTTCCAATATTTTTTTGCGATTTGGGTATATTCATCGCTGGTATCTAGCGCATACAACATTCCATCACTTGGCAAACCACTTGCGATACAAATTGAACTATATCCAGTAAAAACACCAATCTCTAAACACCTTTTAAATCTTCCAAGTTCGCAGAGCATTTTTAGTAAAACTCCCTGTGCTGCACCAACTTGCATAATTGCTAGAGGACCAAATTTTTTTGTTTCTTTTCTTAATGCTGATAATAAGTCTGATTCAGTGTAACCGACTGAATCTATATAATTTCTAAGAGATGTAGCATCAATACTTAAGGTTTTATTTTGCAACTTAATTTCTTCTTGCTTCAAGCTCAATTATTAGATCGATTGTATCGCCAACTAGATTCTTTTTTACAGCATACATCATACCAAAGTCAGATCTTTTAAAGCTACCTCTCGCAGATATACCCATAACTATTGGTGGATTAAAACCAAACGGATATGGCCCTATCTTATTTATTTTTCCTTTAAGCACAATGTCTTTTGTTATTCCAAGTAGAGTTAATTGACCATTGATAGTAGTTTCATTATCAGTAATTTTTATAATATCTGCAGTGAAAATCATTTGAGGAAATTTTCCTACATCTAAAAAATCTGGGCTTCTTAAATGAGAATCTCTTTTTTCATGATTCGTATAAACACTTGAGGTATCCACAATTATTTTAACGTTTGTAATTTGATTCTGTTTATCATCATGAATAAAATCACCATTTATCTTTCTGAACATACCCAATGTTTTTGCATAACCTGCATGTTCAACTAGAAACCCAAGACTAAAATGCTCTTCATCTATTTCATAATTGTATTCTTGTGAGAAGCACAGAGTAGGAAATAAAATAATAGCCAAAATATATTTATTGAGTACTTTCATTTTTAAATTCTCTATTATTCATATATAACCAAATTATATCTTTTAAAAAAGAGAAAGTAATTAATAAAATTGAAGAAATGATGGCCGCCATTATTAAGGATTTATTCAAATCAGATAAATGGCAGCAGATTAAAAGGATACTCACACCTGAGCATATAAATTTCCTCCTAAAACTTTCGGGCAGAGATGAATTAAGCCATTCAAACCTAAACTGTAATATAAAAAAAACATATCTAAATAGAGGTATTAAAAATACATACAAACCTACATTGAAATTTTTGTATAATGAAAAGGTCAGCAGACAAAGAAGGAAAGTGTCTATTTCTAAATCAAACTTTTTTCCGAACTCAGAAACCTGATTTAAGAATCTTGCTAAAAAACCATCTATAGCATCAAGTATAAGAGAAATAAAAAATATAAAGGCTAGCACATTCGTATAATTATTTCTGTCATTAACAATATTAAATGATTCTATATTAATAATAATGGAAAGCAGAAGAATATTAATTATAGTCCTGCTATATGTAATGATTGAAGCATAAGTAAAAGATTTTTGAGAGTATTTGATATGAAAATAAAATATAATCAACGAAATAATTAAAAAAAATAATGTATTTTGTAGTAAAATATAAAAGGTTAATAAGTCCTGAAAAACTATAAATGATATTAAAACTAGATATATATAACCAAATAAAATGTAATTTATTATATTTTGTTTCATTAATTATTAATACTACAAACAATATAAAAATACTATCAAAATGAAAAAAATTAATGTTAAGTCTTTTTGGATAAAAAAAAGGAATTCAGGTTTTATAAAAAAACATATTATAAATCCACCAAAAAAATCTGAGGTGCTTATTAAAACAATTTATTCTGGAATAAGTTTTGGTACAGAAAAAATTGTATTTACTGGATCTGTGCCTAAGAGTCAAATTAAAATGATGAGATGCCCACACCAAGAAGGTGAATTTGGTTCTGATGTGAAGTATGGCTATATGAATGTAGGCAAAGTAATTGAAGGCTCAAAAGAATTTAAAGATAAATTTGTTTATACATTATTTCCACACCAAGATTTTTTTGTACTGAGAGAAGAAGAATTAGTTATTATTCCTTCATCCGTACCAAAGAAAAGATGTCTCTTAACTGCAAACATGGAAACAAGTTTGAATGCTATTTGGGATACATTGCCAAGCCCTGGGGATAAAGCAATTGTTATAGGGGCAGGTATAGTAGGTATATTAACGGCATATCTTCTTAAATCAATAAAAGGTATGGATGTAACAATTATAGATACTGATAAAGTTAAGGCTAAGTATGCTAAACATTTTGGAATAAATTTTCAAGATAGAATTCGTAAATGCCCTAAAGCTAATTTTATTTATGAATGTTCAGGTAATCCAAATGTCTTGAATTCCCTATCAACTTTATCTGAAGAAGAAGCCACAATTTGCATTTTGAGCTGGTATGGTAATCAGATTTCTAAAAATAAATTCGGTGAAGATTTCTTGTCAAAGAGATTAAAAATAATTTTTTCTCAGGTCTCAAAGATTCCACAGAACCGTATTAAACAATGGAATAATAAATCTAGAAGGGAGCTTGCAATAGGATTATTAAGTGATAAAAAATTAGATAAATTAATAGAAAAAAAGGAAATTAAGTTTGCTAATTTGGAAAAATTTTTTAAGAATAATAAGGGTAAAAACTATATGTGCAATGTAGTTTCATATAATTAAAATGTTTGAAGTAAAAATTAGAGATCATTTATTTATAGCGCATAGTCTGAAAGATGATTTTTTTGGTGATGCAAAAAATCTACATGGCGCCACTTATGTAATAGATCTAATTATATGTTCTGAAGACATAGATGAAAAAAATGTAGTAATAGATATAGGCCTTGCATCAGATATATTGAAAAAATGTATTTCTACTTATAATTATAAAAACCTTGATGATATTAAAAAGTTCTCAAACTCAATAACCACTACAGAGTTTATGTCAAAAGTTATAGTAGATGACTATGTTTTGGAACTTAAGAAAATAAATTTTAATACTGAAAATTTAATATCAATTAAAGCTATACTCAACGAATCACATATTGCATCTGCTTCCTATATGAAAAATTTTAAGTAATGAAAAAGTTTTTTTTCATTATTCCGGAATTTCCTGAAACAGTAACTGGAGGAACACTATACGATCTAACTTTATTAGGAGAATTAAGGAATAAATATTTTCCTATAAAAAAAGTCTCTGTGAATTTTACACCAAAGAGAAGTAATTTACGTATCCTATCAAGAATATTTAATTTACCAAAGAACTCTACTTTATGTATTGATGGTCTCTTAGCTCCCTATCTTAAGAATAGTATAAAAAATCTTTGTGAAAAATTTAATATTATCCTTTTAATTCATCATCCAGTAACGCAAGAAAATAATATTCAGCCACTTTTAAACTTAAAGGATTACTTTGTTGAAAGGAGCATATTTAATAAAAAATTAAAAATTATTACGGTCAGTAAGTTTATAAAAAAACAATTATATAAATATACAAATAATTTTAAAATTATCCATGTTGCTGAACCAGGTATAGAGGAAGTTTTTTTTGAAGATTATGAGTACAAAAATACAAGAAATATCATTGCTATTGGTAATATTATACCAAGAAAAGGATACCATCTTCTTTTAGAAGCTTTATCAGATGTATCAGAAGATTGGTTTTTAACTATAGTTGGAAATTATGATATTAATAAATCATATTTCCAAACCTTAAACTCGAAAATAAAAAAATATAAAATGCATAATAAAATTAAATTTACTGGAGTTATTCCAAGAGAAGAAATGATAGAACGTATGCGTAATTCAAAATTATTTGTTTTACCTACATTATTTGAAGGATATGGAATGTCGATACTGGAAGCTGCTATCATGGGATTACATGTGATAACAAGCGATTTACCTGTTTTAAGAGAATCTCTAAAGGGTAAAAATGTACAGTTTATAAATTGTTTACAACAATCGGCGCTTTCTTCAGCCATCCAAGATAGTCTTAAAAATGATTATCCATATAAAAGTACAGCAGATAAATATATGCATAGTTGGTCGAATACCAGAAAAAAATTTCTAGAGGCTGTAAATGGAAAAAAATAGATTTAATGAATCATGGTTAACTGAAAGAGAATTTTTTGATCATCAATCCAGAAGTAATCTATTGATGAATGAAATAAAAAAGGATTCGAAGGTAATAAATAATCTTGTTGATTTAGGTTGTGGCACAGGATCTTTCTTAAGATGGTATATTTGTAAAAAGCTTACTTTTGATACTGGAATGCTTATAGATAATGATCGAAAACTATTAAATTCAATAGGTCCTATTTTTAGAAGGTTTTTAAAAGATAAAAACTGCACAATAAAAAAATTAGATACTAATAAATATCAGTTTTTTGATTTATCATTTCAGCAATCATCTAAAATATTATTAAATAATAAAGATCTATTTAATTTATCTTTTAAATTTAATCAGTATGATTTAATAAGCCTTTCAGCACTTGCTGATCTTTTATCAAAAAAATATATAAAGAAACTATTATCAAGTGTGGATAAAGACAAATATATATATTTTTCATTATGTTTCAATGGGAAGATTAAATGGCTACCTACAAATGAATTTGATAAATATATAACTAGACAGTTTAATCGACACCAAATACAGAATAAAGGCTTTGGCATTGCATTGGGTAGTGAGAATATTAAGTATATTGAATCAATAGCAAAAGAAAAATCTTATTCCTTTTTTAAAAAAGACTCTTCTTGGAAGATTGATACATTTTCTAATAAATCAAAACTATTTCAACAGAAATATCTTCGAATAGTTTCAAATGCATTAAAAAATGATGACAGAACAGATAAGAATATTCTTAAATTATGGATATCAAAAAGAATGGAGTTAATAAAAAGTAAAAAATCAAAGCTAAATGTTGGGCATAATGATATTTTAATTAAGACATGAAAAAATTTTTTATAATAATAAAATATTTAATTTCTCTTGGACTTTTATACTTAATATTTAAAAATTATGGCAATGATTTTCTAAGACTTATCCAAGTAATAGAATTAAAGTATATAGCTATTGTTATTGTTATCAGTATTTTACAATATATATTTTCAGCATACAGATGGATGTATATTTCTAAATTTACTAATTTAGAGATATCATTTTCTTATTCATTAAAATTTTATTATATTTCAAATTTCTTAAATAATGTCCTACCTGGAGGAATTTTGGGTGATCTATATAGGATATATCATACCTCAGAGGATAAAAGAAAATTGATAGAATTAGGAAAATCATTTCAATCTGTTTTATTTGAAAGACTTTCTGGACAATTAGTCTTATTCATAGTTTTTTTGACTTCGCTGACATTTTATTTTCTTTTTTATGAAAAATATGTTGCTTTCTTTTACTTACTGTTAATGATGTCTATAATAATTATTATTGGAAAACTACTCTTAAGAAAAAAATTTAAGAACTTCTTTAAAAGAAATATTTTTGGCAAAAATTTTTCATCAATATTTTCTGGATCTATATTTTGGCAACATTTTTTCTATTCATTCTTTGTAATATCATCATATATTTCAATATATGTCATAACTGCTTTATCGTTAAAACTTAATATAGACTATTTCTCTTTTCTTGTTTTTACTCCTTTGATACTTTTTTCTATGAGTATTCCAATTAGTGTTGGAGGGTGGGGTGTTAGAGAAGTGACAGCATTGTTGGTATCATTTTTGTTGGGTCTATCAGCTAGCGCGAGCGTTACTGTTTCAATAGTTTATGGCCTTCTTAATTTCCTATGCTCTCTACCTGGTTTAATCTTTATGTATTATATGCCGACTAGATGACGGGTTCTATATCACACAGTATGTCATTTTCCATTTTGAAGTATTGAATTTTATGCCTCTTAAAATCTTTAATAAATTTTTTCTTTTCAATTAGAAAACTATTCTTGCCATCACCAACCACAACAGGTGATATACATAAATGTAATCTATTCAATATACCGTTCTTATAAAAATTTGATATTGTATAACCTCCGCCTTCTACAAAAATAATTCTTTTATTTAATTTTTTAAATAAAGAAATTAGGTTATTTGATTTAAAACCGTTTTTTGATGCTGATATATAAAAAGAATTTTTCTTCTCTTTAGTTTTATTAGAAACTATCTTAAAACTATTGTTATCAGGATTCTTAAAAACCTTTTCTGTTCCTTTTATTTTATTTTTAGGATCAAGAATAAGCCTCATGGGATTATTACCTTTGACCAATCTTGTTGTAAGCATAGGATTATCATATAAGACTGTATTTGCTCCGACCAAAATTACATCCGAGATAGCTCTTATACGATGAATATGTTCTATATTAGCTTTACAGCTAATATATTTTGATTCACCAGAATGTGTTGCAATGAAACCATCTAAGGTTTGTGCAAGATGGCCAATAATATAGGGGTTTTTGTTATTTAGAATTATTGGTAAAAATATATCAAACAACTCTTTAATTTTATCATTAACATGAAAATTCTTTTTTATAATTTTTCTCTTGCTGAAGTCATAAGTAAAAGCATTCTTATTATTTTTTATTATAATTGTTTTCGCTGCTTTTTTATTTTGATTAAATGCAGACTTGGCATTTAAAATTAGTGACCATGCTTGATTTTTTGTTATACTAAGTTTATTAAATAATTTTTTTTTACTATATGTCATTTTTTAAATACTTTATAAAAAGCACTATAATTGGTTCATTAATTTTGGTTCCTCTTCTTATATTCATCTATTTTACTCAAGGATATGTATCGAATTATAATTTTGTAATTGGTGCAGTTGGTTATTTTATAGCTACTATGCAAAATATAGGTCCTTTTTATGTCGTAATTCTTTGTTATTTAACTGGTATATTGGCACAATTTTTTAGTCGAAACCTTACATTCAATGGTATTGATTGATTTAAAGTATAGTTGGGTTTGGTGAGTCTCCATAGACTTCTTCTGGATCAAAAACTTTCTCTTTTTCAGTAAAAACTAATTTAATATCCCCATTCTCTAACTTTACTTCCCTATAAAAGCAGGAATTGTATCCAACATGACAACTAGCATTGCCTTCAACTTTAACTTTTAACCAAACGCAATCCTGGTCATCATCGATGAGAATTTGTTCAACTTTTTGCACAAAACCGCTCGTAGCCCCTTTATGCCAAATACATTTACGAGTTCTACTATAATAATAAGCCTCTTTATTTTTTATTGTAAGTTTTAAGGCTTCATCATTCATATATGCATGCATTAGTAATTTATTAGTTTTGAAATCAGTAGTAACAACAGGTATTAGCCCTTCAGGATTGAACTTTGGTCTAAGCTCATTTCCTTCCTCGACATCTTTTACTGATTTTCTCTCTTTAAACATCTATGTACTCCAAACCTTATTTCCTTTTTTTGAAAATCTTCTTACCTTTAAAATGAGATTTCCAAATAAAGGATTTTCCACAATAATAGCATTCTATTTTACCATCTTCTTGCCTAACATTAAGATAAATTTTTGGATGCGCACCAGTTTTAGAATCTCCAGAACATTCAACTGTCTTTTTGTTATCATCAATCAATGTTATGTTTGAAACTCTGGCCATAATTAAACGGATGAAAAATCACCAAGCTTAAGTAGTCTTTCACGAAATTTTTCCTTAATTTCTTCTGTCAAAGAATCTATATCCAAAGCTATTTTCATTTGATCAATATTTTTTATATCTTTATATAGAAGTTGCATAATTTCAAAAACAGTCATACTATTTTTTTCTTGCTTTGTGATAGTAATTTCATCTCCTTCAGAAATTTTCCCAGGCTTTATTACTTTCATGTATGCTCCTACATTCCCACTTTGAGAAAATAATTGAGGAAATTTACGCTCTTTCATCTTAATGCCAAGCTTGTAACAAGGAATTCTAGGCTGTGTAATTTTTAATATACAATCTGATACTGTAATTTCATCTCCTATAAATAAAGTTCTTTCATCAAAATTATCAATAGTGAGATTTTCTCCAACCAAACCATACTCATTAGAATAATCCTGATTCATTTGCTGCGACCATGTTTGATAATGTGAATATGAATATCCATAAACTGCTTTTTCATAACCCCCATGGACAGTCAAATCTGCTTGTTTGTCACCAATTATGCCATTTTCTGTTATTTCAACCTCACCTTTAACAGGTTTTTTATATATACTTGACACAAGTTCTTTATTGTTAAAGACTATTTTCTTTGGTTCTGAAATATTGATTGATAAAATCTTCATACGTAGATTGTTAAAAAATAATTTTTAGACAAATATTTGCCCATAGAAAAGGATAACTTAAGATGAGAATATATACAATCAATTGGATTTTATTAATAATTTTATCCGCAATATGGGGTGGGGCCTTTACTTTAAATAAAGAGGCGTTAAATAATTTCACACCAGAATTGATTGTGACTGGTAGATTACTCATAGGTAGTTTTATCTTAGTTTTATTAGTTTATTTGATCCAAAAGAGAATTAAATTTGAATTTAAACAGCTGAAGTATTTTTTAGTCATGAGTATCATTGGTATTGTGGTTCCTTTTTTATTTATTGCACATGGGCAAAAAAATATTGATAGTGCTCTTGCTGGAATTTTAATGGCTACTATGCCAATTTCAACACTAATCTTAGCTCACTTTTATTTGAGCGACGAAAGTATGACAAGAAAAAAACTAATTGGTTTTATTCTCGCATTTTTAGGGATAGTAATTTTAATTTTGCCTGATAAAATTGATTTTCAGACGAAATATCTAGACAACTTATATTCACAACTCATGGTAATATTTGGTGCAATTCTATATTCTGCAGCTGCGGTGTATGGAAAGCTATATAAAAATACTGATGCTCTAAATGCCTCTACCGGAACAATATTTTTTTCAGCCATCATAATGTTTATCTATCTTTATTTTTTTATCACTATTGATGAAAAATTTGTTATGGCCTTTAGCTCCATACCAATTATTCTTTTAGGTGTTTTTTGTACTGCTATTGCAACTATTTTATACTTTCAAATTTTACAAACATCTGGTGCTTCCTTTTTATCAATAATGAATTATTTAATCCCTGCATGGGCAATTATTTTCGGTGTCATATTCTTTAATGAAAAGATACTCTGGAACTACTTTTTTGGTTTATTTATTATAATCCTAGGAATAAAAATTTCACAAAAGGATGTTGAGTTAGATCAAGAACAAAGAAAATAGTCTTGTCTTATTCATGTAACCTATTATACGATATAAAAGAGTTCTTACTTTATTATATTATTTGAGGAGTATTTAATGGACAAGCATGAAAAAATAGAGGCAGCTACATTTCAAAGAATAGTGCAGCATTTGAGAGATAATCCTGATGTACAAAATATAGACCTTATGAATCTGGCAAATTTTTGTAGGAACTGTATTTCTAAATGGTATGTTGCAGAATCAGAAAAGTTTGGTGAAAAGATTTCTTATGATCAAGCTAGGGAACTAGTTTATGGGATGCCGTACGAAGATTACAAACAAAAACATCAGAAGGAAGCAACAAAAGAACAACTTGAAAAATTCAATGAGAAAAATAAAAGAAAGTAATGCTGATTTAAGTGATGAAGACTTAATGAGGTATAACAGACATATTCTTCTCCCCGAAATAGATATTCAAGGACAGAACTTATTACTAAATAAGCATGTTGCTTTGATTGGATTAGGAGGTTTAGGATGCCCCATAAGTTATTATCTTGCCTCATCAGGCATTGGAGCAATAACAATAATAGATAGGGATGAGGTTGATATTACTAATTTGCAAAGACAAATACTTTATACAAGCGATGATTTAAAAAGAAGAAAAGTGGATGTAGCTTATGAAAAAATGTTAGCACTCAATCCAAGTATTAATATACACAAATTAGACAATGAAATTAATCGATCTACGGACATCAATATTTTTAATAATTTTGATTTAGTTATAGATGCTACAGATAATTTTAAAACAAGAAGTATACTCAATGAATTCACACTTAAAACTAAAAAACCGTTAATAATGGGAGCAGCAATCCAAATGTCTGGACAAGTATCTGTTTTCAGAAATGATTTGGAGGGTATGCCTTGCTACAATTGTTTATACGGAGATTTAGAGAATGAAACAACTAGCTGCTCAGAACAAGGTGTTCTTTCTAGCCTAACTGGTGTTGTAGGTTCAATACAGGCAACAGAAGCTATAAAAGTTTTACTTAATATTGGAGAGTCTTTGGAAAGCAAACTTTTAATAATAGACGTAAAGTTTTCAAATTATAAAGTTATAAAATTAACCAAAGATGGTAACTGTAAAATATGCAATCACAATTAGTAGATAAACTAAATAGAAATTTTGATTACTTACGTATATCGATTACTGATAAATGTAATTTTAGATGTAAATACTGTATGCCAAAAGAGAATTTTGGTAGAGATTATCAGTTCCTAAAAAGAGACTCACTATTAACATTTGAAGAAATAATACGTGTGGTTCAAATATTAGAGCCAGTAGGTTTAAAAAAAATTAGGTTAACAGGTGGTGAACCGCTTCTTAGAAAGAATATAGAAAATTTAGTTAAAGGTATCAAATCATGTTCACATATTCAAAAAATTTCAATGACAACAAATGGATCGCTTTTTGATGAAAATATTGCTAATAAACTTAAAGATAGTGGTTTGGATGAAATTACAATCAGCTTAGATTCTCTCAATAAAAAAACTCTCCAACACTTAAACTCATCAAATATCCATTATAAAAAAGTAATGAACGCCATTGATCTAGCTATACAATATTTTGGCTTTGTAAAAATAAATATGGTTGTGGTGAAAGGTATTAATGATTCTGAAATAATCAGTATGGTTGATACTTTTAGAGATTCCAATATTCAATTGAGATTCATCGAATATATGGATGTAGGCGAAACAAATGATTGGGATAAGACAAGAGTAGTAACTTCGAATGAGATAATAAAAATAATCCAGAAAAAACATTCAATTATAAAGATTAATCAAGAAAAAAATTCTACATCGGAAAAATGGAAATTTACTGATGATTTGGGTGAGTTAGGGTTTATTTCATCTATTTCAAAACCTTTTTGTTCAAACTGTGTCAGAGGAAGATTATCTGCAGATGGCAAGTTTTATAAATGCCTTTTTTCTACATCTGGTTATGACTTAAGATCTTTATTGCGAAATGAAACAGATGATGAAGAAGTCCTTAATTCTTTTAAATCACTTTGGATTAATAGAGATGATAGGTATTCGGAATTAAGGCATTTTGATAAGGCCGATAAAAACAAAATAAATAAAATTGAAATGTCTTATATTGGTGGTTAATATACTTATATGTTCAATAAGTATATAAGCTATATTTTTTATATAATTGGTATATTAGCTGGTTATTTAGCTAGCTATGAGTTTCTACTTCAACTTGCTCCAGATCATGGAATTATAGTATTAGCTGGGTGGTTTGTTGTAACAGCTATGTTTTTCCCCCTTGCTCCCTTCTATCCTGGAATAGCGCTTGGTGACTGGACTTATGCAATAGTTTGTTTTACTGCGATTGCTATTGGAGTTATGTTTGGAAATAGGGCACGAAAACTGAAGACATAAAACATAATAGTTTGAAATTCTACCTAAAGTGATTAATTTGGTTGATTATCATTAATTTTATAACTATTATACACGAGCAAATATATGAAAATACATGTCAGATATTTTGCAAATATAAGAGATTTAATTGGAAAGGATTCTGAAAGAGTGAATGTAGGAGTTGGTGCAACAGCAGAAGGAGTTTGGAATCGAATTACTGATGGTAGTGGAATACCTAAAAATATTTTGATTGCAGTTAACCATGAGTATGTTAGTGCCAGACACGTTTTAAAAGATGGAGATGAACTTGCGTTTTTTCCTCCTGTTACTGGCGGATAATTATGAAAATAGAAATAATCACAGAACAATTTGATCCATGGCAGTTACTGGTTGATTATAAGAAAAATCAACTTCAAAACGATAGTAAAATTGGAGCTTCTTCAATTTTCTTAGGTACGATGAGAGATTTTAATGACGACGAAGACATTAAAAGTATGGAGCTAGAACATTACCCTGGCATGACTGAAAAATACTTAACTAAATTAGTTAATGATTCAATAAAAAAATTTAAAATCATAGATGGGTTAGTAGTACATAGAGTTGGTATACTGAAACCAACGGACCCTATTGTATTAGTTGCTACTTGGTCTGAACATAGAGATAATGCCTTCAACGCAACGAGAGAAATTATGGAGTCTTTAAAATCTGAAGCGCCATTTTGGAAAAAAGAAACAACCAATAATGGTTTCAGATGGGTTGAACCTAAAAACCAGAGTGAAGAAACTGTAAATGAAAGCTAAAAAAGTTGTCCTGGCCTATTCTGGGGGATTGGATACATCAGTCATTGCTAAATGGCTTAATGAAGAATATGGGTGTGAAGTTATTACCTTCACTGCGGATATTGGCCAAGGATCGGAAATAAAAGAAGCTAAACATAAGGCACAAAAACTTGGTATAAAGAAGATATATATAGAAGATTTGCAAGAAAAATTTGTAAGAGATTATATCTATCCTATGTTTCGTTCCAATGCTGTATATGAAGGCGAATATCTTCTTGGCACCTCAATTGCTAGACCCCTTATCAGTAAAAGATTGGTTGAAATTGCAAAGAAAGAAAAAGCTAGCCATATTTGTCATGGAGCTACTGGAAAAGGTAATGATCAAGTCAGGTTTGAAATATCTGCATATGCCTTAAATCCAAAAATTAAAATAATTGCTCCATGGAGAGAATGGAAATTCAAATCTAGAAAGGACTTAGTGAAATATGCCAAATCACATAAAATTTCTATTGATTATGACACTGGCAAGAAGAGCCCATACTCTATGGATGCAAATATCTTGCATACTTCATATGAAGGCGGTGTCCTTGAGGATCCTTGGAAGAGTCCAGAAGAATCAATGTGGTTGAGAACAAAATCAATAGATAAGGCTCCTAACCAATCAGATACAATCAATCTTACATTCAGAAAAGGGGACATAGTTAAGATTAACAATCAATCTCTCTCGCCAGCAAAAATACTTAGTAAATTAAATAATCTAGCATCAAAGCATGGAATAGGTAGGGTTGATATTGTAGAAAACCGTTACGTTGGCATTAAGTCTAGAGGTTGTTATGAAACACCTGGGGGCACTATATATCACAAAGCACATAAAGCAATTGAATCTATAACTTTGGATAGAGAGATAATGCATCTCAAAGAAGATGTGATGAATAAATACGCTAGATTAATCTATAATGGATACTGGTTTAGTCCAGAAAGATTATCGCTACAAAATCTTATCGATAATAGCCAAAAAAATGTAAATGGTGTGGTAAGACTGAAACTTTCAAAAGGAAATGTAATTGTATTGGGTAGGAATGCACCGAAGTCTTTATACAGCCAAGACTTATCAACTTTTGAAAATGATTCTGGGGATTATAACCAGCAGGATGCAGAGGGTTTTATAAAAATTAATTCTCTAAGACTTCGTAAAAAATAATTTTAATTAATTTTATATTTTGTCAGATAGGCTGTAAATTTAAGAGTCTTCTTTCTGTATTGTTCAATTTTAACTGGTACAAATTCATGATTTATTGCATACCATGTTAAAGTACTTCTTTTATTTCCTTGAATAGTTCTTTTAACGATTATAGTTTCTGTTTCACCAAAAATTGTATTAATTACTTCGGCATCAACAAGTTCAAAAATATAATTTCTCTCTCTACCTTTATCGACTACAAAATACTCAGTATCATATATTCCAGACTTTAGTTTTTTTTGGTAATCAATCTGAACGGATAATCTATCTAAAGCTCCACAATTCAAATCCTTGTGCTCTAAATTGTTTTTTTCTCCATTTTTAAAGGTTTGGGTTGTATGATAACACCCATCTCCTTTTACACTCTTATTTTGAAAGATTGTATTTACTTTTTCAATACGATCTTTTAATGTTCTGTTAAAATGATAGGTGTCTGATCTAATCTTATCTTTTATAATACTAAACAAAGATGTTTCCTTCCTATCATCTCTTTTGAGTTTGAATATTCCTGCCGTGCAAGCAAATATTTGAAAACTATACTTTGGAACTTCAAAAACATCGCTTTGAATTCTACGATAAATATTTACATTTGTACCAAAAGTTATCTTATTTTTTTTCAAATCATATTTAGCAATAAATATTGGATTTTCTTGTTTATTGACTATATTTTCACATTCATTAGATGATGATTCTTGAGGAAAGAAAATAATAAGAAAAAATAATAT
>TARA_B100000686_G_scaffold32204_2_pt1 | contig 20738 bp, 22 predicted proteins | sample TARA_B100000686 | Tara Oceans TARA_B100000686 (sample SAMEA2622733) | marine metagenome | biome: marine biome (ENVO:00000447); feature: marine epipelagic mixed layer (ENVO:xxxxxxxxx); material: "saline water (ENVO:00002010), including plankton (ENVO:xxxxxxxx)" | depth 150 m | reverse complement strand
ACCGAAGAACAAAAAGCTCTGCAGTCGTTAGCACGTGAATTTGCAACTCAAAAAGTTCGTCCTATCGCTCAAGAATTTGATCAAAAACAAGATCCATCCGAGTGTATTCCTTTGGACGTAGTAGAAGAAGGATCAAAAATTGGGCTAAGAACACTTGCTTTGTCTGAAGAAAATGGCGGTGGCGGAGCTGATATGCTAACACTATCAATAGTTGGCGAAGAATTAGGCGCAGGAGATTTGGGCGTCGCTGCTACTTTTGATCAAACATGGAAATTTAGTCCCATTATTGAAAATTGGACTAACGATGAACAAAAGCAAAGGTTTATTCCAAAACTTATTAATGATCATAGATTTCTTTTGGCAACCTGTATTACGGAGCCTAATGCTGGTACCGATCATGTTCTTCCTTATCCAGAACCTGGTTCAGGAGTACAAATGTCGGCTGTAAAAAAAGGGAATACCTATGAATTAAACGGAACTAAACAATATATAAGTAACGGAGGAACTGCAAAGCTATATGTCACTTATGCCAGAACAGACAAATCGAAAGGCGGACTCAAAGGAATTACTGCTTTTTTAGTACCCCACGATACTCCAGGTTTAGAAATCGGAAGAATCCACGATAAAATGGGAAGACGCCTCCTTAGTAATGGGACACTCGTTTTTAATAATGCCGAAGTACCCGAAGAAAATCTTCTAGGAGAAGAAAACGGAGCAGAATCTCTTAGAGGTTCGAGAATTGCAAGAGGAAGAGGCGGTTACGGGGCAACAGTTCTTGGAACAGGAAGAGCTGCTTTCGAAGAAGCTGTGAAATTTTCTCAAGAGAGAATACAAGGCGGTAAACCTATAGCTCAACATCAAGCGGTAGCGCAAATGATTGGAGAAATGTATACACGAATCGAATCTGCACGTTCTGTTCTCTGGCGAGCTTCCTGGAATGTAGATCATGCTGAAGTATATGATCCAAAGTTTGCATGGCTAGCAAAAGTTTTCTGTTCTGAAGCATCCTACGAAGTATGCAAACTTGCAATAGAAGTTCATGGAGGGATGGGTTACATGAAAGAGTGTCCTGTCGAAAAATATTTAAGAGATGTTATATCTTTTCTTCATGGCGCAGGAAATAATCATATTTTCAGAATTAAGATGAGTTCCAATATAACTGGACTTCTCACTAGTTAGAGTTACTTTATTTGAGGGAAAAATGAATACTATTTTATTTAGAATTTTTCTTCCATCTTTTTTATTTTTTTCACTTTTCACGTTCACTAATTTGGTCGAAGCAAGTTACACCGAAGGGCAAAGAGAAATATCTCGTGGAAATTTTAAATCAGCATTTAATAAATTTCTTGAAGGTGCTTCCAAAGGCGATCCAAAAGCACAAAATGCACTCGGAGAACTATATCTAAAAGGAAAGGGCACTTCTAAAAATCCTAAAAAAGCCCTGATTTGGTTTAAATTTGCAGCTAATGCTGGAAATAAAAAAGCCTACAAAAATTTATCCTTTATGTATGCAAAAGGAATTGGTGTAGATAAAAATCCTTTAGAATCTTCAAAATGGTTTAAAAAATATCAAGATGCAGAATCAACAAAAAGACAAGAAACTCTTGCAATTGATTCTGCTAGAAGAAATCTAGAAAGAAAAAATATCAAAGTTCAAAATACACAGAAAAACAGAATTCAAAACTTTCTTGATACATTTAATAAACTCGCATTAAAAGATGCAAAAATTTACGGACAAAAAATACTCAAAGCATCTAACGATTGTGAAGCCTTAATTTTGAAATCTGAGAAAGGAAGTTGGGGAAGTAAAAATTGGGCATCAAAATGTTACGATAGTTTTTGGGCGATCGCTGATATTTCAAAAGACGGCAAGCTATCAAAGGCAGAACTTACCAGAGCATATCGTCTTTCCACAAAATGGTTATTGCTTGAAATATCAGAAAAAAAATTACTGGGAAAAGAAGGTATTCCAAAATCTATAATCCCTTCAATAGATGGAATTTTACAAATATTTTTGCCCCTAGCGACTGAACTTGTATTCTTAAATTACGATTTTAATGGAAATCGTTCTCTAGACAAGTCTGAGGCAACCTATGATATCAAACCAAAAGAACAAATACTATATGCACGAAATCTGATTAAACTCATAAAAGACTATAAAAGCTTAACGCCTTCAGAGTTAGCACCTTTGATGAAAGAATTTCAAGAATTACAAAAATTCTTTGAAATGTTAGAGAAACTAAAATAATCACTTTGTTTTAATTTTTTAAACGACAGAAGTAGAACTTAAAAAAGGTTGGGACTATCTTGAAATCTTTTTTGTCTTTTCTCGCATTTACATCTTACATTCTGTTGTCTTTCTCCACTTCCTCTGCTCATCATGAAGAAGAAGTATATATGTTCCTCTATTTTGCACAGGAACCAGGAGTTCTTAAAATATCCACTTTCATATTGGGCAGTTTCTTAATTTTATGTGGTATTTATATTTCTTACAAAGCTTCTTTAGAAGTGAAAAAAAATAACAAACCAAATAAAAAAATGTTTGGGCCCGGAGTTATAACGGTTGTTATTGGAATGATTATGATTTTATCCTCTATCTTTATTTTGCCAGAAAATCCAAGGATAAAATATGAACAAAAAAACCCAATCAGTGCGCCTTCTAAAATAAAAAGAATTCACTAAAAATAATTATAAATTTTCCTTCATCCACTTAGAATTGCACGCTAATTGATAGTCCTCTCCAGGATATCCCATGTACTGAATACCTACTGGCAAACCATCAACTTCAATGAACGGAAGCGAAAACGCTGGAGTTCCAAGAGTAGATGAAACATCACCATACACAGGATCTCCTATATATGGATAATCAGGAGGAGGATCGCAGGAACATAGAAGTAAAAATGAACCTGCAATTTCTTTTAAAGAAATTTGCAAATCTCGAAGTTTTTGGCGTTGCTTAAGGATCGATCTATAGTCATCAACAGAAACAGACAAGCCTAACTCTAACGAATCAATCATTTTTTGACTAAGTGATTCAGGATGAGATAATTGATAATCTTTTAAAGGCCAACGAGATTCATAACCAAGCATACGGAACAGAAAATCTGGAATCTCTCGCAATGCCTCTTCAAATTTTTCTATCCTATCATCATCCTTCCTCGAAATAATTTTAATACCTCTAAGATTCAATTTCTCCAAAAAAGTTTCAAAGGCCTCTTTTGTTGAATCGGTTGTCGAATCCCATCCAATGGAATCAAGTCGAATAATCGCACCCGGATTTTTTGATTCTGCAATCGTTGGATTTCCAAATAAGCCGGGACAACCCGCGTCTCCTCCTGCATGGGAAGATATATAAAAAGCTGTAGACCAACAGTCTTCAAGCGAACCAGCATGTACACCAAGAACGCTTTGGCTAGGAGCCAATGAGTGCCCACCTCCCCTATTAATAGCGCCAAAAGTTGGTTTTAAAGCAAAATTTGCACAATATCCAGCCGGTCTAACTATAGAACCTCTAACCTGACTTCCAGAAGCAGCAGGAATCATGGCTGCTCCCACAGCCGCCGAACTTCCGCTTGAAGAGCCACCAGCAGTTTTATCGTAATTATAAGGATTTCTTGTTGGAGGTGGTGTTGCCATACCAAATTCTGTGGTTGAAGTTTTTCCAAGAATAATAGCACCGCCCTGTCTTAGCGAAAAAGCATGGGCACTGTCTCTAATACCTTGCCAATCCTTATAAACCCGACTATTCATCTGTGTTTTCATATCTATTGTTTCGTATAGATCTTTAACTCCAAATGGCATACCGTCTACAACCGAGAGGGGCTTCCCAGCTTGATATCTCTTAGTAGATGCATCTGCAATTTTTCTGGCGGATTCTATATTCATAACGACAAAAGCTTTAACTTTAGACTCCAATAGATCAATTTGAGCGAGACATCTTTCAAGATACTCTCGAGGATTATCAGTTCCTTTGAGGAAGTTAGGAATATAATTATGAAAAGTAAGTAATGAATTTTCAAGAGGACGATACTTTTTAAAGGTCATATAAGTCTCCTGTAATAATATTTTAAGAAGATTCTTGCCAATCTGGAGTCCATTCAATACGACCTTCAGGTGGTTCCAAATCATTTTGAAATCCATCTTGCAAACGATTCCAGGCATTAAACAAACAGGTAAATAAAGTAAGTTCTACAATATCTTGTTCATTAAAATATTTTTTCAATTCCAAAAATGCATTGTCGTCATCTCGAGCAGTATTCTCCGTCAAGGACTCAGCCCATCGAATAACCGCTTTTTCTCGATCATCATATAATTCACTATCACTCCAATTTCCCATAAGTTCGTTGAAATGTTTTTCTTCTAATCCGGCAACTTGACCAAGCTCCTGATTATGTGTTGTTCATATTAAGCATTGATTCATCATTGAAGGTTTCACAATTGCAAGTTGCATGAGTCTGAGTCTTTCAGGGTCTTCTCTCCACCTCTTTCTAAGTTCATAAGAGAGTTCCATAATATGATGAAGAGCTTTAGGGGAATGTGCGAGAGTCCTGTAAAAATTAGGAACACTGCCCCAACGTTTTCGAGAAACCTCGAAACTATCTTCATGACCTCCTTTTGCTTTATCGTTTAAAGCGCTTATTCTCCCCATTTTTTCTCCCTTTTCAAAAATTGAGTAACCAAAAATTAGATTTATTTTTTAATTGTGTAAAAAAAGTTTTATACAAGATATCATGTAAAAAATAAAAAATCTTCGAAATTAAAAAAATGGAGTTTATATGAATAGTCAAAATCAAAGATGGAAAGAGTCCTACCACTTAATTTCAAATTTTCTTATGTACATAAATGAGTGGAAACCAAAACAAAAATTAAAAAAATTTCCTATACTAGCCTTGCATGGTTCTAGAATGCAGTCTGGAATGTGGAATTCCACAGCAGAAAAACTGAAAGAGTGGCACTTTATTTGTCCAGATCAAAGGGGATATGGGTTAAGTGACGCTGGTTCACCAAGACATCCATTTTCTTCAAAATCCTTTGCAAAGGACGCTCTTAATTTAGCTAACAAGCTTAAATTAGATCAGTTCAGCTTGTTTGGACACTCTTTTGGAGCCGCACATGTTCTTCATCTTGCATCACTAATTCCAAAAAGAATTCGTTGTATAGTATTAGTTGACGTTCCTTCAAGACCCTTAGAAATAAGAGCTAAAGGTCTTAAAGAAAACTTCGCACAACCAAACTCATTCAAAAATTTAAAAAGTGCTGTTGAATACTTTTCAAGATCAGAGAACGGTGAATGGCCAAAAAAAGAATCATTACAATTTGTAAAGAATCTTCTGCTTTATAATGATTTAAATGGTCCATGTAGAATGCCTTTTGATAAAAACTGGTTTTTCAAACTAAGGACTTTTCAAGCATCTATAAAGAGTGACTATGACCCTTTTCCAATTGCTCCTCTAGTGAAATGTCCAGTTCTAATATTAAGAGGCGGCAAGACCAAAAGGAATACTCCACAAGAGGTAAGAAAACTAAAAGCATTACTTCCTAAGGGTACAATTATAAAAACACTGAAGAAAAGCGGTCACTTCCCTATGGTTGCAGATTTAAAAAAATACGAAGAGACCCTACGTAAATTTCTAAAAAGGTATGCATTATAAAATTAATTAATTGACTCTTTTGGAAGGCAGAATGCAAGAAACAGTGCAAGAACCAGTGCAAGTGGCAAGAACCAAAATGCATTCATAAGACCTATACTTTCTGCAATATTCGTAATGGGGATAACAGAAAAACTTGCAAAACCCCATGAAACGCCTAATGTTAGAGAACTTGCAAACCCTCTGTGCTCGGGTAGGAATTCTTGTGCGTATGCCATACTCACACCCATCGGCATATACATTCCTAACCCAAGAATTGAAAGAAAAACTAAAGCGACTATAGGTGATGACATTAAGAAGCCTACTAAACCAATAAGTGCAGTTAACATTCCGGTAATTATGAGTTTCTTTTTCCCCAGCAAATCAGCTAAAACACCTCCTAGGATTACTCCAAACATTCCAAAAAACAACAGAACTGAATTAGCTATTCCCCCTTGCCAGAGACCAATCCCTCTTTCAACATAAAGAGTAGGGAGTAAACCTTGCAAATTCACTGTTACTATACTTCTAGAAATAGTCACACCCAAAAGTATCACAAGAGGAAGGCCGGCAGAAAAAAGTGCCTTCCTCAATCCCATAAGAATAGTACTATCTCTATTAGTAATAGCAGATGGCTTTGGTAATCCTTTCATAATCCCATAAACTAGAATGATATTTATCAAAACATAAATCCAAAGAAACTCCATCCCTAATGAATCGACTATAAATAACGCTATAATAGGACCTATTGAAAATCCTAGTCTTCCTCCAGAGACATATACACTAACTGCTAAAGTTCGATGATCTTCACTTAAAGAACCTGCTCTAGAACCCATATCAGGATGAGCAAGACCTGCTAAGAAACCTCCTAAAGGAATCGAAATAACAACAGCCGAATATAAGGGGAGCCATCCCATCGCAGTTATAAAAAAAGAACTACCTATCAGACCAATAGCAAGCCAGGGCAAATGAGGAAACCTATCCGTTATAAGTGCAGTCAAAGGTTGACTTGCCGTAACACAAAAAGCTTGAAGACTAATTAAAATACCAGCAGTAGCAAGACTGATTTCAAACTTTTCTCTAAGATATGGAAGAAGAGGAGCAAGAAAACTTACCTGACTATCCACAACAAAATGTGCTAGGAATAAAAGAGACATCGCTGTCCATGGTGCATTTTGCATTGACTTACTTTTTTCCATTTTTCGCTTTACCTTTTTAAAAACAGACTTCTGACAAAAAAAATCAAACGTATATGAAGCAAGGTATCTGATATGCTAGAACTTTAAATGGAAGCGAGGAAGAGTTTACTAAATTAAATTCAAATTGAGAATTCAAATCATTTTTTTTCGTAGAAATGAAACTTTTAAAGTAGAAAGGTTAGATAATGTCATACAATTTAGATGGGAAAGTAGTAATTATAACTGGAGGAACTAGTGGAATTGGACTAGAAACTGCACGACTTTTCTCAAAAGAGTCCGCAAAAATAATGATAACAGGACGTAATATAGAAAAAATAGAAAAAGCAAAAAAAATCCTCGAAGAAGATGGTGGTGAAATTGAATCTATAAGTGCAGACCTATCCTACTTAGAAGATATGGATAAGATCATAGAAAAAACAGAGAAAACTTTAGGTCCAATAGATATATTAATTAATAATGCAGGGAAAAGTTATCCTGGAGATTTTTTCAAAACCGAACCCAAACTCTGGGAAGAAATTTTAAAAAATCGAATCACATCACCACTTTATCTAACTCAAAAAGTACTCAGTAAAATGACAAAAAGAAAAACAGGAAATGTAATTTTTATGGGCGCAGTCATTTACAAGGAACCAATTCCTGAAAATGTGATGGCAGCAACAGCAGGTGGTGGAATCTTAAGTGCGACGAAAGCGCTAGCAAGACTTGTCGCATCAAATGGAATACGTGTAAATGCAATTTTACTTGGTCAATTTGATACGCCAATGGTTAGAAGAGGCCTCAAAACATATGCAGACCTTCATTCTATTTCAGAAAAAGAAGCCGCTAATTTAAGAGCATCACAGAATCCAACAGGCAGATTTGGAGATCCAAAAGAAGCAGCACAACTCGCACTATTTCTAGCGAGTGAATCAGCTTCTTATATTAATGGATCATTAATTCCTGTAGATGGAGGCAGAAGTTGGTCTATATAAATCCCAAAAAAAACGTTAAATCAGGATAAAAAATTGACACAAAATTTATACTTAGAAGTTGAAGAAAATCAAAATTGTACTTATATGCCCGGACACCTTTATGAGATAAAAAAGGAACCTGTTCTAATAAACTATATCCGTTTGGAGTTGCCTGATTATCCAGATGGAATATATCAGATTACAGGATGGTCTAGTAAAGAAAATGGCTCTCCTTGTTCCGCTCTCTATACGCCTGTTTCAGATTCTGGACAAGGAAGTTCTCACCTCATTTATGGCGGAGACTGGGGGGTTCGTTTCAAACTTAAAACAGATCAATCAAATTGGGCTATTTCAGAAAAAGGACAATATGGAGAGCCATATCTTATTCTTCTAAACGAAGAAGATATTTTATTATAGAAAACCTTACTTTGATCTCTTTTCATAAACTACAAAAATTCTTAAGAAAGGTCAGACAAATTGTTAATTATTGACTTAGCATTTTTATTTGCTCTTTCTGCGTCTTTTTCTTATGCGCTTTGTGATATGGCAATTCGCTCCGGTCTTCAGCACACAAATGCATTTATAGGTTCTACTATTGTTTTAGCAAGTACTTTATTTATTTTGATTGTATTTATTATTTTCTCTCAATCTACATTTCCTAATCTTGGAATACATTATCTATGGATAATTTTTGCAGGTGTATGTAATCCGGGTCTCTTCTTTATATTCTATCTCACTGGAATTTCTAAAATAGGTGTCGCTCGCGCTGCTCCAATCAAAGGAAGTTCTCCAATTCTTGGAACTCTTCTAGGAATTTTAATTTTGTCAGAGGAACCAACCTGGAAAAATTTAGTTGGCATCGCATTTGTTTTCTCTGGGATTACTCTTATCACTTTTGAGAAAACTGACGGAGGATACAAAAAAATTCAAATTCTTTGGCCAATCGCCGCAGCAATTGTATCATCATTTGCTGCAGTATTTTGGAGAAAGGGTCTGCAATCATTCCCAGACACTACCGTTGGAACTACAATTGGTACGATTATTGGTCTATCAATTGTAGGGATCTACACTATTCTCACTACCAAAAGTTTTTCGGAAGTCAATATCAAAAAAAGCTTTCGACCTTTTTTACTCGCTGGTCTATTAATGGCATGTGGGTTTTTTTGTTATACGAAAGCAATGAAACTTGGAGAAGTATATCGTATGCTTCCTATAATCCAAACTTCACCTATTTTCACAGTAACCATGGCATTTTTTCTAGTAAGAAAATTTGAAAAACTCACTTGGAAGATACCTACAGGATGTCTAATGACCGTTGGAGGAGCATTGTTAGTAAACCTAAAATGGTAATGTTAATTAACAAGATTTTATCTTTGCCGAAATTCAATTCCAACTTTTTCTATGAAATCGATTTCAGAATTTTCAAGTTCAAAATCTAGAGAAATATCTTCTTCCATATGCAACATATTTGTCGTACCCGTGAGAGGAACAATCCCAATATAAATTGCAAATCGAAAAATTATTTGAGCAGGAGTTTTATTTATCCTTTCCGAAATTTCTTTTAGAGTTGTTAAAACGAAATGGTTAGCTGTAAGTAATGAGAATCCTTGATACAAAATCTCGTTTTCTCTGCAAAATTTTCTCACTTCCCAGTCCCAACCCATTTGTGCAAAACAACGATTTTGTACGAATGTCGGTTTTATTTTAGACTCTTCGTATAAAAGTTTTAGTTGTTCAATATTTACATTACTTACCCCTAAACTTCTGGTTAATCCGTCTTTAAAAATAGATTCCATCTCAGCCCAAACCATCAAATCGGATTCGTCAAGACCAAAACGCTGAGACGGACCATGTAAAAGATAAGAGTCAACAAAAGTTGTTTGTAAGTGTTCTAGAGAACTCTCGAATGATTGTCGAACCTGAACATCATAGTCCGCATTTAAATCATAGGGCAGTCTCTCGTCCTGACCCGCAGGAAAAGTATATTTGGTTTGCAAAAAAAATTCTTCTCTCTCCATACCATTTTTATATGCCTCCGAAAGGGCATCGCCAACAGCAATTTCAACATAATGTCTTCTCTGATTTGCAGTATCAAAATTACGATATCCTGTTTTAATTGCAGATAAGACAAGTTCTTCCGTAGCCTCTTCCTTCCAAGCGGTCCCATAAATCAAATGCGGAGTCTTTATCATAATGAATCCCAAGTATGCAAAATTAAGAAATCAAAAAACAAAGTTAACCATCTTCAAAACTAATCTGTTATTCCTTCCAAATCTAGTTTTTCCCCATTTAACTCAATAGTGCTTGTCAATGGTACGGACTGCACTATTAGCCCTTCTGCAAAGCAACCATTTTTTGCATTTCGAATTAGGTGTGCAATTTTATCTTTTGGAGCTTTTGATTCTACTATTAAATGCGTATCTACTCCTTGCCACTTATTAAAAACTGTACCCTTTAATACAGAACCTCCTAACAATTTACGAAACCTAACCTTCACACTTGCCTTCTCAATATCAATTTTCATCATATGCGCGTACCGCGCAACTTGGGTTAGAAGTCAGAAACCAGTTCCCATTGCCATATAGGACATTGGAGATGGATATTTATCAGTCCCACCTATTCTTTCTTGTTCATCACAAAAAACCTCAAAATGTCTAACGGTCCCTTTTTTTAGTTGAATCTGACCTTCAACAACTTCAGTAAAAACTTCAGAATCTGTAGCTAAACCTTGTGAGGGAAGTTCTGGTTGATCAATAACACGTTTTCCAATTTCACTAGACGTTTCGAACCCATCGATAGGCTTTTCCATTGTTATCTCCCTTATGAAATTATTTCAACTTAGTTTGTAACCAATCAAAAATATAGCTAGTACCTAATGTCATATTATCTAGTTGACAGTGCTCTGCACCACCTTCCTTTTTAGAAAAAACACGAAATGTTTTATCTCTAGACCCGACAGCCCTAAAATGAGCCAGAGCCTCTCTCATCGGAACCATATTATCATTAGCTCCATGAGTAAGAAGAAAAGAGCACTTCATCTTATCGACAACCCCTTTTAATGAAAATTTCTCAAATTCTGTTTGCATTTCTTCTTCAGTTTTCACATTCATAATTTCCATATAAGAGTGAGCAGGAACTCCTCTTATTTTCCAAGTTTTTTGATACTCCCAATTCGCACCCCAAGCGACACAAGCTTTATATCGATGCTCAAAACTCGCAACTCTAGAAGCATAAAATCCTCCAAGACTTATTCCAAGAACACCAACTTTTTTTGTATTGACATCTTTTCTTGTTTCAAGATAGTCAAAAGCTGCACTTCCGGCTAATTCATAATTATGACGCAAATAAAGCTTTCTGAAACGAACTGATTCTCCAGTTCCAGGGCCATCGAGTATTAGACAATTCATCCCTCTCCGTACCATATCTTTTACACCACAGATAAATTGGATCTCTTTCGTTACATCCCTGCCATCAAAAAAAACTACTGTAGGGCATTTTGTTTTCTTCGTATTTTCTGCTTGCACAAAATATGCAGGTAATTTTTTTCTTTTATATGGTACTTCTACTTTTTGTATTATAGGACGGTCAACTAATTTGTAATAATTTTTAAAGGAATCTATAGATTTCTTATAAATTGACATAGACTTTTCAGTTTTAGGAGAAACTAATCTTTCTCCCATTTGGAAATAGTAACAGGCTCTAAGATAGTGTGAGGCTGCAGTAAGAGAATGACCTTTCTTTTCCTCACTTTTTGCAAGAATAAAAATTTTTTCTCCCATTCTTGACCATTCACGTAACCAATGAGTATCGTTCCCAATATTTTGTGATAACCGACGACACACTTGGTCTACTTCTCCAATTTCCGAACCTCCCCATCTAGCACAAGAAATCATCCAGCAAATTGAACGTGACCATCTTAGATCTGAAGGGAAATATGTATACCAACCTGTCTTCGAATTCAAGATTTAACTCCAAGATAATATATTTTAAAAACCCGAATAAAATAAATCCTATGATAATTTAAAACTATGATACCCATTTAGGGCTTCACCATCACATTTTTCTTTATACATAGGAAATCCACCCACATAAGGCATAAAAATTCTAGGTTTTCCAGGAATATTCACGCCGAGATACCAAGAAGTACATTTATAACGAAGTGTTTCCGAAGCCAATGTATTACAATGTTGAACCCAGTTATCTTCGATTTCTTTTTTGGGTTCAATCTTTTTTATTTTTTGTTCTCTTAAGAAGATAAGGCAATCACATATCCAATCAATATGTTGCTCTATGCTAGTTAACATATTTGTTAAAACAGATGGACTTTGAGGTCCAGTAATCATAAAAAAATTAGGAAACCCTTCAGTCATTAGACCAAGAAATGTTTTAGGACCTTCACTCCACTTCTCTTGTATAGACCTTTCACCTCTCCCACGAATATCTATCTTTAGAATTGATCCCGTCATTGCATCAAAGCCTGTGGCCAAAACAAGCAAATCAATTTCATACAATTGATCGGAAACTATAACCCCTCTTTCAGTAATCTTTTCAATTGGACTCTCTTTAATATCAATTAAAGAGACATTCTCACGATTAAAAGTTGCATAGTAATCCGTATCTACACATAACCTTTTACAACCAATAACAGTTTGAGGTGATAATTTCTTAGCTTTAATAGGATCTTTTACTATTTCCCTAATCTTAGATCGAACAAACTCTGCAGCAGTTTCATTCGCATTTTCATCAAAAGTCAAATCAGTGAATGCACCAAAAAAAGGCAGTCCTCCATGCTGCCAACGTCTTTCATATTCTTCATTTCTCTCTTCCTCAGATACCTCTAAAGCAGATTTGTCATTATAGGTTTGGTAAAAACCAGCGTACAACTCTTTTGCTTTTTTTCTAATCTCAGGATAGATACTTTTCACATGATTTACTTTCTCCTGAGGAATAGGTCCATTATGAGCAGGTATTGCAAAATTTGCAGTCCTCTGAAAAACATAAATATGCTCCGCATTTTTTGATATGACTGGGATGGATTGGATTGCCGAAGAACCTGTACCTATAACGCCGACCTTCTTTCCTTTAAATTCAACATTACTGTGCGGCCAACGTCCTGTATGGCATATAGAACCCTTGAAATTTTCAAGACCTTTTATTTTGGGATAAAAAGGGGAAGAGAGACATCCTGTTGCCATCACTAGAAAATTTGACTTGATTTGCAGATCTCTATCCGTTTCTATAAACCATTGGCTCAATTCTTCCCTAAAAGATGCTCTTGTAACTCTAGTACCAAAAGAAATATCTTTTCGTAAATCAAAACGTGAAGTTACATGATTAATATACTCCAAGATTTCTGCTTGGGTTGCATATCTCTCAGACCAGTTCCATTCTTGTTGAAGTTCGTCTGAAAAACTATAGGAATACTGCATACTTTCGGTATCACATCTTGCCCCTGGATACCGGTTCCAATACCAAGTACCACCAACATCTTTGGCGATATCTACCACCCTGGCAGTAAAACCTTTTTTTCTTAAATGATAAAGTAGAGACAACCCGGAAAAACCAGCTCCCACAATAGCAACATCAAAACTAAGGTAAATATTTTTTTTATCCAACAGATCGGGTCCTCGTTTTATATAGAAATTTCAGTTTGTCAAATCTTTGTTATTTTTGAAGAATCTTTAACTCCCGGCGCAGGTGCAGGACTAGCACTAGGTTCAGAATTCGAAGAATCAATTTTTGATTTAAAGCCTTGCGCATGAAATCCAGTTTTGCCAATACCTTCAATTTCAATTTCCAAAAAATCTCCATCAACTATTGGCTTCCTGCCTTCATGATATGTTCCTGTAGCAATCACATCACCGGTTCTCAATTCAACAAAACGGCTCGCCCATGCTACTAAATCTGGAATCTTATGTGCCATATGCTCTGTACTATAATCTTGAGCAATTTGACCATTAACCCAGGATTTCACGTTCAGTTTATGCGGATTAGGAATCTCATCTTTAGTAGCAATCCAAGGACCACAAGGTCCATGGGTGGCTTGACCTTTTGTCAAGAAACGAGTGTAACGTGTAATTCCACGCACTGAAATATCAAAAAACGGAACATATCCAAAAACATAATCCATCGCATCTTCAACATTTATATCTTTAGCATTTTTTTTCACAATAAATGCTAATTCAGCTTCAGGTTGAAATTCAGTTACCTCAGGAATATCAACTAATTTTATAGTTCCGCCTGGCCCGAGCAAAGTATTGTCTTTATAAAAAAATTCCAATGGAAGCATCTCAACAGTTCTTCCTAAATCCAGATAATTTAGAAACGCACCAATACATTTACTCGGCCTGGGAACTGGGGCAAGAATATCTATTTGATCAAGTGGTTTCCCTTCATTTTTATTTACAAGATTCTCAATTTCTTCCTTCAAATTGTCATAATTAGAAATGACTTCTTCGATAACAGTTTGTTCTCCTTTAATTTCACGATCTTTAATTATTTCACTAACATCAACAACAAAATTTTCATTCTTGATAATTCCAATCCTATCTTTGCCAAAACGAAGTATTTTCATTTTTTCACCTATTATTTTTTAAAGATCATAGATATGCCTTTAACCTAAACTTATAATGAAAGAAAAAATTCCTTTATAGTAGGTAGTTTTATAAAGTGCTTACAAGTAATATATATAACACTTACCACTTTTCAAAATATAAATATCTTTTGAATTGCGTTGAAGGTGTTCGATTATTTATAAAAGGCAAAATTCATCGAAAGGAAAGTAATGGAAGAAAAAAAAATGCATGCCGGTCAAGCGGTTGTTCACGCTTTAGTTCAAGAAAATGTAAAAAAAATTTTTTGTTTGCCTGGTTCGCATGTTCTTAATTTTTATGATGGTCTACGTGAAACCCCTTCTATCGAAGTGATTACCTGTAAAATGGAACCTAACGTCACCCTTATGGCAGACGCATATGGCAGACTCACAGGGGAACCCGGAGTATGCTTACTTACTGCAGGTCCTGGAGTCTGCAATTCTATTGCAGGTCTTGCACAAGCTTATGGTGCTGCCTCTCCAGTAATTCATATAACAGGAGCTGTTCCTCTAAATGCATCAAGAGAAGCTTTTCATGGAGTAGATAATTCAGAATTCACCGTTGAAATGTGTGAAAATGTAACTAAATGGAGTGTACGTGTCGAAAAGTTAGAAGATATTCCGGAAATCATGGCAAAAGCTTTTCAAATTAGTAAAAGTGGGAGACCAGGACCAGTACACATTGAATTCCCTAGACTTTCTGATTACTCTCCACATATTCTTCAAGAGAAACCAATTTCCTTTCCTACTTATAAACAAAAGCCTGTAGAAGTTATCGAACCTTCTAATGAAGATATAGAACAAATCGCAAATCGTCTTTTAAATGCAAAATTCCCAATGATTGCTGCTGGAAAAGGAGTGATCAGAAAAAGAGCGACTAAAGAATTAGAGGAAATTTCAAAAATTCTCTCCGCACCTATAGTTTATCCTCAAGATTCTATGGGTATTATTCCTGACGATCACCCTTTTTCTGCAGGACATTTTATTGATAATAGAACTGACCCTAGATTTAGATATGTAATTGAAGAAACAGATCTTATTTTTTCAATTGGGTTAAGAGCGTCCACTGCGGAAACTGTTTTTTTAAAAAAGTACGCCCAAAAAGAAAATATCTTAGTTGGCTTTGATAATGAAGAGGATGAAAATTATTCCAAAAAAGACGAAATTGTTGCAGATCCAAAACTCTTTCTATCTGCTTTACTTGAAAGACTGAAAAAAGAAAATAGAAGTACAAATGAAAATATAAAATCTAAAATAGCTGAAATTAAAGAGGATTTCAAAAAATCAGTAACAAATCATCTTGAAGGAGTTCGTAATAATATTCCTTTACACACAGGATTCATTGTAGAGACAATAGTTGATTCTATTAAAAAGGACGCAATTGTCGTCACCGACGTTGGAAATAGTCAAATGTGGGGAAGATATTACTTTCCACTAAATCACACAGAATCTTATATGCAGTCTGGAGTATGGAATGCGATGTCATTTTGTTTACCAACTGCCTTCGTAGCAAAGCTAGAACACCCTGATAGACAAGTCGTTGGTATTGCAGGAGATGGAGCTTTCTTAATGACTATTGGTGATTTTGTTACTGCATGCGAGTACGGTGCTAACGCTGTTTTTGTTATCTTTAATGATGGAGCTTTCTCCCAAATGATTGGACAACAAAACAATCTTTATGGAACCGCATATGGTTGTGATTTTCAAAGTCCGAACTTTGCAGAAATTGCAAATGCTTGTGGTGGTATTGGATTTCGAGTTGAAAAACCAGACGAATTGAAACCTTCCCTAAAAAAAGCTTTGGATTCGAATGTGCCTACAATTGTTGACGTTTTGACATCATTTCAGCCTACCCCACCATTCTAAATTACAGGACAAACTGTAATTTAGAATGGTAATTGGAGAAATATACCTTGAAGTTACTTAGTTAATGGGAATCGGCGAACTTATGGCAGCAAGTTCTGCAATTATTGCAGCTTTTGCACATATAAGTATAAGGCAAGGGATGAGAACTGCTTCTCCTCTTTTGGCTGCATTAATTGTCAATACTGTTGTTTCAACTGGCGGTCTTATAGTTTGCTTTTATCAAGGTTCATTCAATCAATTATCGTTAAAAACGATTCTTTGGTTTGTAGCAATGGGCATGACAGGTCCTGGATTCGGACGTATAACACGACTTATTGGAATTAACAAAGTTGGCCTAAATCCTTCCGTTACTATTTCTGCTATCACTCCTTTTTGGGTTACATTTATTGCGATTTTTATTTTAGGAGAAAATCCCACATTTTGGGATATTTTAGGAACTATTTCCATAGTTTTTGGTGTCATAATCCTCAGTGTGAAATTTAATTCCAAAAAAAGAATTTCTGATTGGTTTCAAAAGGGTGTGATATTTCCAATACTTGCTTCCATAGCATATGCACTTGCTCCAGTTTTTGCAAAACTTGCTTTAAATGAACAAAAAATACCAATGGCTGGTTTAGGAATTGGATTTCTTGTAGGTAATATTTTTCTTCTTTTAAGTAGTCCTATTTTAAAACAAAAAGTTTCGGTAAAGAGTAGAGCAGATGTTCTTTGGATATTATTAAGTGGTATTTTCAATTTCTGCAGTTCTTCTCTTTTGATTAATGCAATAATGATTTCTCCTGTATCTATAGCAATTCCTCTAAGTAGAACTGCTCCCATATGGCTTCTAATTTTTAGTTATATTTTCCTAGGAAAACTTGAAAAGATTACCAAGCAAATTGTAATGGCAACGATTTTAATAGTTTTGGGAGGAATTTTTATTACTACTTTATAAATAAGAAAAATTTTTAATTCACAGAATAAACTAATAGACTTCATCGTTATTACTTTAAATGATATTTTACAATCAATTCAAAAAAGGAATATAAAAAATGTCTGTGTATAAATTTGAAGAACTAAAAAGCACACATCAAAACCCTAAACTTTCATCTGGATTCGGTGAAACGATAAAAGGTGATAAAATGTATTTTTGTCACCGAATCTGGCCTACAGGTAGTGAAGCAAAACCACACTTCCATCCATGCGAACAGTTCATTTACATTTTAAGAGGTAGACAAAACTTAATTTTAGGAGGTAAAAAATTTGAAGTTGGTCCTGGAGAAGTAATCCATGTGCCCTCTAATACAGTACATTCTACAAAGATTATCGAAGAAGTCGAAGCAGTCTACGTAAAAGATACTACATGGAGTTTAAAAGGAGTTGCTGAAGGCGATGAAACTCCTAGTTCTCCTCCACAAGATGATCCTTTTTAATAAATTTTTATGAAAGGTCAAAATGGTTAAAACTATAGGAATAATTTTAAATGGTGCAACTGGTCGAATCTGTTCTACACAACACTTAGAAAATTCTCTAATTCCCATTAGGGAAAATAAAGATCTTCTTGTAAATGGAGAAATCGTAACTCCTGAATTATTATTGCTCGGAAGAAATGAAAAGAAACTCTCTGAAATTGCCAACAAATTCAAAATTCAAAATTGGACTACAGACGTAAATTCTGCACTTGCAGATCAAAACTACCCTATTTTCTTTGATGCAGCGTCTACACACCTGAGGCTTAACCTTCTTAAAAATGCTATAGACGCAGGAAAACACATATATACTGAGAAACCTCTTGCTCCGTCAGTGGAAGATGGAAAAATTCTTTTACAAAATGCATCTTCAAAAAATATCAAACATGGTGTGGTCGAAGACAAACTTTTTGTTCCTGGACTCCGTAAAATGAATCATTTAATAAAAGAAAATTTTTTTGGAAGAATAGTAAATTTCAATCTTACTTTCGGATGGTGGGTCTTTGACGGCTCTTCACAAAAATCTCAAAGGCCAAGTTGGAATTATAAAAAATCAGGTGGAGGAGGATTGCTCTTTGATATGTACCCTCATTGGAGATACGTTATAGAGGGACTTCTTGGACCGATCAAAAGAGTTGTATCTGCAAATTGGACCGCACAACTAGATAGAGTGGATGAAGAAGAGAGTAGTTATAAAGTTGATGTAGAAGATTCCAGTGCTACTATTTTAGAACTAGACTCGGGAGCATTTGGAACCATACTTAGTAGTTGGGCCACAAGAGTAAGAGTTGAAGATCTTTTCACTCTACAAATTGATGGTACGGAGGGATCGGGGTTTTCTACTCTTAGAAATTGCTGGACTCAAAGAGCTTCTTCAACTCCAAGAATAACTGGCTTCAACTTAGGTGGAGATAAAACAACTTTAGAATTGAAAACAAATTTTCCACAAGACTGGGAAGAGGTTCCAGAAATTGCTACTTATAAAAATCCTTATCGTTTTGGTTGGGAAGGATTTATTGAACACGTACTAACCGATGCACCTTTCATTTCTGACTTTTCTGCAGGGATTAGAGATATAGAACTTTCAGAAGCCTGTCTCAAAAGTGGTGTTACAAATTCATGGATTCCGTTGTCTAAGTAAAATGAAATTAAAAAATAATTCATGGTGTTTAAGTACATACAAATACAATATAATTCTCTAGTGTGAATAGAGTGTGCGAACTTAAGTCTGATTATAAAAAGGTGTAATTTTTGGAAAATAAAATATCTACTATGGAAAATTCTATTACGGATTTAGGAGATGGAAAAGCTTTTGCACTCCATAATATTTTAGAATTAGATGGAAGAGTTAGTGCATATCCTAAAAGCACAAGAGGCTTTTCCTCCATGAATTGTTACCTACTCTGCGAGGAAAATGCAGCTGTCTTATTAGACACAGGTTTTAACGGCCAATTAGATTTTTTGTCAGAACAAATCTCTTCAATTATTTCAAAAGATACTCCATTATCCCTTTATCCACTCCGACAAAATGAATTTATGTCTGTCGGAAATATAGTTGCTCTTGCTAATCGATTTAATGTGGTAGAGGCCTTTTCAAATAGACCTAATATTGACTTCTGGTTTGATTTTGAATTAGAAGATTTTATTCCTAAACAAGAAAAAGACAAGAAATTCAAAACATCTAAACTTGGGAATGAATTGAAAATTAATATAGGTGATAATCCGGAAAGACTTATCCATGGTCTTGTTGCACCTATTAGACTTATTTCTACAATGTGGATTTTTGATCATGCAACAAAAACTTTATTTTCTTCTGACATGTTCAGTCATATTTCACAGGAATATCCTGACGGCCCCTGGATTTCTAACAAGGACGAACTAACAACTACATCTTTTGTTCGATCTTTTCTTTTAAATACTCGATATTGGTGGTTAGAGGGAGTAGATACAGGGCCTCTAAGAGAAGGTATATCTGAAGTATTTAATAAATTTGACATACATTCTATTGCACCTGGTTATGGCACTATACTAACTGGGAAGGAGCAGGTAGAAAAACAATTCAATATACTTGATGAAGTTTTGAGGAACTTAGATTCCTCTGTTGTTAAAGCTAGTTATGTTCCTAGAAATCTAGAAAGGTAAAAATGGCTATACACCATAATCCTCTTCCTCGAGAAATCGCTGATGGAATTTTTTGGCTTGGAATTTGTCACGAACAATTTCATAATGGAAAAACCTATCATACTTATAATGCTTCTTTCGTAATTGTTGGTACTGAAGGTTCAATGCTTGTTGAAACCGGTCATCAAGGTGATTATCCTACCATTCGGAAACAGGTTAAGAGCGTCTTGGAAGAACAAAAATCCACTCTTAAATATTTATTTCTAACTCATCAAGAAGTTCCGCATTCTGGTGGAATGGGCCGAATTCTAGATGACTTCCCTGAAGTAACTGTTCACTGTGATGTAAGTGATTATCATCTTTGTTTTCCAGAACACTCTCATAGATTAAAAGATTTCGAAGTTGGAGAATCTTTAGACTTAGGGAACAGAAAGTTCTTTGCTGCAGAACCTGTAATTAGAGATTTGAGAACATCTCTTTGGGGATTCGATACTCTTACTAGAACTCTTTTTCCTGGTGATGGTTTTGCCTATAGTCATTACCATGATGATGCCCATTGCGGAAAAACTGCTGAAGAAGCAGAATCTCTTGATTTAGGAGAAGTTTCTGCTGTTTTCGCAGAACGCGCACTATTTTGGACGAAATTGGCAGATATGAACATTTACGTAGATAGATTAGAAGAATTACTTAAAGAGTTAAATGTCTCTAATGTCGCACCTTCACATGGGCTTCCAGTTCTGGATCTTCCAACAACAATGCCTAAGATAAGAAGCGGATTAGTTTCTTACTAAGAAGATAAAAGAAAAAGAACGGTTAGAAGATTTTTCATCAAATTGTCCTCACCAAGTATCAATAATTTTATTAGTTTCTAAGCTTAATAATCCTTTAATTGAACTAAACATAAATATTCTATTCCTTATACTTAATCTTGAATC
>TARA_B100000686_G_scaffold52257_1_pt1 | contig 20823 bp, 14 predicted proteins | sample TARA_B100000686 | Tara Oceans TARA_B100000686 (sample SAMEA2622733) | marine metagenome | biome: marine biome (ENVO:00000447); feature: marine epipelagic mixed layer (ENVO:xxxxxxxxx); material: "saline water (ENVO:00002010), including plankton (ENVO:xxxxxxxx)" | depth 150 m | reverse complement strand
GGCTTGACGATACCGTAAAAGCAAGCCCTGAACTGGGACTTAAAGATTTCTATGCTGAAGGTGAGAAATTGATGGCGGAAGGTAACTTTTCGAAAGCAATAGAATCTTTAACCAAGTACATAGAAATGTACCCTGATTCTGGCGCAGGGTATCAAAAAAGAGGGGAATCTTTCTTTGCAATGCAACAGTATGTCAACGCAATAGGAAATTTGGATAGGGCCATCGAATTAGGTATGCAGGAACCTAAGATTTATGGCATGTTGGGGAAATCCTTTTTAGAGCTAGAGGAATACGAGATAGCTATAGATAAGTTTGAAATTCTGCAATTTATGGAGCCTAAAAATCCTTTACCCTATCACTATATGGGGATTTGTTATATGGAATTGAAAAGATATAAAAAAGCCATACACTCATGGGAGATACTTGCAAGTATTAGGGAAAAAAGAAAAGACTTCAACGGTCATGCATACAGGAATTTAGGCATCGCCTATATGAGACTAGGACTGTCCTCAGCGGCCATAAAATATTTTGACCAGGTTCTTGCAATAGAACCAGGTTCAGATGCGCTAGGCATCAAAAAAGACATCCTATCAGGTGCGGTTGAAACTTCTGATCCTGAAGAGGCTTCGAAGATAGCAAAATCTCTTTCTACCTCAAAACCTGAAGTACTTGAAGTAAAACACAAGAATAACCAAACCTATTCTGGATACTATTTCCTTGAAGGCACCTACAATAACGCGCCGGTGTGGATTAATTATGGTTGCTCGGCGGCGGGGGCTTATGGTGATGAACTTGGTCACATCTGGGGTTGTTTCATTTTCAAGTGGGGTGCAGTAGATGAATGGGTTTTACAACCGTTACCACCGTCGAAAGAATGGTTAGCGGACGCTACTGTTAATGGCACATCCCCGTGGGAAGGTGTCGTTACAGAGGGACTGGATTTTATAAGAATTCCTGATTTAATTCCTGTATCAAAATCTAATTGATACTCTCAGTCACTTTTGCCGACCAAATTCCCTACACGGGCTGATATAAGGCAGAAAATGAGGGATATGGGCTCTTGTAATGGCCTATATTAGTCATGAAAAGATGCAAACTGGTAGATCATGAAATCTGTATGTACAACTTAAATCCGCTTCTCGATAAGAGAGTGAAGGTTCGAGCTCCTTTCTGCCTACCACTTTTTTTCACCCTTACCCCTCTGCGGCTCACATCAGCGAGCATGTGACTTGACGCCCTTTCAAGCGTACCCCGTTTATATATCTTCAACAGTACGATTTCAATCATACTGTGTGAGAGTCAAAATGTTACTATTCGCCCATGAAAATCAGTTAGCTACCCATAACAGCATTTAGTGCTTGAGGGATGCTGGGACGAAAGCCGGAAGAATATAGAGGGTCTTTTTAAGAAGAAGGATGGTGACTTCATATGATGTATGACACGATCATTGTAGGAGCAGGGTCTGCAGGGTCAGTATTGGCTGCAAGACTGACAGAAGATCCGACAAGATCAGTCCTGTTATTGGAGGCAGGACCTGATTATCCTATGGAGAAAGATCTTCCTGATCATATTAGATATGGTGTCAGAGCCTGGTATGAGTCCTATGATCCATATTCTCACACCTGGGGATATCAAGCACAGGCTAGACCCGATAGAGAGACTCCGTTTCTTTTACCTCGAGGCAAAGTGACAGGAGGTTCCAGTTCGATTAATGGGCAAGTTTGGTTTCGTGGGATACCCGAAGATTTTGACGATTGGGAACGCTTGGGAAATAAAGGATGGTCGTATAAAGACGTATTGGAATTTTTTCGCAAATCAGAAAGTGACTTAGATTTTGGAGGGGATGATTTTCACGGTTCAGAAGGGCCTATACCTGTTAAGCGTTATACGGAAGAAGAATTACTACCCAGTCCGCGGGCTTTTATAGATGCTTGTATTGCTGCAGGATATCCAAGAACAGAAGATATGAATCATCCAGATTCGACCGGCGTTGGATTCTATCCGTTCAACCGAATGGATGGTATCCGCATGAGTACCTCATTAACCTATCTACAGGCGGCTAGGAATAGGCTCAATCTGACATTACGTTCAGATGTGCTAGTAAATAAAATAGTCGTCGAGAATGGAAGAGCAGTTGGGGTAGAGGCTTCTTCTGGAGGCGAAGTCTTTCGGATTAATTCTGAGAAAGTAATCCTTAGTGGCGGTGCCATAAACTCCCCGCAATTGCTGATGTTAAGTGGAATAGGAGATTCAGATCATCTTTCCCAGTTCGGCATCGAAGTGAAAGCTCATCTTCCTGGCGTCGGTCAGAATTTGAGAGATCATCCTGCTGTCTTTATGCAGTATCAAACTTCTGCCCCACATCCTGATGTGATTCCTGCGTTACAGGTTGGTATGAGGTACACAACACCTGGGTCCAAATACAAAAACGATATGCAGATGAGGCCAATTCAGATCAGAACTGAGCATATACCGCATGGTTTTGATATAGACGATTCCCAAATACCAACTGGCTTTAGCATTGCACTACAAAAGGCACTGTCTAAGGGTACGATAACCCTCCAATCCTCAGATCCAACGGATCAACCACTATTGAACTATTGTTATTTAACCGATCCGTATGACATTGAACGAATGAGAGGCGCAGTGAGATTGTGTGCACAGATATCTGCTATGCCTGAATATGAACCTATGCAATTATCTAGAATTTCCCCTACAGACGAAGTTATAGATAACGATGAAAGGTTAGACGAATGGATAAAAGCAAACGTTACCACCCAGCACCACTCATCTGGCACTTGTAAAATGGGTATAGAGTCAGATGATTTTGCGGTTGTGGATGATCATTGTAATGTGTATTTAGTCGAGAATCTAATGGTGGTGGACGCATCCGTAATGCCTGATGTAGTTAGGTCCAATACCAATGCGACAACCATTATGATCGCAGAGAAAATCGCATCTGAATTACTCTAGATAATTCTTGCGAAAGGTTCGTATCCGCTTTTACGCCTGCTCTACCACTCTTACTTCTGTTTTGGCTATATGTTGGGACGGTTGATCTCCAAGCGCAAGTCTTTCTGGGGATGAATAATATTCAGCCTCTTTAATTTTGATCTGATCCACGCTGTCGAAACTTCTGACCCATACAAATTCAGTTCGGTCCAAGTTGACCCAGGCCGCCTCTATCGGTATTCCGTGCTTTTCGTGGTTAGGTTTTAAATGTTCATTGAATAGTTTGACCCAGGAATCCATCATCCCACCATTTATTGTGTAAATCCGCAATTGTGAAACCAAAATCAATCACCTCGCTTTGTAATTTTCCATTCGCTATGAGTTTACGTCAATTTTGATTAATTTAATATTTTGAGAGGAGAAATAGTTTGTGATACTACATACTGATATAAAGTTGCCGACCCGCTTTTGCGGGTTAATTTCTGCCGATATTTTCCTAATTCAACTCATCAGTTAGGTAAGTTGTCTATAGCTCGCCCCAATATGACGATCGGGTAGCTTCGGTGCACCAAAAAGTTTCTGGCGCAGCGGGCCAGGAGAATACTCTCGTTGTACGAGGCCGCGTGATTGTAAGACAGGAACGACTCCATCTATAAAGTCCACAAATGTTCCAGGGGTGACTGAATAAACAATGTTAAACCCATCCACACCTCTTTGCTGCCATTCTTCCAAGGCATCGGCAATTTGTTCTGGAGTTCCTGTCAGAAATTGGCCTGCCATTCGATTCCGAATTAAGTCACGGAATGTTCGTTTCTTATCAGGTGCTGACTCAATTAAACTTTTAATAAATCCTCGCATGCTTTGAGGATCAATTGTGTCCAATCGTTGATCTAGGTCTACTACACCCATATCGATCCCAATCCCACCACTTAAATGAGCCAAGGAGCCTTCAGTGCTAAATTGATCGATATAGTCTGACGCCTTTGACATAGCTTCTGCCTCAGTTCCTCCAACAACAGGGGATATGCCCTGAAAAAATAGTATATCTTCCGGTCTGCGGCCTAGTTGTTTAGCCTGACTTCGAATGTCATTGATAACATTTGATTCTCCCTGCAAACTATCTTTGGACTCGCTAATAAAAATGCATTCGGCATGTTTTGCTGCAAAACTTCGTCCTCTGGTCGATGAGCCTGCCTGGAATAATAAAGGAGTCCGCTGAGGTGAAGGCTCAGACAGATGTGGTCCCGCCACATGGTAGTGCTTACCTGTGTGGTTAATCTGGTGAATTTTGCTTGGATCAGCGTATATACCTCGTACTGTGTCAGATAAAACGGCGTCATCCTCCCAGCTTCCTTCCCACAACTTGTAAGTCACCTCCAGATATTCATCGGCAAGGTCATAGCGTTCGTCATGGGGAGGCAAACCGCCTAATCCATAGTTCAAAGCAGCGTTACTTAAATACGTCGTCACTATATTCCACGCAATACGTCCTCTGGTCAGGTGATCCAAGGTAGACATCTGTCTTGCGAATGTGAATGGGTGAGCTTGGTAAATCGAACTAGTGTATGCAAATCCAAGGTTTTTTGTGGCATGGGCCATAGAAGATACTAGTAATGAAGGATCATTTGAAGGTATTTGCATTCCCTCAATAATAGAGGTCTCTGGACCTCCTTTATAGGTGTCATAGACCCCGACAACATCAGCTAGAAACAAAGCATCAAAACACCCTTTTTCAAGAATGTGAGCAAGTTCCACCCAGGGATCAATTTGGGTATATTCAAGTTGCCGGGTATCATCTCTAACCCACAATCCTTGTTGGATGTGTGAGACGCAATTCATTGAAAAAGCGTTTAACAGCATACGTTTGGGCATTGTAGACATCAAAAGCTCCAGGACAAACAGGAACTATTCCATTTATCGAACAGATAAAAGTCTTTGTGGGTGGTTATTTTAATATGCACCGCCCCTGAGCTCATGAAGTCCCACGGGTCGAAACCCCGACCCGTGGGACAACAATTTAACTCTTAATGAAACTTTTTATTTAAACACTATTTCAAGACCATGCGGGTCGGCCGCCGTAATGACTGATCCATCCGTCAACCCAAAAGGAATAGTCCTGTTGGAGTCTGTCATTGAGGCAAGGTCTTTTTCTTCCCAACTGAAGCTCTTGCAATCATCGCTAATAGTCAGGACAGCTACACCTGGAGTCCGGTCTGCGGACTCTAGAGAACCGATTGCTGTCAGCGGTTTATGGCCCCTCAAAGCAAGGAACATCTTGTTGCCCACGATGTCTGCCACGTCTGGCTTGGGATCCGGGCTGAAGCTCGTGACCATAGACTGAGTCGCCACAACTTCATTGGTCTGGAGATCTATGAAGTTGACATCATTACTTACTCGCATGCTGCTTACAGCGAAGAGGTTTCCATCATGATCAGTACAAGGAACTGCACCATGGGTATCCTCACCCGGGAGTTCAATTTGCACTGGGTTGGGAAATACCCCATCGTTAGCGCCACTAACATCAAAAGTGTAGAGGAAATCATCTCCACCTTTCGCTCCACTCTCACCATTGGTCATTATCTTGCCATCTGGGAGGCGAGCCACACCGCAACCAATTCCTGGAACAGTGTCCTTGTCGTAGGCCTTTGCAACAGTCATAGGTGTGGATCCATCAGCAGACCCCGTATCAACTACAAGCAGACCACCTCCAGCCATGGTTACGTAGGCAAACTTACTGTCAGCAGTGAATTCATGGCAGATGGGACGGGCCACAGAAGTTCCTAAATCACCGGAGAACTGGTCTAAGGCTAGTGTTTCTACCAAACTGTAAACATTAGTCGTGTAATCAGTCTTAATCTTGTGTAAGAACCCCGATTCCCCTTTGGCGCCAATATTTGCGACGATAACCATACTGTTATCAGCAGAGGCCGTGGCGGCGTGTGAATTTGCTGTTCCACCTGCTTCATTGAAGCCGCCTATTGTATTTACACATCCGACGATATCGCGGCTGTCCACGTCAAGAAAATATATGTTACCCGAACCTACATTGGCTAGAATGAGGTGAGTGGGGTCAGGGCTGGTATGGTTGGCTAGAAGCATGTGAGGTTTCTTAGGAGCATCACAGTTGGCTTCTGAAGCCGCGACAACAAGATCAATAATATCGGGAGTCGCTTCGGCAGCATTTCCAGAGATCGCAGTCCCATCCCATATGTATATAAGTCCACCGGTGTCATAGGTAGGCCCGGCGTTCGTACCCGACTGGTCAACTGCCCAGACTTCAAAGGAAGACAGAGGGCTTGCTGTGCCTGAGGCTATCTCTTCAGGGATTATGGGATCCGGTGCGTTCTTGGAATCTTGACATGCAACTGCTGTGACCAAAACCAGAATTAGAATTAATCCCGATAACAATCTAAAATTCATTTTTCTACTCCTTCAGGAACTTTGCTTTTCGCGAGACAAAAAAAAGACCTCGCCAGATGGAGGTCTCATTGGAACGTTGTGGTTGAGATGTAACCTACAAGTCCATGGACCTCACTTCATCTTTACAACAGCAACAAATACAGCAAACCTCGCTGTATCGCATTTTTCTTATGTTGATAAAGATCGGTCGCATGATGCTAATTTGGAAACCTGTATTTTTCACTCACTAATTACGTTCGACAAATAATCCTAGTCCAAGAATAATTTGTTGTCAATTTAGCTTATATTGTGATTGTTTAGCGTCTGGTCAATGAAATTAAACCTGATATGTGAACCTGCCGGTGCAGAGTTACTGATTGATGTAGACATCGCAAGTTTGGCTTAAACATCTTAAACATATAGATTACACAACTATCATTTTTCTTATAGGGTGAAAATGAAGAGTTGGAATTCCTTCCAAGGATCATTTATTTCGAACCGCGCTATTTTCATTTACCGAACCGTAAAAACATGCTCTCACTAGTTTTTATAAAAAGTAGATTAACAAAGAGGCCAATCATATGGTTAAGTCACTAAAGATGGTTGATGGTACTATTAAATACTAATCAGTCATATTTAATGATAAAGGAGTCTTAAATGATTTTTATTTCCTACTACAACATAAAACCAGAAAATTTGGTGGAAGCAATGAAGAGATTCACCAGCGGGGATCCGGCAGATGAGATGCCAGATGGAGCCAAATTACTTGGTCGGTGGCACAATGCGGCTTCCACTTCTGGGGTCGCTATAGTTGAATCAGACAGTGTAGAGGCAGCTATGAGATGGACGATGAAGTGGAACGATTTAATGGATATTACTTTAGATCCAGCGGTAGAAGATGAGGTAATTGGTCAAATGTGTGTGGAAAAATTGACTGCTTTGGGCGTGATTTAGGGAAATTACTGAGTTTTCGAAAACATGACAAGTAAGTGAGAACGATCAGTAAATTTAATTGGTCGTTCTCATGTAAATTCGGAGGTAACGGAGTTTCATGCATCTTTATGATGTGGGCCTTTTGAAAATCTCCAATTATTCATGTGTGTCAGGACTGTTACTGAAATCTAACTCTTCTTAGAAGTTCCGACGAGGGAGGCCGAAGCGGCTATCAGTGTCAATCCCATACAAACCAAAAAAGTATTTCTCAATCCTAATGTGAAAGCACCTAAAATAGGGGCAGAACTCACTTCATTGATGGCAGAAAGAGTCGGAGGGTGTCCCAATGAACCCATGGTTCCGGTGACAACTGCAGTTGACACTGCGATACCGACTACATTTCCAGAGTTCCTGACTAAATTTGTAAATGATGCTATTACTCCATAGCTAGAAGGAGAAATTACACTTAATATAGCACTATTATTGGAAGGCCAAAATGCCCCTGATCCAAGGGTTTGAGTCACCATTCCTGCCAGAACTATTATGAGAGGCCCTTTCGTATCTAGATTAACTAGAATTAGTAAACCAGTAGCGGCCACCAGCATTCCGCCCACATTAAATAACCGCCAGCCGTATCTATCAGAAAGTCGGCCGCTTACCGGTCCTGCTATGACCATGCAAAACGCGCTGGGAACTATAATCCAGCCGACTGTTGAAGGGCTAAATCCAAGAACGAATTGAAGATAAAATGGCATAAGGAACCTTACAGGTTGACTTCCCAAAAATGACAACCAACTTGCCGAAACTCCAGTGGCAAATAGGACTTTGCCAAACAGTCTGAGATCCAACATCGGTGACCTAACACGCAATTCCCACCAAATGAAAAGGCCTATTGATGATATAAAAATGCCGAATGCCGTGATTACAAATAATGAATCCCAGCCATAACGAGATCCAAAAGTCATTGCTAGTAGCAGTGAAATCAATGTTGCCGATGAAAAAGTAGCACCCAGCCAGTCAAAATAGTCATTTGTACCGTCCCCTCCTCCACTACGCGCAGTATCCAAAATCAGCATAGCCGTTATCAGGGAAACTATACCTAATATAGCAGTAGCGTACAGAACTGATTTCCAGCCAAGATAATCCACCAAAAATCCCCCTATTGCTGGTCCTGCGACCGCCCCGATTCCAACCACACTCATCGTTAGACCTAAGGCTTTTCCTCTATCTTTGTCCCCAAAAGCAGATATCACCATCGCCATTGAGGTACCTTGAGTCATTGCTGAACCAACACCTTGAAGTATTTTGGCTCCGATCAACAGTTCGATGTTGATGGAAATCGCTGCAAGTAATCCTCCTATTGAGAATACTATGAAGCCAATTAAATATATTTTTTTCCTTCCGAGAATGTCGGAAAGACGTCCCATAGGCAGTAACAGTGCGGCGATGGTCAATCCATACCCGATGACAACCCATTGAGTGGTTGGTAAATCTGTATTGAAGTGTCTGGCGATTGAAGGAAGTGCTACGTTGACACTACCGTTGTCAAATACTGAGGTAAACAAGCCGATGGATACAGCAAAAAGAACCAGCCATTTATAACTAACGCGATTTCCTAGGGGATTTCTTTTAACAAAATTACTTATCATTCAGGGGGCTCTCCATAATTCCCCTGAGCATGGTACAGCAGACTTGCTCTGCTTAGTATCTTTAAGATACAAAATTGGCCTTAGGTTGAGAATGCCCAATTGGTTAATATAGGAATGCGGATGCCACCTGAGCGGTTTGTTTTTACGACACGACGCTTAGAATTATGTTCGATACTAAAATGTCCCATTGTGCTGGTAATGGTATGATGCCGAGATGACCATAAAGAAAATGACTTACGGTATCTTAATTTCTGCCCTGGCAATCCTCACCGTAGGATGCGTAACGACTTCATCTGCACCAGAGGTAAATGTTGAAGCCACGGTAGAGGCTAGGGTCGCAAAGGAATTGGCTGAAAGTAAACCTATCTCAACAGCGACTCCTGAGCCAACAGCGACTCCTGAGCCGATTTCCTCTTTAGAAGTTATGCGTGATTCATCTGAGGCGATGGCCAAATTAGAGTCATTCATTGCCGAGGAAAAAGCTACATTGACTTCTGGTAATTTTTCATATGATGAGTTTACTAATCATGAATTCGATTCACCTGACACGTTAAGACATAAGTCCATTTTAGAAATAATGCCACTTAATTTCGTGGTGGAACGAGAATCTCTGAAGGTGCAGGACAAGTATTACACCAGAGAGACTGAACCTAGTGTGTCCCTTGAGGCTATGAAATGGACAGAAACTCAAGAATATAATGGAAACGATGTTACGGACAGTTGGACTGACCCAAATGGCGGTTTGAATTGGCCCATTCAATCAGAAGTTGTTGAAACCGTGCTCGATGGTAGAGATGTTTACCAAATCGTTTGGGAGCATCCTCTATCGCCATCGTCAATGGGTCCTGAACACCATGAGGTTTTACATGCTGTCAGGTCTTGGTTGGAAATTGACCGTAATACTGAATTGAAAGACTATAAAGTCGATGTTTGGATAGACAAAGAATCTTATTTCCTGGTACAAGTAATTGCAGAGTATCAACTGAGTTCAGATGACTCTAATTTAAAAGATTTACCTCTTGAAAGCGATTTCGCGACTATTGTGCATCAACTCAGGTTTTCCAAATTTAATGAGCCTATTGAGATTGATACGGCGATAACCCTTGCGCCACCCCTTTCATCAGTCGAGATACTTGGCAAGTCTAGCGAGGTCATGGCCAATTTGGAGTCGATGAGCTACAAGGTAGATATGGAGATGGATCTCGGTGATTTTCAAATCCCTATTAGTTATGAAGGCGATTTCCATGTTCCTGATAACCTTAAACAAACCGTCTCTATGAATATGATGGGTCTCGATATTAAGACAACTCTGATGCAGGTAGATGGTAACTACTATGAACAGGAATTCATGGAAGAAGAATGGACTCAATCCTATGGATTCGAGGGCATAGACCCTAGAGAATTCTGGACAGGGCACGAAAGTTTCCTCGCGTTTCCTATTGCATTAGATCCAACGATTGAAGATTTGTATGGAAGCGAAGTTTATAAAATTTCCTGGGATTTGGATTTAGGGTCTGCTAACGCAGCTTCCAACGTGTTGTCTATATTGGATTTTGCAGAAGGAGAAACCCCTGAAAAGATGCAAGTGGAATACTGGATTGATAGGGACTCTTATCACCTGAGGAAATTCTCTGTTGATATTAAAATGCCCTTTACAGAGGATTTGGAAGAAGGAGACGATGCTGGATTAGGCATGATGCTACTGGGTGATGGCCCTATGGCAATAGTGATGGATTTCGAGCTATTTGATTTTGACCAAGTGGGTCAAATAGAAGCTCCATCGATAGTAGTATCGTCAGCAGCACCAGCACCAGCCCCCGCAGCACCAGCACCAGCACCAGCCGCGGCGCCTGCCTCACCGGAATCGTGGATCGTAATTGGTGAACGAATCGCGGGAATTTCTATTACCGGTTTAGGGAATCAGGATTGGTTTTTTGAAGGTGTTGAAGGCCAGATTGTGGTTATAGAAACTAAAACTACGAATGCCTCATTTGTCGATACTGCCATTACTCTAATCTCACCAAGCGGTTTTGGGGAGGCATATGACGATGACGGGGGGGATAATTTTGATTCCCGTATCACCCATGTGCTACAGGAAACAGGGACGTACAATATTTTTATCGAGGATTTTTCAGGACGGGGAGGAGAATATGATCTTTCATTGATGGAGGGATCTGCCGATGCCGCCGCTCCTACCCCACTGGGATCGTGGATCTCAATTGGTGAGCGAATTGAGGGAATTCCTATTTCTAGTTATGGGACTCAAGAATGGTTTTTTGACGGTACGAAAGGGAAGAGTGTCGAGATAGAGGCCATAAATGCGGATATAGGTGTTGCTACTGATATTGTCCTAGTCGGACCAGACGGTGATGTAGAGACTTATAGTGCCAATAGTAGAGGCACGGATTTGGACCCCCATATCGATCATGTACTAGAACAAACAGGTAAATACACAATTACAATTCAGAATATAGGATCCACAGGGCAATATGGCCTTTTATTGCTAGCGGGATCTACTCCTACTGTCATCAATATTCCCGATTCTAATCTTGCTGCTAGTGTGAGAGCGGAATTAAATAAACCTGATGATCATCCCATTACAGCAGAAGACATGGCATCGCTACGCGGGTTAGCCGCGGAGGCTAGTGAGATTAGTAACCTCACAGGCCTTGAGCATGCGGTCAATTTAGGGGTGTTAAACCTCGTAAGAAACAATATATACGACCTAGAACCGTTAGAGGGCCTTTCACAGCTAGAATATATAGACCTATCCCAAAATGAGATAGAAAATTTGGAGCCACTTAGGAATCTCTTTGGTCTGACTACTCTTCGATTACATGAAAATAACATAAGCGATCTCGAGCCAATATCTGGCTTAACGAATTTGACAGGTCTTTACTTACGAGCAAATACCCAGATCGACGATATATGGCCTATTTCTGCACTGACCTATCTAACCGATTTGGAAATATCCCAGACAGACGTTGCTGATATTCAACCGCTTCAATACCTAGATTCGTTGGAAGTTCTCCTCATACATGAAAATCAGATCCGCAATGCTAGCTGGTTAGATGCTCTTGATTCTTTATCATGGCTAATGCTTGGAGGAAACCCTATCACTGATTACGGAAACACCAGGGAACGTTGTTCAACTGGAGATATTCAGACCTGTGATGGAGTACCAGAAGCAGTCTCAAAAAGAGAAATAGTCTTCGGAGGACTTAACTGGGACAGTTCTTTGGTACAAAACGGGGTGGCTAGATATATTGTTGAACATGGATTTGGACACAAAACATCCCAGATAGAAGGAGCCACTGGACCTCTTTTCCAAGAACTCCGAAACGGTGACGTCGACGTATTGATGGAAATATGGCTTCCTAACCAAGAGGTGATTTGGAACGAAGCTCTTTTGGCTGATGAAGTAATTTCAGCAGGTAAGAGTCTTGAAGATAACTGGCAGAGTACTTTCCTGATCCCTGCATACCTTCAGGAAACAAATCCAGGGTTGGATTCAGTTGAGGATTTGAAAGAGCTTCAATACAAAATTCTATTTGCAGAACCTGGTAGCAGTGGTAAGGCCGTACTCTACGGTTGTATCGCTGGATGGGCATGTAGAGGGGTACAGGAAGGAAATGTAAATGGGCCAGGTCAAATAGTGGCATACGGGCTTGAGGATCATGTTGAATTGACAGATCCAGGAACCTCAGGTGCACTTGCCTCAGTGATACAAAATCGCTTTAAGAAAGAAGAGCCGGTCCTGTTCTACTACTGGGGCCCTACACAACTGATGCTTGATCTGGGATATCCTGAAAAAATCGTAGAATTGAACCAACCCAGCCCGAGCAACTGTGCAGGAAAGGATCCTGTTCATGGGTGTTCTTTTCCTCCCGCCGAAGTAATGATCGCCTTGAACACAGAGATAGCTTCAGATGCTCCTTATTTAGTTGAATTTTTCAACAATTGGGACTGGCCAGCTGGAAGTCAATTAGTAGCAGATTCATGGTATCTTCAGAATTCTGATAACTATGACACCTCGGAAAAAGCGTTTGAAGCAACAGCTGTATGGCACCTGACCAATAACGATTCTTGGCATAGTTGGGTGCCTTCCGATGTACTTGAAAAAGTATTGGTTGCCTTGGCCAAAGAATAAAATGTGCTGCTAAAATTAAATGCGACTTCATAATCATCGCGCGTAATCAAATCTTGTCATGGGGGAATCTGAGCATGCCTAATATCACGGACCCTAACGGAGTTATTCTCACGGGAGAAAACTCATTTATTCGTCTCCACGATGAAGAAACTGGAGCTCAATTAACCAGAACTAGCCATTGGCGAGTATTAATGTCCGATGGTGGTTCAGGTCATGTCCTATATATAACAGGTGATGAGACGGACAATGAAGTGAAGATTTATTCCGATAACATAGCACTGGCCCGCTGGTTGCAGGGGGAAATTGAAATTCACCTTTATCCAGGTTTTGCAGATACAGATATACCAGTTATTGATGCTATTTTCGACAAAAAGGGAGATATAGGATCTTCATGGACTGAGATTATTCAGACTGATGATGAGACGATATATATGTCTTGGTACGATTTTAAGACACCCTACATGCTTACTGCAGCATCCGGTACAAATGAAAGCCGGCCCCATGGTGTTTATAGCTGTTTTATTCCGGCAACCAAAGCTCAACTGACCGTTAATGGCTGCCTTGCCAAAGGGGTTCCAATTGCAGAGTATCGAGGGTCTACTGAAAGTAGCAGCGCATGCTTGGCCTGGTCTGAAACTTGGGTTAAACCATAAGATATAAAGAGATAGTCAGAGCCACCCCGCTGCCGATATATCAGTGCTGAACTATTCTGATAAATTTCTCTCCGTCGGCATTTGTCCAATAAAATGACCAGCACGGACTGCTATCGGTTAGTTTGATATACATATCCCGCCAAATAGAATTCAAGTACGTGTTTTCATAACCTCTCATGATTCGGGATCACAGGTTATGATTATCTTTGTCGAAGACACCTTCCTGCCTGAAACTACAGGATAGTTCAATATGTTTGATTAAATGAGCTTTTTATAGATGATAAAAAAATATCTGAGGAAACCCCATTACAGCTGGTTAGTGTTGGCAGCGTTATGCGGACTTGCCTTCGCCAATCGCGCCTGCGGAGTCAATATACTGACGGTTTTCTTCTTGCCGATGGCCGAGGAATTCGACTGGAATCGAACACAAATATCGGGGGCAGCTAGTATAGGTGCTTTGATAGGTGCCGGTGCTTCCATCTTGATGGGAAGGTTATCAGACTATATGGGTCCTAGAATTATTCTAGGGATCGGAGCCTTGATTGTGACCTTTTCTATGATTGCCCTGAGCCAAATGACAATGATAATTGTCTTCTATATTTTCTATGGAGCTGCGCGGGTGAGCGACCAAGGTTTGATTCAAACAGTCTCACCTTCTACTTTGACCAAGTGGTTCTCTGGAAACAGCGGTAGAGCGGTGTCGATTTATTTTGGATTCATGGCTTTAGGGGGAGTCTTGCTACCATTATTAACTCATTTGGCCATAATGGATTTTGGATGGCGATCTGGATGGTTGCTGTTAGCCTCGGTGATGTTTTTTATAGGTTTTGTACCCACAGTGTTGTTGGTTGGATCACCTGGTAAAGGTGAAGACAATACTGGGAATACCAAGAGTGAATCAGAAAATGTACCGACAGAATTTTCATTATCACAAACCTTGAATTCCAAGGATTATTGGTTCATTGCAATAGCAGTGTTTGTAACAGGAATATTGACTGCGGGCATAGGTTTGCACATAGTTCCATTTCTTGTAGGGCAAGGGTTGAGTCCGGAAATAGCGGTTAGTACAGTTAGTATTAGGTTTCTTTCTTCCTCAATAGGAGGTTTCGTAGCGGGCTTTTTAATAGATAGGTATGGGCCTAGACCTACGGTAATAGGGGCTCTGGCGATAAGAATAATTTCCATTGGCCTACTCATATTCGCCGATACATTTTTTGAGGCTATATTTACAGGTGCCTTGGATGGTTTTTCTGATGGCGCTCAATCAACAGCTGTAGTTTTGTTGTTGGTCAGCTATTTTGGTAAAAGTAATGTCGGCGGTATTTATGGCGTAACCAGGGCTTTTAAGGTGGCAGGGTTTTCAGCTGGCCCTATAATTGCAGCGATATGGTTTGATTTATCAGGCAGTTATTCTGCGGTTTTATGGGCCTTTTTTTTACTGGCAATCTTAAGCGTAATACTAATATCAAGCACTAGACGGATAAAGGTTTAGCTACTACGGTATGTCGGCGAGGATGTGAATGAATATGCTCGTTCAGCCTACTAGGTGTATATAAGGCGGCTTAATTTCAAAGAATACATTTTGATATTACACCCTTTTAAACATTGACTCTTCCTCCATCTATAGGCAATTCAACCCCTGTTACATAAGAAGAATCATCCGAGGCCAGATATAGGGCACCCAATGCTACTTCCAATGGCTGCGCTATTCTGCCCAAAGGAATCGGAGCCAACGCTTCTGATTGAGTTTCTGGATCCCGCAGATTAGGCGTTAACATTGGGGTATCAATAGGTCCTGGATGGATCGAATTAGCACGAATATTGAATTTTCCATATTGAGCTGCCGTTGCCTTTGTAAGTATTCGCGAAGCTCCCTTGGATGGACCGTAAGCCCCCCCATTATCGTTGCCAACTATACCTGCTCCTGAGGACATGTTAACTATAGATCCACCGCCATCTTTTTTCATTTCAGGGATGACATGTTTAGATCCTAAGAACGCTCCAGTGCTGTTAACTGCCATAACTTGTTGCCAAGTTTCCAAGCTGGTTTCGTGGACTACTTCACTTCTATATATACCGGCATTATTGACTAGAACATTCACTTTTCTAAATTCTTTGACAGTAACCGCCACAACGTTTTTCCAGTTTTCCTCGTCGGTAACATCTAAACAGACAAATATCGATTTGCCCCCTCGATTGACTATATCGTTGGATACTTTATGGCCGTCCTCTGCGTTGATATCTGCAACAGTGACACAGGCACCTTCACCTGCAAACAAACTGGCGATCACTTTGCCAATGCCACTAGCTGCCCCAGTAACTATTGCCACTTTACCTTCCATTCTCATAATTCAATACCTCACATTGATTTGGATGGTTGTATTATAGGGTGATCAAAGACTGGGTCTATCTGATCGAATTTTCTATGCCGAATCCGATCACAGAAATTTTTTAATATGAGTGAAAAAATGCGATCAATGCAAATACAGAATGCTGAGAAAGTTTTATTGGAAATCTGGTATTTGCTAGGTGATTTAAATATTGTCTTTTTTCTCCGTCATGGAACTTGCCTGGGAGCGGTAAGAGACGGAGAACTCATTCCTTGGGACGACGATTTAGACATAGGGTCAATTATTGGTATGCATGGTCTTGATGAATCCGCCGTTTCTGGGGCAGTTGAAAGATTTAAGGCAGCAGATTTTCAGGTTGAGGTGACGGAAACAGATTTTCATATTGCGTTAGAACTTTCTAAATATGATATCCCGATAGATTGGACCTGTTACCGAGTTATCCAGGACAGTATTTTTCAATATCCTGGTGTAAAAATTCCTGTTCGGATTTATGGTAATTTAGATTCTGTTTCACTATTGGGTAAACCTTTCTCCATACCTAATCCTCCGGAAGAATATTTGGCGATAAAATATGGCCCTAATTGGAGAGTGCCAAAGAAAACGGGATTTGAGGCCGACATCATAGATGCGATACCGGAAACGGTAAATCTAGCAAAACCTTCTGCTTTCAGGCGGTTACTAAAATTTCTCTTTTTTAAAAATTCTGTTACCCGAATCCAGGTACTATCCTCTAATTTGGAACCCATTCCAAATCTTGACGTGACCATCGTGGGTATAGGTAAAAGAGTCACTGATCCCAGTGGATACGTTGTATTTGATCTGTTGCATGAGGATTATTATGCCGTGACCGTAGGTAGTGGAGAAGAAAGGGAAATTTTGTATGAAGAGAGGCTAGAGCCGAGGAAAGACTATTCGTATATACAAGATCCAAATGAAAAACAAGGGCGGATACGCACACTTCAAGAAAAAACTTAAAGGCTGTTTTACTACGATAAATCAATTTGGAAACCTGAACCAGGGAGATCGATAATGACAAGGGTATACGTGGATATGGTGGCGGACCTATTTCATTACGGGCACGCTAATTTTCTTCGGCAAGCCAAACAATTTGGAGATCATTTAATTGTAGGGATTCATTCTGATGAGGTTGTTAGTGGTTATAAGCGAACCCCAATAATGAGTATGGAGGAACGTATAGAAACCGTATCTTCTTGCCGATATGTGGATGAGGTAGTACCGGATGCCCCACTGGCGGTTGATCAGGAATGGCTAAATATACATCGAGTCGATCTGGTTGTTCATGGGGATGATTTTTCTGATGATATGAGGCAACTTTGCTACAAAATTCCAATTGATTTGGGAATTTTGCGTTTGGTTTCCTATACCTCAGAAATTTCTACGACAGAGATTATCCAAAGAATAAAAAATATGTGAAAAACACGTAGTTTTATTCAAGATGGACAGAGTATAGGAACTAATTTAGCGCATTTTTAGGCACAAATGATATTATTTATCCGATCGTAAGATCCTTATAAACAACTAAACGTTTGCCTCTCGACAAGGAAGTGGGTATTCGAGCTGCACGGTTGGCTCCGATTACTAGCCTCCCTACCCTAGTTTAAAAACTAACACCCGGAGAAACATGAATGCATAAAATGACTGGTCGACCAGATGACGATGTTCAGTCGATTTTGAGTAATATCCGGGAAATAGCATGTGATTTCGCATCTCAGCGAGCAGAGAGACAGCGAAGACGCGAATTAATGAAAGAAGATTTTGATAAACTCAGGGAATCTGGTTATCTAATGGTGGCCGTTCCGTCTGAATTTGGAGGGGTCTGGGATGGTGATGATGTTGGGACACGAATCGTTTGCGATATTCTTAGAACCCTTGCACATGGAGATTCCTCGATAGCTCTCGTCTCGGCGATGCATCAATCCGTCATCAGGTCTAGTGGTTGGCTATCGATTCCAAAGGCTCCTGAACCTTATACCGAGGCCTGGGATGAGCAGCGTCGTTGGGTTTTTCAAACAGTAGCGGAAGGACATTTTTGGGGAACGATAATGTCTGAACCTGGCAGTGGTGGGGACAATACTCAATCTACCTCGAAAGCCGAGCCAGCCAGTAATAATGGCCAGTATCTACTCAGCGGTCAAAAACATTTCGGGAGCGGCTCAGGCATGACTTCCTTTATGGTGACCCACGCAATGCCAGACGGCGAAATGACCCCTGATACCTTTGTACTTGATATGAGAGATTTGATTTGGGACGGCTCTTCGGGGGTGAAACTAATTGCTCCATGGGACGGACACGGTATGACAGCCACCCAGAGCCATGGAATGGTTTTCGACAAATTCCCAGCTACAAGGTTGGCATTTCCTGGAGATGAAAGACGCGCTATCCTGGCACGTATAGACCGACCACAAGGAGCCTCATTTGTAGCTGTGATTGTCGGTATCGTGGAAACTGCTGTCTCGACTGCACGTGACCAATTGGAAAAGAAGCATGATCGTATGCGTTCCTACGAGCGTGCAGAATGGGCCAAGGTAGAAATAGAAGCATGGCTAGTTCAGCAGGCCTATGAAGGGATGCTTCGAGAAATAGAAATGGGTAGACCTAGTGGCCGTAACTCGCTATTAGCAAAAGAGGCAGTGGCTGAACTATCTGAATCAATCCTATTAAGAATTAGCAAAATAATAGGAGGAGGAGCGTATTCGAGGCATTCTCCTTATGGCTTTTGGCTTGAAGATGTAAGAGCCCTGGGATTTTTACGCCCACCTTGGGGCCTGGCATTTGAAAGAATTTTTGACGGTTCATGGGATTCTTAAATGGCCGGCGTACCATATCGGATTTTTTTTGAGGCATCTATATCGACTCAGGTCGATAAGTTGCTTTAAGAAACGGATTTCAATATTCAGTTCTTGATGGGATCAGTCAGAGTAATATAGATTACAAGGGGTGGTATTTGCAGCCTCACCAGAAAATTATGAATGTGTAGCATGGTGAGTATATCTACCTCCAATTCATTTGTTAATCTTCAAGCATATTCTTCAAAGCAGTCAGCGGTGGTGGCGACCAAATTGTCTCTTTAATCCGTTGCGTTTATTGGATTTTTTCATCTCATTAAGACGTTTAACCAATTCTTCCGCTGTTTCTGGTGGTTTTTTTTGTTTTTTTTGGAATTCAGCCATACCGGGATCTCCATCATTTTCACAAGATTGATTTATTCATCGGAGTAGAATAAAGCTATCCCCACTCTGCTTGAAATAAGTAGTCCTTCCTTTTCTGCACCATTATTATAAGCTGGAAAGGGTCAGGTAGGGCAGGTTTTAACACCATTTAGGATACCATTTTCGTTTTTTTGTAATTTTCGCAAGAGCGAATTTCAGGGAGAGTTTCATGACATGGCTCTGAGAATACGTTATCTAAGAGGATGTAAAAAGGCACTCTGATTTAGTGGATGATGCAATGTGTAAAGTTGTGGCCGAACATTAATATATGGCCTAAACAGATAACCTTCACCTTGTAGTAATCAACTCCAGGGAATAAATCCTGGAGTTGATTACTAATTGAAAATCATTCTTTTTCGAGCTTTTTCAGTTACCGAGACGCCGGTGCAGGTTCAGTAAACCTGTAGAAACCGTAGGCCTCCATTTCATCCCACATTACACCAGATGCAAACTGGGTTTGCCCTTCTCTCACATGGTCTCTGTAAGTCATGTACACAGGAGTATCATGTTTCTCCACGCTATAAGTAAAACCGGCGGACGACCCAGGGGTATAGGCATTGAAGTTTCCGTTATTAGCCCGCTGCGAATCTTCCCTAATGCTCGACTTTATATCCGAGACGAACTGATCGAAGGAAAGGGTCACTGTTGCAACCTTATTGCCTCCTCCAAAATTCTGGTCTTCATCAAACGGAGCTATCTCTAAGACTGGTAATTCTATTGTAGTCGGCATGTTCCCCAGTTGTGCCTCATAATCGGTTCCATATGGTAGCTGTTCGGAATACCACCAAGGGAATAGTGTGTATATCCCGGGTGAACCGTGAACAGTATCAGTCACGTCATTCCCATGAGTGACGCTTGGGATACTGGGATAGTACTCAATTGGGTAGGGATTATTTCCATTGCCATTCAAGAAATCTAGACTACAGTGAGGCACATTATCCCCAAAATACTCCTTACATACATCTGTACTAACTTTCTGTTCTGTTTTATCCCATTTCCAAATAGCTATACCACCTGGGAAGGAATCTGGCTGATCGGAAAAATCGAGTGTGTCTGCCGTCACACTTCTCTGTGAATCATATCCACTGGAACCATAGAGTTCTAACAGATAATGGCCTTTTACTTCTCGAGTGTCTCTCTCTATTATCGCGGGAACTTTAATTACGTTAAATTCAGAGGAGTTTTCTAAACTGTGTAGGGTCCCGTTGTTGTTGCCATCTGGGTCTGACCAAGTTGCTTCACTAGCGTCTGCAAGGTATGCAATCAAATCACTATCTGCAAATAATTCCTCAGGTTCTTCAAATTCAGATAAGACCATGTTCCAAGCTGAGAAAGGAGCCAAACCGCGAGCATCAGCCATGACATCGAAAGTCCCTGTTTTGTTGGGACCTGCTGGCCTAGATGTTACATACGTATCTGTCATCCCAAAATAAGCGTGACCTAACTCGTGTACCCATGTATCAAAACGCTCTTCGTGAGATAGATCCACTGAAGGTTGATAACTCC
>TARA_B100000686_G_scaffold353632_1_pt1 | contig 20832 bp, 20 predicted proteins | sample TARA_B100000686 | Tara Oceans TARA_B100000686 (sample SAMEA2622733) | marine metagenome | biome: marine biome (ENVO:00000447); feature: marine epipelagic mixed layer (ENVO:xxxxxxxxx); material: "saline water (ENVO:00002010), including plankton (ENVO:xxxxxxxx)" | depth 150 m | reverse complement strand
ATTTATATTATTAGAAAATATAGTTCCTATAAAAAAACCAAATATTGTACCTAAAAACCCTATTGATGAACCAACAATTATAAATACCTTAAGAACTGAATATTGGGACATTCCCATAGTTCTTAAAATAGCGATACTACTCTGTTTATCTCTTACTAACATGATCATTGAGCTAATAATATTAAACGCAGCAACTAAAATAATTAAAGCTAAAATAATAAACATAACATTTTTTTCAACTTCAAGAGCATTAAATAATTGTTTATGCTTACTACTCCATGGAACTAGTACAAAATTATGAGATATAGTTGTATTTAAAAAATTTTGAATATCTTTATTAATATTTTCAGCTATTTCTGGATCTTTATAAAAAACCTCTATCAAATCTATATATTTTTCATTAACACCTTTAAATTTTCTAAGATCATTAATTTTCATAAAAACTACTGATGAATCATATTCATACATCCCTACTTCAAAAGTTCCTGCAAAAATATACTTTTTTGCTAAAGGAGCATCTCCGAATGGAGTATCTGTACCTGTTGGAGAAATTAATATAAAATTATCTCCTAAATTTAAATTTAAGCTAGCAGCTAATCTTTTACCTAAAATGACATAATTATCTTCTTTAAATAAATTAAAAGTATTTGTATTAATACTTTCCATTAACAAACTATTATCATTTAAATCATTAATAGAAATACCCTTTATTACCACTCCACGATTGTTATCATTATTAGAAATCATAACTGTTGATTCAACCAAACTAGTAATATTTTTAACTTCTTTAAAATTAAGTAAGGTATTTTTAATTTCTAAATATTTACCATCAGGTATATTTTTTTCATCAATATATAAAGTAGCATGACCATTTAAACCAATTATCTTTGACAATAATTCATCTCTGAATCCATTCATAACTGACATAACAATAATTAATGTTGCGACTCCTAAGGAAATTCCTATTAAAGAAAACCAACTGATAATAGAAATAAAACCATCATCTCTTCTTGCCTTTAAATATCTATATGCAATCCAAAGTTCATAGCTATAAAACAAAATTATTTTCCCATAATAAATTTAGTAAAATAATCATCTATGTCAGAAATATTAATTTCGATTAATTCATTAGTTTTTCTATTATTAAATTCTATTATATTTTTTTCTATTCCTTTTGGCCCAATTCTTAATTGCCATGGAACACCAATCAAATCCATTTCAGCTAACTTAACACCAGGTGCTTCATTTCTATCATCATATAGCACTGACAAATTCATGTTATTTAATTTATTATATAAATCATCACAAATAATTCTGCATTTATCATCATTATGTTTTAAATTAATTAAACCAAATAAATAAGGAGCAACACTCTCTGGCCATATAATTCCTTTTTCATCATGATAAGCATCTATAATAGCACCAACCAATCTTGAAACACCAATTCCATACGAACCCATGTATACTGAAGTATTTTTTCCATCTAAAGTATTTACATTAGCTTTAAGAGGTAAAGAATATTTTTGTCCAAAATAAAATAAATGACCTACCTCAATTCCTCTTTTATTTGATCTATTTACTTTACTTACAGAATTAAAAAAATCCATTTCATTATATTTATCATCGGCAGCAGTATAATAAGAAGTCCATTTTTTTACTAAATTATTTATATTTTTATTATTACTATAATCCACATCTAATAAATTTAAATCTAATATACTTTTATCAAAATAAATATCAGACTCTCCAGTTTCTGCTAATATAATAAATTCATGACTTAAATCTCCTCCAATAGGGCCAGTGTCAGCAGAAATAGGAATTGCTTTAAGCCCCAAATTTTCAAATATTTTAATATAATTAATAAACATTTTATTATAAGAAATAATTGCATTTTCTTTATTTATATCAAATGAATACGCATCCTTCATTAAAAACTCTCTTCCTCTCATAACTCCAAAACGAGGTCTTATTTCATCACGAAATTTCCATTGAATATGATACAAATTAAGCGGTAGACTTTTATAGCTCATCACATTTTTTGCAAAAATATCTGTTATAAGTTCTTCATTAGTAGGTCCATAAATTAATTCATGGTCATGCCTATCTTTAAAAGTAAGCATTTCCTTTCCGTAATCATTAAACCTTCCAGATTTTTTCCATATTTCTGAATCCTGAATAGTAGGCATTAAAATCTCTTGAGCTATTAAATCTTGACCTTCTCTAATAATATTTTCAATATTTTTTAAAACTTTTAATCCCAAAGGAAGCCAAGAATAAATTCCTGATGAGGATTGTCTTATCATACCTGATCGTAACATTAAAATATGAGAAATTATTTTAGCTTCTGAAGGATTTTCTTTAATTGTGGGTAAAAAATAATTACTACGTTTCATAATATCCTCATAATGAGATTTAATAAATATTACTAATTAATAATACTAATTAATTTGTTATTAATTAAATATATTATTAAAAATGTGAAAACCAAAGCTATAACACTAACTATTAAAAACTTCTTCCATAAATATGTTTTTTCTGGTGCTCCACTATCTTGGCCTGGAATAAGAGAGTTGCTTCTCCTAATGCCAATAGGCAAAAAAATAAAAAATAAAATCCACCAAATTACAACATATATTACAAAACTTTCAAATAAAGACATTAATCAAACCTCTTCTAATTCAATCAAAGTCCCGTTAAAACTTTTAGGATGCAAAAAAATTACAGGCTTGCCATGTGCACCTATACTAGGTTTCCCAGTACCCAAAATAATAGCTCCACTTTTCTGCAATTTCTTACATGCCTCATTAATATCTTTAACTTCATAACAAACATGATGCATACCTCCTTCAGGCTTTTTATTTAAATAACTCTGAATTGGAGAATTTTCACCAAATGGTTCAATTAATTCAATTTTAGTATTATTAAGTTCAATAAAAATAGTTTTTACACCATGATTAGGCAATTCTAATATGTCTGAAACTTTTGCTCCTAACATATTTTTATACTGCTTTGCAGCTTTTTTTACACTAGGAACTGCAATTGCTACATGATTTAACTTTCCTATCATAATTTTATCCTATTTTTTCCTAATAACAATTTCTATTTGTATTATTGGCTTCTTAAAATACTCTTTTCGAATAAATCTCTTTAAAGCATCTGTTAAAGTATCTTCTATATATTTTTTACTAAAATCCTTAATTTTTTTATAAATTTTAATTTCATTATATATAAAATCTCTAGTTCTTTCTTTAGGATTATCCTCTTCTGTAATTTCTGCTACACCCTCCATCATTATACTTGGAGAATGTAATAAATTAAAAGACTTATCTAACAATAATACTACATATATAGATCCATTATACATCATCTTATGTCTTAATTTAAAAACCTCAGAGTTTCTACTGATCAAATCATTTCCATCGATTACCAAACGTCCATGTTCTAGTTCTCCTATATATCTAGGATCTCCTGGAGATAATTGAACTAAAGTTCCATTTTTTGCTGCTAATGCATTATTTATTTGTTGTTCCTTTGCATATTCAACATGAGCATTAATATGTCTATGTTCACCATGAACTGCAATTAAAGTATTGGGCTTAACCCATGAATACATTTCTGCTAATTCATCTCTAGCTGGATGACCACTTACATGAACCAAATTATCTTTACTTGATTCAATTATTTCTGCTCCTAAATTAGATATTTTATTTTGTAAATTTGAAATATCAATTTCATTACCAGGAATTACCCTTGAAGAGAAAATTACAGTGTCACCAGAATCAATAGTCACATCTTTGTGCTTTCCACTTGCTATTCTATTTAATGCAGCTCTTTCTTCCCCCTGAGAACCTGTACAAATTACTAATATTTTACTCTTAGGAAATAATTTTATATCTTTTTCAGATATAAAAGCAGGTAAGTCATGCAGATAACCAGACTGTTTTGCTGCGTCAACCATCCTCCACATTGATTGGCCTATTAAAGCAATTTTCCTACCAGCATCTAAACCTATTTTAGAAATACTTCTAAGCCTTACTATATTAGAAGCAAAAGTAGATACAAATATCATATTGTTACAATCTTTAATTATTTTAGTTAAAGGAATAATGATATCTTCTTCTGACCCTGAGATACCTTTTTCAAATATATTTGTAGAATCACAAACCATTGCTAAAATATTCTCTTCTGATAATTTCTTTAATCTTTCTGTTTCAATACCTTTTCCCATTTGAGGGTTATAATCAATCTTCCAATCTCCAGTATGAAATATTTTTCCAGCCTTAGTTTCTAGTAATAATGAAGTAGGTTCAAGAATTGAATGTGTGATACTAATAATTTCAATCTTAAAATCAGCAATATTTAAAATTGAATTTAAACTAATAATATTAATCTTTACTTCATCTTTTAAACCTACTTCAGATAATTTTCTTATTAAAATTTCTGCTGCAAATTTTGTAGCATATACTGGACACCTTAAATAAGGCCACAAATGATGTACTGCACCTATATGATCTTCATGAGCATGCGTTAATAATAAACCACATATTTTATCTTTATGCTGTTCTAATGAAACAATATCTGGCATAGATACATCGATTGACCCATAAACATTATCACCAAAAGTTACTCCACAATCAACAATTAACCACTTTCCTTTATGGCCATATAAATTAAAGTTCATTCCAATTTCACCTGAACCGCCAAGAGGTAAAAAAAACAGTTCATCAGCTTTAGGAGTAGGTAATTTCATTAATTAAATACCGATAATTTATTATTCCAAGTAAGAGCAATACCCTTTAGAGTTAAATCATCATCTACTATATTAATCTGATCTGTATTTAAGCTAAATAAATTTGCCAAACCGCCTGTAGCAATTACTTCCATATTGCTATCATATTCTTTTTTAATTTGCCCAACAATCCCTTCTACTAAACCAATATAACCCCAATAAATACCAGATTTCATAGCTGAGACAGTATCTTTTCCAATAACATGTTTGGGAGCAGAAATAGAAATACGAGGTAGTCTAGCAGTAGCTTTATCCAAAGCATCCATAGATAAAAGAACTCCTGGAGATATTACTCCGCCTAAATAACATCCCTTTTTATCAATTACGTCTAAAGTTGTAGCAGTTCCAAAGTCTACTATAATTTTTTCCCCACCATATAATTTGAAAGCTGCTAAACTATTCACTAACCTATCAGCTCCAACTTCATCAGGACGATCTAACAAAATATCAATGTCAGGAAATATATCTATTCCAATAATTTTTGGTGATATAGAAAAAAAATTACTTAAACAACTTTTTAATTCGTAAACAATTGAAGGAACTACTGAAGAAATAATAATATTTGTAACATCTTTTTTATTCAATTCATTATTTAAAAAAGACTCAATAATTATTTTATATTCATCTGATGTTCTATTTAATAAAGTTGATAATCTCCACTTTTTATCAATACCTTTATCATTAATAATAGCAATAACTGTGTTAGTATTTCCAACATCTATAACTATAATATTTTTATCTACAAACTTATTAATCATAAAACAAAAACTTCCCCCGCAACTATTTTAATCACTTTTCCATCATTCTTCCGTAATAATAAACTACCTTTTTCATCTATACCATTATAAGCACCCTGAATATTATTTTCTCCCAATTTAACAGATATTTTAGTACCTATTTTATATGTATATTCATTCCATATTTTAAATAATTCTCCTATACCTTTATTGACTAATATATTTTCATATAAATTTAAACAATTAAAAAAACATTTTAAAACCTCTTCCGATGAAATAGAAATACCTTCTTTTAATAAATTAGTAGATGGATATAAAGTATCTGAAGGATTCGAAACAATATTAATACCTACACCAATATTCAATAATTTAATATTTTGATTATTTTTAAAACTTTCAATCAAAATACCTGCCACTTTGGAATTATTAATTAAAACATCATTTGGCCACTTTAATTTTAGATCTATACTGCTAGAAAAAATTAATATTGTTTTAGCAAGAGCAATAGAAGTTATAAATACAGGGGCAAAAATTTTACCAGAATTATACTCTTCGGCCCTTCGCAAAAATGAAAAATACAAATTACCTTCTGGAGAAATCCATTCTCTACCATGCCTACCTCTTCCTTGAGTTTGTTTTTTTGCTGAAACAATTGTACCAATCTTTGCGCCCTCTGAAGCTAATTTTTTAAGTTTCAACATAGTTGAATCTACTTCTTCAAAGTAATTTAAATTAAAATTTTTTGGTAATTTATAATTAATCACAGAACTAGTGCTTTACTAATAAAAATACATAAATTAACTATAGCATCAGCATAAAATATAAAAGTTAATACTGCTAATGCACATACACCAAGAATAAATTTTATATAATTATTAGATTCTATTACAAACGAATCTTCTGAATCATCTAAATACATTATTTTAATAATTTTTAAATAATAATATGCAGCAATAACGGTCCCTAAAATTGCAATAACTGCTATCCATAACATATCTCCTATAACTAATGCTCTGAAAATATAAAATTTAGCAAAAAATCCTGCTAAAGGAGGAATACCAGATAAGGATAAAAGTAAAATAGCTAAACTCAAGGCATAAAATGGATTAGATTTAGCCATACCTGAAAAAGAAGAAATTTTATATAAAATTACATTCTCTTTTTCCATTGATAAAATAAAAGCAAAAACTCCCAAAATAGAAATAGAATAGATAGTTATATAAATTATTGAACTTTCTAAACCAAGCGACGAAGCCAAAGATAAAGATAATAAAACGTAACCAACATTGCCAATTGTACTATATGCCAGTAACCTTTTAATATTAGTTTGAAGTAAAGCACCTAAGGCTCCGACAAATATTGATAGAATTGCCATAACTATTAATATTTGCTGCCAAATAAAAGTTATTTCCAAAAATGCTATAAATAATATTCTCATCAGAACAGCAAAAGCAGCTATTTTAGGTACTACTGCAAAAAATGCTGTAATAGAAGTAGGCGCACCTTCATAAACATCTGGAGTCCACATATGAAACGGTGCAATAGAAATTTTAAAAGCTATTGCAGATAATATCATCACTAATGAAAATACTAATAATGGTGAACTAGAATTCAAATTATAAAATTCTAAAGCTAAATCTATGTAAGCTGTAGTACCAGTTATCCCAAATAATAAGGATATACCAAATAATAAAAATCCAGACGATAACGCTCCAAGAATAAAATATTTTAACCCAGCTTCTGAGGAGTTTTTAGAATCTTTCTTCATAGCTGCCAATACATATAAAGATAAAGACTGTAATTCTAAACCCATATACAATGTAATAAAATCATTAGAAGAAATCATTATCAGCATACCTAAGATTGAGAACAGTACTAAAACCGGATATTCAAAAAAATGTAATTTTTCAAGACTTCTATATCTATCAGAAATACTAAGAACTAAAATTCCTCCCAATAAAACCAAAGATTTCATATAAATAGCTAACCTATCTACTACTATTAAATCATTAAATGCTGTTGCTGCCTTAAAATCTCCAGATAGTAAAATAATCAACGTCCCTAATAATCCAACAAGAGAAAAAATAGAAAAATAAGATTGTCTATTTATTGAAGAACCGCCAGAATATGCACCCAAAGGAATTAAAATTAATATCCATAAAGACAAAAATATTTCGGGCAATGCTAACACTATATGATTGTTAATTAATAAAGAATTCACTTATTTTACACCAATCTAATTTTTTATAATAGTTAATTGATTATTTAAACTATTAACTAGCTTCTCCACATCATACCTAAATTCAGATGAAAAGCTTTCAGGATAAATGCCTATCCAAAATACACTTAAAACAAGAGGAGTAAATATTGCAATTTCTCTATATTCTAAATCTTGTAATAACTTAACATCATTATTTTTAATCTCTCCAAATACAACTCTTTTATATAACCATAGCATATAAGCAGCACCTAAAATCATTCCTAAACCAGTAAAAAAAGCTAAAAAACCATTTATTTTATATGCTGCGATTAACACTAAAATCTCACCGACAAAACCACTTGTGCCTGGCAAACCAATAGATGCTAATAAAAAGATAATAAATATTAAAGAAAATTTTGGCATTTTCTCAACTACCCCTCCATAATCTGATATTAGTCTAGAATGTTGTCTATCGTATAAAACACCTATACACAAAAATAATGCAGCTGAAACAACCCCATGACTTAACATTTGAATTATTGCTCCATCTATACCTTCTTGTTTGAATGTAAATAAACCAATAATAACATAACCCATATGTGCAACTGAAGAATAAGCAATCAATTTTTTCATATCTGTCTGCATCAAAGCAACCAAAGATGCATAAATTACTGCAATTACTCCCAATACAAAAACAAACCCACTAAAAAAATCACTTGCATCAGGTAACATTGGTATTGAAAAACGAATAAATCCATAACCCCCAACCTTTAATAAAACTCCTGCCAAAATTACAGATCCTGCAGTTGGAGCTTCAACATGAGCATCCGGAAGCCAAGTATGAAAAGGCCACATAGGAGTTTTAATGGCAAATGATATAAATAATGCTGGCCATAATATTAATTGTAGTTGATATGCAAAATTAAAGTTTAATAACTCTCGTATATCAAATGTGCCTGAGTTATAAGCCATTAATATTATAGCTATAAGAAATAATACCGATCCAGCTAAAGTATACAAAAAGAATTTAAAGGCAGCGTAAACTCTTCTTGGCCCTCCCCAAATACCTATTATTAAAAACATTGGAATAAGTAAAGCTTCAAAAAATATATAAAATAATAATAAATCTAATGAAGAAAACGTTCCTATCATTAAAGATTCAAGAATTAAAAATAAAATCATGTATTCTTTAATTCGAATCTTAATAGATCTCCAACTGGCTAAAATACAAATGGGAATTAAAAATGCTGATAAAACTACAAATAGCATTGAAATACCATCAACACCAAGCCTATAAGAGATACCAACAGAAGAAAAAATAATTACTTCTTCTATAAAATGGAATCCAATTGAATTTGGAAAAGTTGACCACATAAATATAGATAAAACAAAAACAACTAATGACGTCCAAATAGCCACCATTTTACAATTTATATTTATATTTTTTTCTTCTCCATCGATTAAAGAAATGATAAAAGCACCAAATAAAGGTATAAAAATCATTAAAGATAGAATAGGCCAATTAGTCATATTTAATTCCTAGTCAATAGCAATAATTGCCAACTAAATAATAATATTAAGCCAATGAACATCGCAAAGGCATAATGATATACATAACCAGTTTGTAAGGATTTTATTTTTGTGGCTAATTGTTTAAATAAATAAGCTACTCCATCCGGACCAAATCTATCTATAAACCCTACATCTCCTTTTTTCCATAATAACTGCCCAAATTTTTTTATTGGTACACACAATAAAAATTCATAAATCTCATCAAACCAAAACTTATTAAAAGAAAATCTATATAATAAGTTTAAACGTTTAGACAAAATTTTAGGAATATCCAAATATTTAATATACATGAACCAAGCCAATATAATACCAACTAATGCAACAATTATTGGTGAAAGCTTAACCAAAAAAGGAACATGATGAGCATTTTCTAAAGCATTGTGGTTATCTAATATTAAAATAGCACCATGCCAAAAATCATGATGAGTATCAATCATTGGCTTACCTATAAAACCAGAAAAAACTGCTCCTATTGATAATATAGCAATTGGAAACAAAATACTTAATGAAGACTCATGTGCCTTACTAACATCGGATCTAGCTTTTCCATGAAATACCATAAATAAAACTTTCCAAGAGTAAAAAGCCGTTAATAAAGCAGCTAATAAACCTAAATAAAATGCGAAACTACCTACGTAAGAATGAGCCCCCCATGCAGCTTCTAAAATTATATCTTTAGAGTAAAAACCAGCAAAAGGAGGTAAGCCAGCTAAAGCTAGAGAACCTATCCACATGCCAACGCATGTATAAGGAAGAGCCTTATAAAGACCTCCCATTTTTCTTATATCTTGTTCATCAGATAAAGCATGAATTACCGAACCTGCTCCTAAAAACAACAATGCTTTAAAAAAAGCATGAGTTAATAAATGAAACATACCAGCAGAATAAGCTGAAACACCACAAGCAAAAAACATATATCCTAATTGGCTACAAGTAGAATAAGCAATAATTTTTTTAATATCATTTTGAGTGATTGCAACAAATGCTGCAAAAATTGATGTTAAAGCGCCAATTATTGTAACAAAACTTAATGCATATGGAGCATACTCAAAAATAGGAGAACATCTCGCAACTAAGAAAACCCCAGCTGTAACCATAGTAGCCGCATGTATTAATGCAGAAACAGGTGTTGGTCCTTCCATTGCATCTGCTAACCAAGTATGTAATACAATTTGTGCAGATTTTCCCATAGCCCCTATAAATAAAAGAAAACATGATAATTCTAAAATCGAAATTTGAATATTTAATAACTCAAAACTATTGTATTGATATAAACTTACAGAATTAAAAATAATTTCAAATTGAAGAGTATTAAAATTAATATAAATCAAACATATTCCTAAAACTAACCCTAAATCTCCTACTCTATTAACTAAAAAAGCCTTGATAGCAGCTGCATTAGCTGTTTGCTTTTTAAACCAAAAGCCTATCAATAAATATGAACATAATCCAACACCCTCCCAACCAAAAAATAACTGTATAAAGTTATCAGCAGTTACAAGCATTAACATCGCAAAAGTAAATAAAGACAAATATGAAAAAAATCTAGCCTGATGAAGATCGTGGCTCATATATCCTATTGAATATATATGTACTAAAGTAGATACTAACATTACCACAAAGAGCATAATTGAACTCAGCATATCCAATTTAAGAGCCCAATTAACTTCTAAAAAAGATGTTTGAATCCAAGTAGCCAAATGGATTACATATGATTCCCCTTGAATAGAACTAGATAATAAAACAACTGATAAAACTAAGGATATAAAGCAAAAAACAGTAGGAATTACCATTACGCCCTTTTTGCCTAAATATCTAGGAAAGAAGCCACTCAAAACTGCTCCTAACAAAGGAAGAAAAACTAATAATGTGAGCATATCAACCTTTCATATCACTAGCAGCATCTACTTCTATAGAGCCCCTAGATCTAAAAAACACAACTAAAATAGCTAAACCTATAGCGGCTTCTGCTGCGGCAACAGTTAAAACAAACAAAGCAAAAACTTGACCTAAAATTAAATCTAAATGAGTAGAAAAAGCTATAAAATTTATATTAACTGCCAGTAACATTAATTCAATTGACATAAGAATTATGATTAAATTTTTTCTATTTAAAAATACTCCAAAAATACCAATAGTAAATATTATTGACGACAATATTAAATAATGTACTAAACTTATTTCAAACATTTAAATTATACACCTTTTCCAATTTCTATATCATTTATATTGATAGACCCTTCTCTATCTCTCAATACCTGCTTAGATGCATCTTGTTTTCTTATATTCTCTCTTTGCCTATGTGTTAAAACTATCGCTCCTATCATTGCTACTAATAGAATCAAACCTGCAGTCTGAAATAAAAAAATATAATCTGTATACAATACATTTCCCAATAATTTAGTATTCTCTGTTTCTGTAGCTATTACATTTAATTTACTTCCAAGTATTTTATCTTTACCAAAATGCATACCTATGATTGAAAAAATTACTTCTGCAAGTAATACTCCACCAATAAATAATCCTAAACGTGCATTTTTCATTATTCCTGACCTTAATGATTTAAAATCTACATTTAACATCATTATTACAAATAAGAATAAAACTGCTACAGCGCCTACATAAACTATAAGTAAAAGCATAGCTAAGAATTCTGCCCCCATTAAAATAAATAACCCTGTGGCATTAAAAAAAGAAAGTATTAAGAAAAATACAGAATGCACGGGATTTTTTACAGTGATTACAAATATAGAGGAAAAAACCAATATTAAGGCAAACATATAGAAAAATATTGATATCATTATAAATCTTTTCCTTTTATAGATTACCTATACTTTTTATTAGACTTTAAATTTTTAGATAAAACAGATTCCCATCTGTCCCCGTTTTCAAGAAGTTTATCTTTATCATATAATAACTCAGGTCTAGTTTCTTTAGCGAACTCATAATTTGGTCCTTGAACAATAGCATCAACAGGACATGCCTCTTCACAGAGCCCACAATAAATACACTTTGTCATATCAATATCATATCTCGTGGCCCTTCTACTTCCATCTTCTCTTGGTTCTGCTTCAATTGTAATGGCTAGCGCTGGACAAACGGCTTCACAAAGCTTACACGCAATACACCTTTCTTCCCCATTAGGATAACGTCTTAAAGCATGCTCTCCTCTAAACCTTGGACTTAATGAACCTTTTTCATAGGGATAATTTATCGTTACAGGTTTCTTAAACATATACTTAAATGTAAGAAACATTCCTGAAAAAAGTTCTCCTAATAAAGAAAACCATAGTATTCTATATATTTTTTTTAAAATCATATGTTTAACTGTTCCCTGGCAGCAAATCAAAAACTATCAAAAAACCAGAAGTTAATACAACCCACAATAATGATAAAGGCAAAAATACTTTCCAACCTATTCTCATCAACTGGTCGTATCTAAACCTTGGAAAAGTTGCTCTAACCCATAAAAATAAAAACAATATAAAAGAAGTCTTTCCTGCAAACCAAAATATGCCGGGTATTTTATTTAATAAATCAATATTAAAAGGTGGTAACCAACCTCCTAAAAACAATATTGTTGCCATACCACTCATCATTATCATTGCTGCATATTCTCCCAAAAAAAACATGGCGAATAACATTGAAGAATACTCAGTGAAATAACCCCCAACTAATGAGGATTCATCTTCTGGCAAATCGAAAGGGGCTCTATTTGTCTCCGCTAAAGCCGAAATAAAAAAGACTACAAACATAGGAAATAAGGGAAAAACAAACCAAGTATTCTGCTGAGCATAAACTATATTTGCTAAATTTAAAGAACCTACACAAACCAATACAGTAATAATTACTAAACCAATAGACACTTCGTAAGAAACCATTTGTGCTGCCGACCTTAAAGCTCCCATAAAAGCATATTTAGAATTACTTGCCCATCCTGCCATTATTATTCCATATACAGAAAGGGATGAAATAGCAAATAAGTATAATATTCCTACATTTATATTTGAAATAACCCATCCTTCAGAAACAGGAATTACAGCCCAAGCAGCAATTGATAAACCAAAGGCTACCATAGGAGCTATAATAAAAATAAATTTGTTAGCAACAGTAGGAAAAATTGATTCTTTTGAAAACAATTTTAAACCATCAGCTACAGGTTGTAATAATCCAAAAGGACCTACAACATTAGGACCTTTTCTTAATTGTACCGAGGCAATTACTTTTCTTTCTGCATAAGTTAAAAATGCAACGATGGCTAATAAAGGAAAAACTAATAATAATATTTTAAAAATTATAGTAAAAATAATAATAAAACTATCAGAATAAAATAGATCTAACATTAATCACCCTTTTTTGCTAAAATACAATTTGCCATAGTTTCTGAAGCTCTTGAAATAGGACAACTCATAAAATAATTTATTTTCTCAAAGGATATAGAATCTTTAGTAAGAGCCATTTTATGATCACCAATATTATTAATTTCAGCCCTAAGCAAATAATTTTCATTTATTAAATTCTTATTTATTTTTGAAATTCTATTTCTTAAACTATCTAAGTTATTATATGGCAAAGGCTTATTGATGTAGCTTGAAAATGCCCTAATAATTTTCCAATCTTCTTTCGCATTTCCAGGAGGAGGAACCGCAGCGTAAGCTTTTTGAATCCTTCCTTCAGTATTAATATATATGCCATCTTTTTCTGTATAAGCCGCGCCAGGTAAAATTACATCAGCTAATTGTGCCCCTTTATCACCATGGTGTCCTTGATAAATCAATAAAGAATCTGAACATTTTTTTAAGTCTATATCATCTCTTCCTAAAGACCATAGTAATTTTATTCTACCTGTAGAAACACTATCTACAATTTTATCAATATCTAACGACTTAGCTGTAGGAACAAAACTAATTTCAAGACCAGAAACAATATTTGCAGTTGTCTGCAAAATACCAATTCCATTCCATTTAGATGAATAAGCTTTATATTTTTTTGCTATTTCTCTTACTCGACCAATTACACCTAAATAATCTTTTCTCGAATAAATATTTTTTCCTAATAAAAACAATGGTTTATTAGATTTATATAATAATTTATTAAAATTATGTTTTCCTTTAAAAATATCATCTAAAATACTGATTTCATCTCCTAGTTCCATTATAGGATAGGAGCTTTTATCTCCTCCTCCAATTCTAGATATAATAGTTTTATTTTTAAGCCAAGATTTTCTAATCCTTGCGTCTAACATTGAAGCTTCATACCTTGGCTGGCTTCCTATAATTAAAATCAAATCTGCTTCTTCAATACCATTAATAGTAGGGTTGAATAACCAACCTTCCCTTTGTTCTATATTTACAGGCATTTTTGAACTTTTGGGCCTGCAATCCAAATTATTTACATTAATAGAATGCATTAAATCTTTTAACGCGACCATAGACTCTAAACATACTTGATTGCCAGATATAGCTGCTATTTGAGACGGCTTTAGACTAAAAATTTTATTTTTTATAACTTCAAAAGCTTCTTCCCATGAACACGGCACAAGCATACCTTTAGAATTCCTTTTATAAGGACTGTCTAATCTTTGACTACTAAGACCATCTATTGCAAATCTAGTTTTATCAGAAATCCACTCTTCGTTAATATCTTCATTTAATCTTGGTAAAACCCTCAAAACAACTCCATCGCGCGAACCTATTTGGATAGCTGACCCTAAACCATCCATTACATCAATAGAATTAACTTTCTCAAGTTCCCATGGCCTGGCCTTAAACGCATATGGAGCAGAAGTAAGCGCTCCCACAGGACATAAATCAATAATATTGCCAGATAATTCTCCGCTTAATCCAGATTCAGAGTTAGAAAAAATTTCCATATCCTCTCCCCGTCCAATTGCTCCTAATTCATAAACTCCAGCAACTTCATCCATAAATCTAACGCATCTAGTACAATGAATACACCTTGTCATGATAGTTTTTATTAAAGGCCCGAATGATTTATTATCAACTGCTCTTTTATCTTCTTCATATCTACTCATGCCTCTGCCATAAAAAAGTGCCTGATCTTGCAAATCACACTCTCCTCCTTGATCACATATAGGGCAATCTAAAGGGTGGTTAATAAGAAGAAATTCCATAACTCCTTCCCGAGCTTTCTTAACTGTGCTAGATCCAGTTAATACTTTCATACCTTCAGTTGCAGGCATAGCACAACTAGCAATTGGCTTTGGAGAGCCTTCTATTTCTACCAAACACATTCTGCAATTTCCTGCTATAGAAAGCCTGTCATGGAAACAAAACCTAGGTATTTCAACTCCAGTTTTTTCACATGCTTGCATAACAGTAGAACCGTCATCAACTTCAATTTCTTTTCCATCTACTAATAATTTTATCATATATTTACCCAGCAACTTTCAAAATTTTTCTTTTATGCTCCTTAATTCTTTTTTCTAATTCAGATCTAAAATGTCTAATTAAAGCTTGAACAGGCCATGCTGCTGCATCTCCCAATCCACAAATAGTATGTCCCTCAATTTGATCACAAACATTATTTAAAACATCTATGTCCTCTATTTCAGCTTGTCCATATATTAATTTTTCCATAGACCTCATAACCCATCCTGTTCCTTCTCTACACGGAGTACATTGCCCACAAGATTCATGTTTATAAAACTTTGATAATCTCCATATAGCTTTTATTATATCTGTAGATTTATCCATAACAATTATACCAGCAGTCCCTAATCCTGTTCCTTCATTTTTTAAAGAATCAAAATCCATTAAGACACTATTACAAACTTTAGCAGGAATAAGAGGAGTGGACGATCCTCCTGGTATAACAGCCATTAAATTTTTCCAACCTCCTGTTACACCTCCTGCATATTTCTCAAGAAGCTCTTTAAGAGATATTCCCATTTTTTCTTCTATCACACAGGGATTATTTACATGACCAGAAATACAATAAAGCTTTGTGCCAGTATTATTCTTATTTCCAATATTTGAAAACCAATCAGCTCCTCTTCTTAATATAGTTGGAATAACTGCCACTGTTTCCACATTAGAAACAGTGGTAGGACAACCATATAGCCCTGTATTAGCGGGAAAAGGAGGTTTTAATCTTGGCAAACCTTTTTTTCCCTCCAAACTTTCTAATAAAGCTGTCTCCTCTCCACATATGTAGGCTCCAGCCCCTCTATGCAAAGTAAGATCAAAAGTATATCCGGTTTTACAAGAATTTTTACCTATATAACCTTTGTCATAAGCTTCTTCAATTGCCTTATTAAGGATTTTTGCTTCTTCAACAAATTCACCTCTTATATAGATAAAACCTTGATTTGCCTGTATTGCTACACCTGCTAATAAAGTGCCTTCTATTAATTTATGAGGCTCATTCCTTATAATTTCTCTATCCTTACAAGTGCCAGGCTCACTTTCATCAGCGTTTATTACTATATAATGAGGTTTGATCTTAGTCTTTGGCATAAAAGACAATTTTAAACCAGTTGGAAAACCAGCTCCTCCTCTTCCACGCAACTCAGACTGTTTCACTTGTTCAATAATCCATTCAGAGCCTTTATCAATTAAACCCTTTGTGTTATCCCAATCACCTCTTTTTTCTGAATCTTTAATTGAATTACCAACAAACCCATGAATATCCTTAAATATTAAATCATTTTTTGAAATCATTTTATGATTTCCTCAATGTTTTTGGTTCCGATCCTCGTCTAACTGATTGAGGTCCTGTTTTAGGTTTCTTTCCTTCTATTAAATCATTTAAGATTTTTTGCATATGCATTTCGGTTAAATCTTCATAATAAAAATCATTAATTTGAATCATTGGTGCATTTGCACACGCTCCTAAACATTCCACCTCCAATAAAGTAAACATATTATCCTCTGTAGTCTCTCCAAAATTAATACCTAACTTTTTCTTACAAATTTCAGAAATATTATCACTTCCTCTAAGCCAACAGGGTGTAGTCCCACAAATTTGTATTAAATTTTTACCCACAGGGGATAAATTAAACATACTGTAAAATGTTGCTACTTCCAAAACCTTAATCATAGGAATATCCAAAATTTTACTTACTTCATTCATCGCCTCTATTGGCAACCAATTATTGTTTTGCCTTTGAGCTAAATCTAATAAAGGAAGTAAAGCACTTGCTTTTCTATCAGAAGGATATTTTTTAAGTATAGAATCTATTTCTTGCATATAAAGTTTTGTAAACTTAAAGTTTTTTGGTTGCAATTCAGGTGGAGCAGGAATTCTTAAACTCATCTATCTATCTCTCCAAATACTATATCAAGAGTAGCAATACAAGCTACCAAATCAGCTAACATATGACCTTTAGTCATAAAATCTAAACCTTGCAAATGTGAAAATCCTGGTGCCCTAATTTTACATCTGTATGGTTTACTTGAACCGTCAGATACTAAATAAACTCCAAATTCTCCTTTTGGAGCTTCCACAGCTGTATATACTTCCCCTTCAGGAACTCTCACTCCTTCAGTAAACAATTTAAAATGATTTATTAAAGCTTCCATAGAATATTTCATATCATCTCTTTTAGGGGGATTTAATCTTGAATCTTCAACAATTACTTTACCATCGGGTAATTTTTTTAAAACTTGATCAATTATTTTCGCACTTTGTTTCATTTCTTCTATACGAAGTAAATATCTATCATAACAATCTCCATTTTTACCTGTTGGTACGTGAAAATCTAATTCATCGTATATTGCATATGGTTGAGACTTTCTTAAATCCCAAGGAATACCAGAGCCTCTGAGCATTGGTCCAGTAAAACCCCAATTTAAAGCTTCTTCAGGAGTAACTATGCCTACATCAACAGTTCTTTGTTTAAAAATTCTATTATCTGAAAGTAAATTTTCTATATCCTCTACAATTTTGTCAAAACCAAAAAGCCATTCTTTTATTTCTAATATTAGATTATCTGGTAAATCCTGATGAACGCCCCCCACTCTATAGTAAGCAGAATGCAAACGTGCTCCCGAAACTGCTTCATAAAAACCCATAAGCTTTTCTCTTTCTTCAAATAGCCATAAAAATGGAGTAGTAGCTCCCAAGTCTAAACCTTGGGCAGCTATTTGAAGAGAATGATTAAGAATTCTAGTAATTTCATCGAATAAAACTCTAATATATTGAGCTCTTATAGGAACATCAATATTTAAAAGTTTTTCTGCTGAAAGTACAAACGCATGTTCTTGGCACATTGGAGATACGTAATCTAACCTATCAAAATAAGGTATAGCTTGCATATAAGTTTTGTGTTCTATTAATTTTTCTGTACCTCTGTGAAGCAAACCAATATGAGGGTCAGTTCTCTCAACGACTTCTCCATCCATTTCTAATACTAATCTCAAGACACCGTGAGCAGCAGGATGCTGCGGTCCAAAATTTAATGTCATGTTTTTAAGTTGAACGTCCGTCATTCATCCCCGCCTTTATCTTTTTCATTTAATTGATAGTTAGCACCTTCCCAGGGACTATCGAAATCAAAATCACGAAAATCTTGAACCAAATTTACATTTTCATTTACTACTCTTTTCTCCACATCATCATAACGTACTTGCGTAAAACCACTCAAAGGAAAATCTTTTCTTAATGGATGACCTTGAAAACCATAATCTGTTAAAATTCTTCTTAGGTCTGGATGATCTGAAAACATTACCCCAAATAAGTCCCAGACTTCTCTTTCATACCAATTGGCTGCTTCAAATAAAGATATCAAAGAAGGAACTAAGTCCCCTTCACTAACAGATATCTTAACTCTAATTCTTTGATTAAGTTTAACACTAAGTAAGTGATAAACAATTTCAAATCTTTCAACCCTATTAGGAAAATCAACTCCACAAATATCAATTAACTGCTTAAAAAGAAAATCTTTATCATCTCTTAAAAAACTAATTACTTGCAACAATAATGATTTACTTAAAATTACTGTTAGTTCTCCATTTTTAATATAAGTCTCTAAACCTCTCTTACTAAAACGATCATTTAATATTTTTTCTATTTTTATATGACGGTCTTCATAATCTTTTTGATATTTTTTTGACACTCTAATTACACTCCTAAAGAATTTTGTCGCGTAATTTTCTTTTGGAGTTGAATAATTCCATACAGTAAGGCTTCCGCAGTTGGAGGACAACCAGGAACATACACATCAACAGGAACTATTCTGTCACAACCTCTAACAACCGAATAAGAATAATGATAATAGCCACCTCCATTAGCACAGCTTCCCATAGATATTACCCACCGAGGTTCAGGCATTTGATCGTAAACTTTTCTAAGAGCAGGAGCCATTTTATTAGTTAAAGTACCTGCAACTATCATCACATCTGATTGTCTTGGGCTAGGTCTAAAAACTAAGCCAAATCTATCTAAGTCATAACGACTTGCTCCAGCATGCATCATTTCTACTGCACAACAAGCTAAACCAAAAGACATAGGCCATAATGATCCAGTCCTAGCCCATGTAAAAAGTTTATCAATTTTTGCTACAACAAAACCTTTATTCTTAACATCTGATGCTGCAGCTTCAAATGCTGCTTTACCTGCTATATATTCATTATTGTTTGTTAATCCCATTCTAAAGCACCCTTTTTCCATTCATATATAAATCCAACAGTTAACAATAATAAAAATATCATCATTGAAACAAAGCCGAACACACCAATATGAGAAAGTGATACAGCCCAAGGGAAAAGGAAGGCTACTTCCAAATCAAATATTATGAACAGAATTGCAACAAGATAAAACCTAACATCAAATTGAATTCGTGCATCTTCAAAAGGTTCAAAACCGCATTCATATGGAGATAATTTTTCTGAATCTGGAAGTTGTTTACCTATTAACCATGAAGATAAAGCAAAGAGAATAGCCAACCCAAAAGCAAAAGCGATAAAAATTGCTATAGGTAGATATTCTATGTACAAGGTTTCCATTAGTTACCTCAAAAATAATCAATTTATATAAAAAATTAATTAATAGCCTTTATGTATATCTAATTAGAAATAAACACAAACTATTTACGAAAAATATTTTAAATAAATTAAAAGATATATTTAAAGGCAATGAGTATATAAATATTATTAAATAAAAATTTATAAAATAATTACTTTAAATCAAATAATATTCTAGTATACTTGCTTAACTGAAATTTAAATTTTATTTAATAATATTAAAAATATCATTTTAAAATCAATAATTTAATAATAATACCTAGGAATAAAAATGAATATAAAAAAATTAATAGTTGATAGTTATAGTATACCTCTACCAGTTCCTGTTAAAGCCTATGCGGCAGGTTTAATGACAGGCTTTGACATAGTAGTAGTAAGAATTATCGATGAAAATGAAAATGAAGGACAAGGTTATACAACAGGTCATACTGGTTTTGGAAGTTCTATTGTAAGAATCATAAAAGATTCCTATGAATCAATTTTAATAGGAGCAGACTCTAGTAGAATAGAATATTTATGGTTACAAATGTGGAAAAAAACTCACTACGT
>TARA_B100000686_G_scaffold346368_1_pt1 | contig 20870 bp, 24 predicted proteins | sample TARA_B100000686 | Tara Oceans TARA_B100000686 (sample SAMEA2622733) | marine metagenome | biome: marine biome (ENVO:00000447); feature: marine epipelagic mixed layer (ENVO:xxxxxxxxx); material: "saline water (ENVO:00002010), including plankton (ENVO:xxxxxxxx)" | depth 150 m | reverse complement strand
TTAAACGAAGTGTTAATATTCAAATTTCGGGTACAGCTCAAAATGATTATGATAAAATGAAATTACAAAGTATTCATACATGGGAAAAGTTTTTTAAGAATAATTATTCAACCCTTATTGGATTATTCTATACGAAAACAGTTGCTTTTACAATATGTGATAATTGTGATTATTCAACAACAAATCATGAACCAATGTCAAATATAACATTGACAATTGATCTAAAATATGAATCAATTTATGATTGTCTTAATGAATATACTAGACATTCAAGATTAGATAATAATAATAAATGGAAATGTGATAATTGTAATGAATATGTTTTACCTTATAAAAAAAATATATTTTTTAATCTATCCCCTCTATTAATATTTTCATTAAAATTATTTCGTAATGGAAGAAAATTAAATGGACATATCTCTTTTCCTGAAAAATTAGATATGAAAGAATATGTTATTGCTATTAACAATCAAACATATAATTACGAATTATCTGGAATATGTATACATAACGGTACTCTAAATGGAGGACATTATTATGCAATGTGTAAAAATTATCAAGATAAAAACTGGTATATCTTTAATGATACAAATGTTCAATTAACTACAATTGATCACGTATTAAAAGAAAGTCCTTATTGTTTATTTTATCGAAAAATAGATTAAACCATATCATTACGAACCTTAACCCATCGTTTACTTTTTTTAAATTCTTGGTTCTCCCAAAGATTACCATCTAATCCTTTCATGGTTACATTTAAAGGAGTACAGTGGGCACAGAACCCTAGACCTTTTGGACTAGATTCCGTACCTCGATATAATTTTAAAACATCACAATTACAGTGGTTCCTTTTTTTTTGTGTATATACTTTTTTGATTTTGGATCTCCTTTTATTTACAGACTTTCTACGATTCAAATTTTTTTTAACCTTATTTTTACGACTGACTGTTTTTCGTTGTGTTCTTTTTTTTTTAATAGTCTTCCTTTGATTTATTTTTCTCTTAGGAGAAGAGGTACCTCCTTTAAGACTAGAAGAAAAAGGGAATATTCTTCCTGTTTTTAAGAAAGTGAAGCCCATTATATTAATATAAAATATTTTATTCTTGTATTATCAATAGAATTCTTCATAAGAATCAATGAATACATGTTCTTTATTATATTCTTCTTCTATATTTTCTTTATCATCATAGTACTCCGTAAATCGATGAATAAAACAAGATAATTGATTCGCGGTTCTATTTTTTTCATGTAATATTTGGGAACCATAGGATTGTGTAATCCTTCGAAAATTAATAAACATATCAATAATATCTTCTGAATATTTCATGAGTATATAATCATTTAATGAATCATTATCATTTGTATCACTATATTCAGATATTAAAAGAAAATTATAAAATTCATATTGAAGAGTATCTTGATCTGTGAGTATAATTATTTCTTTACGATTAAATAACCATTCTTGAAATAAAAAAAATAAATGATTAAACATTTCAAAATTGGTTGAATCACTATACTTGGATGTTTTTTGGAATAATTGTGAAAGATTCATTTTTTTGTATCAAGAAATATTATTTTATTTTTAAACATACTTTTACAATATTCATTAGTTTTTCTTTTGGAATCGCTGTATCAATATAAACAGTATCTTCTGGTAAAGATAAAGTATCTGTTTCTGATTTATGTTTCATATTATTAATATGATCTTGAAAGTTATTTGGATAGAGATTTTTAATTCTTTTTATTCTTTCATCAAGTGAAGTTGTTAAACAAATAATTTTCCAATCTTGTAGATAGTTTAATTCATTTTGAAACCTTAGATCATCAATAATGCAATAGGTTTCATTTTTTGTACGGTTATGAATCAATTTTGCCCAAACATCTTCATCGATCTCTCTCATTTTATCTGCAATATTAATTAATAGAGAACGATCTTTACCTTCCATATGAAACAGTTCTTTTGCTAGTTCCTTAATTCTTTGTCCAAAGGAGTAAACTTTATAATTTGGATTGATTTCTTGAATCATGGATGCGATTGTAGTTTTACCTGAACACATCGGACCATATATTGCAATTTTCATAATCTATAATTAATAAAAAATTAAATAACTTATTCAAATTTTTTCTACTTATTTTCATTCTTTATATTCTATTTATCTCGTTTTTCTCTGTAATTGACGCCTTGTTCTTTCTGATTCAGCCGCTAAATTAACAAGTATACCTCCTAAGACTAGGAATAAAATAAAAATAATTACCTTTATAATTTCACCCCTTGCTGTGTTTAATACATCGAAACCTGATACGCTATCTAATGGAGGATATGATTTAAAGGACCCTAATATAATTAGGAAGACTATGGTTAAAATCATTATAAGTAGGGTTGCTAATTGTGATTGATAGATTATACGAGCTATATTATCTTTCTCTGCTTCATCTCTATTTCTTAAATAAAGATATAGATTCGTAAGTGAGTTTATTAAAACAAATATAATACCAATTAGAATAATCATTTGTATTGCTGGATCAATATCTGTTTCTGTCTTCCCTTTATCCATCCAATCAAAGAATCCACCGATTTGTATAGGTTTTCTTCTAACTTTCATTGCTAAATACGATAAACAAAACGAATATGCTAGGATAACTATTATGAAATAAATAGTAATATTTAAAATTTGCCACCACTTTTGAGTTCTACTTAATTCTTCTGGTGTTTCTAGAATAGTATTTCGATTTGAAATTACCTTTACAAGTATGATAATAATGTATGAAAGGATTGCATAAACCCATAATGCTTTGGGTTTTTGTGTCATTACAAATTTAATATTATCACTTGGAGGGATTCCTTTGATTATTTTACTTGTAATAGATAATAGAATAAAAAACAAAAGTGACCACTCAATTAGTTTTGCTGCGGATGTCCAATTAAATGGTTCTTGTTCTGCTTGTGTTGTAGGTCTCATAAATGAACCAGGTACTTTTTCTAATTCAGCTTGTCTTTCTAATGCTTCTTTCCGTGCTTCTGATGCTGTTGCAGCAAGGCGTAATGATTCAGCATAGGCTTGTTCAGCTGCTTTCTGTGTAGCTTCTAAATCTGCGCGTGTTGCTTTACCACTCATTTATAATATGAAATAAAATATTTTCTTATATATATAAATAGAATGAGAAAAACAAATTTACGTATCCGTAATTTCTTTATCATTGAAGATGGAGATAATGAATTTTACTTGTCTTCAATTGATAACTTAGAAGAATGGAAAAAATATGATGAAAATAATTTAGAAAAAATTAAAGGTAAAAATTATACAGAAGCCTTAAATCAAAATATGAAACAATATCAAATATCCTCAAATGTCAACTTCTTTGATATCAATGAAAAAAGTATTAAGATTATTGAATAATAAAATTTGAAATAATTTAAAAATATAAAAATAGAATTACCTAGAAATGCATCTTAAAATTAAACCTGAAAATAATACAGTTAAATCATTTTATGAAAACCATGAAACATTTCATGAAGGAGATAGTGGCCTAGATCTATTCATTACTGAACAGCTAATTGTACCACCAAATGTTTTATCTTTTAAAATTAATATGGGTATTTCTTGTGAAGGATTCTTAGATAAAACAAAACAAAAAAATATTTCTTATTACTTATATCCTCGATCATCTATGGGATCAAAAACACCATTACGATTATCAAATTCAGTTGGAATAATTGATGCTGGATATCGTGGAAATATTATTGCAATCGTTGACAATCTTTCAGATAAAGAAGTCGTATTAAACCCTGGTAATCGTATTGTACAGATATGTTCTCCAACATTAGAACCAGTTACATTTCAAATTGTAAATGTATTATCGAATACAACCCGTTCTTCGGATGGATTTGGTAGTACTGGATTTAATTAATATCTTCAACATTCGTTTCATCTTCTTGTTCATCGGCATCTGCAAAATTATCTTCATCTTCCATGTTTTTAATAACGGTATCATAAACGGTTTTTTCAATACCATTTAGGTCTCTAAATACTAGACCCATTGAGAGTAGTTCCTCGGGACTCCAATTTATTTTTTCATTTATGGAAAGAAGAACTCTATGTAAGTGTTTAATAAATCCATATTTAATTCTTACATCCATGGTGTTCATCTTTTCATTAATAATGGGTGTTAAGGAAAGAGTCTTTTCTTCCTCTGTTAATTTACCTGGAACATCATCTTCTGTATCCATATTTTTATCTTCTTTCTTTGTGGTGTCTTCCTTTGTATTTGAGGATGATTTTCTTCTTTTTCTTGTTTTTTCTTTTTTTTCGCTACTCATTTTATATTATATTTTGATAAAAATAACAAGGTTTAAACAAACAAAAAATTTGTTTATTTAATTAAATGGAAGATAAATATAAAATTAATGATGATCGTACTATAAAAGTATTGTTAAAAAAATCTTTCTCAGGTTATAAAAAAAAAGATGTAATTGATGCGGTCTTAAAATCAATTGAAAAAAAAAAAATCGAAAATGCATGTTATTGGACAACTGAATGTATTGTTTCGGGATATACTTTGACACTTTGGGAGAAATTAATTATTTTTTCAAGTAAAATTATCCATATTAATAATCCAAAATTACCATTTTATTTATATTGTAAAGGTGAAATACTTGCAAATCAAGTGAATCGTTTAAAAAAAGATGAACAACTTCTAATAAGAAATAGTCAGATGATTCGTAATTTATTTTTTGACGTAATAAGTACATTATCTACATCTTTAAAAACAAAACGGTATGATAATCTTCCTAAGATTGATGAAAAAGAAGACTTTGATTTTCAGAATATTCAGAAAAGATTATTCTCAACAATGAATATCTTACCGGATCATATTATCCATTTCAATGATCCAGATGAATTAAGGATCATATGTAATGAATTTTATACTTTACTAAAAAATAAACAATTTGGTTATGAAAAATGTTGTTATTGGATTCTATGGATTCAAAAATGGGAATCAATGCATAAAAAAAATAAAACAGTATTAAACATTAATCATCGAAAGATTGAAGGAGTATCTAAAAAATATACAGACAATATCATCTGGATATTCTGGGAATTAATTATGATAGAAGTCGATGTTCAAAAGAATACCATGATCTCAAAACAAATTAATAGTCTATATTCATTATTTAAAAACGGATTTACAAATAGTAAAAGGAATTCAAGATTACCAATTGTATTTAATGCTATTGGTTACTTAACACATAATATATCTTTTAATTCACCGCTACGAGATAACTATCATATATTTATTCAAGTTCAAAGCAATGTTAATAAAATGTTTCACTTACAAAAACAAAATGAAAAAAAAAATACTAACAATCATATCCAATCCACTCCTCCAATAAAAGAAAACTTAAAACATGAAATAGTTAATGATAAAATTTCTCTATTTAATCAAATTGATATAGCCATTTCGAAGAAATAAGAGAAAACACCTTCCTCTATCTTCCTGTCCAAGCACTCTCTCTTTTTGCAGATTGATTTAAAGAATGGTAATATTTATAATCATCTGTCCCAATCGGAGTATTCTTTAATCTCCTTTCTGAATATTTTTCAACTAGTGGTGCAAAACCATATTTAAAGGATGTGTCTCCTATTCTTGAAAGGACATCCCCTGTTCTTTCAACAACTCCAGTTCCAATACGAGATGCTACATCTCCAATAGAAGTAGTGTATGTTAATGACTCCGATAATGTATTATTTATACTTTTGATAAAATCATTCAATTTTTCATCTTGAATATGTCTATTAATTTCTTTGTATTCTCTTTCTGCTTGCCGTAGGTGCCTTTCTGCACTTCTTTTTTTTAATTCAAGACTTTCATACTTATCAATGGGTCCAATCATTTCATGGGATGCTTCACCTTGAAATGCCCCTGGTTGCATTCTATCAAATCTCCAACGATCTCTTGGAGGCGCTGGACTTGGGCTCCGATCAACAGAACGATTTCCTGCTCCCCCTGATTTTTTCCCTGTTCGAGATGGATTTCGTTTTGATTTTCTTTTTTTAAGATATCCACGACGCTTTTTTTTTGATAGGGTATTAGCCTTCTTTGAATATGAACGCGCCTTTTTTTTCATATATATATATATATACTATATTTTTTATGAAGAACATGTTTCACATACTTTCTCTGGCTCAACTGTAAATTGTATTGCTTTTGAACTTGGACGAGTTCTTAAATAATACATACCCGTTTTAAGTCCTTTTTTCCAACCATAAAAGTGCATGGATGATAATATTTTATAATTTGGAGTTTGTACAAATAAATTTAAACTCTGTGATTGGCATATAAATTTACCTCGATCAATTGACATATCTAATATATCTTTTTGTTTAATTTCCCATGCTGTTTTATATCTTTCTTTAATAAATGATGGTATTTCTTGAATATTTTGAATTGATCCATCATTCATAATAATCTTATCCTTAATTGTATTGTTCCATTGATGAATTAAGGTTAGATCTTCAATTAAATATTCATTAATTACCATAAATTCACCCGCAAGAACTCTTCTTGAATAAATATTTGAAATAATGGGTTCAATACATTCATAATTCCCTAATATTTGTGATGTAGATGCTGTTGGCATTGGTGCAATCAATAAACTATTCCGAAGACCATATTTTTTTATTTCCTTTCGTAAATAATCCCAATCATGAAGAGAATTATCGACATGTTCATCCCATAAATCAAATTGTAATTTACCACTATGCATTGGTGATCCAATATAAGATGAATATGAACCTAAATATTCTTCTCGTTCAATTTCATCCTCTCGAATCCTATTCTTATGATACATTTCTAAAAGGATGTTACGAATCGTTTCATTTTCCTCCTTTGACCTTCGATATGCATTTTCTACATAGTCTTCCTGAGATTCTTTATATTTATTAAGGATAGATTCCCTTTCACGAGCAATCTCCATAGAAGCTTCTAATGCTCCATAATAGATACTCTCAAAAATTTTACAATTTAATTCTTTTGATTCTTCAGAACCAAAACCTGTTTTCATTTCATAAAATACATTTGCCAACCCTTGTACACCGATTCCAATTGGACGATGTTTAAAGTTTGAATTCTTAGTTTCTTTGGTTGGATAGAAATTATAATCAATGATCTTATTCAAATTATATGTTAAGACTCTGGCTAATTTTTTTAACTTCTGATAATTAAATGTTGGTTTCAAAAATTGTACCAATTCAGTATATCCTCCAATCAATTGATTTTGATTGTAATAAATTCGAGGGAATGTCACATTATATGGCTTCTGTGTTGATAATGTGATTTCTTGATAATCTTTTGTATTATATCTTATTTTATAATGATCACATAACCACTTTGCATATGTACAGTAAATACAATTCGGTTTACTATATATAGTTAACTCTAAATCGTTCGTTTGAGTTTTTTCTAAACAACTTGGTAAAGAAATTGATGCAAGATTACATACAGAAGTTTCTTCTGAATCAGAATATTGAATGATCTCTGTACATAGATTCGATGATTTTATTGTTCCTATATTCTTTTGATTTGATTTTTGATTACATGCATCTTTATATAATAAATAAGGTGTCCCAGTCTCGATTTGTGAATTTAAAATAGCAAACCAAATTTTTTGTGCATCAACTCTATTTCCTTTTCCCTCTTTTTCATATGTTTCATAAAGTTGTTGAAAATCATCGCCATAAACATCACTCAATCCAGGACATTGATCTGGACACATTAATGTCCAATGTCCACCTTGTTTAACACGTTCCATAAATAGATCTGGAATCCATAATCCGTAAAATAAATCTCGGGCCCTTTCCAATTCATTTCCGTGATTCTTCTTTAATTCAAGGAATTCAAAGATATCAATATGCCATGGTTCTAAATAAATCGCAAATGATCCGTTCCTTTTACCACCTCCTTGATCAATGTACCTAGCAGTATCATTAAATACCCGTAGCATAGGAACTATTCCATTTGAATATCCATTTGTACCCTTTATAAAGGAATGATTCCCTCGTATATTATGTATATGTAATCCAATCCCCCCAGAATATTTTGATATTAGAGCACAGTTCTTTAATGTATCATAGATACCATTAACAGAATCTTCCTTCATCGCTAATAAAAAGCAAGAAGCCAATTGTTCTCTTTTTGTACCCGCATTAAATAATGTAGGGGTTGCATGAATAAAATCTTTCCTTGATATATGATGGTATGTCTCAAATGCTTTTTCTAAATTATCCCTATGTATACATAATGCAACCCTCATGAATAAATATTGAGGTCGTTCAATAACCTGTCCATTAACCCTCAATAGATAACTCTTTTCTAATGTCTTAAATCCAAAATAATCAATTTCATAATCCTTATTATGATTAATTTCATGCATAATTCTTCCACTATACTGTTCAACGATCCTATAAAGATATTCATGAATGATATTGTTCTTATATAATTGATCAATAACTTCTTTAAAATTATTACTTGTACGTTTATGATGATCTGATATTGCAATTCGACTTGCAAGAATACCATATTCTGTATGTTTAGAATACAATGATATAGCAATCTGTGAAGAAAGTTCATCTAATTTCGATGTTTCAACATTATCATAAATTTCAGAACATACTTTCTGTGTAATAATCGATGGATCAATGGTTAATTTATTTATGAATATATCATCATTACAAAGGGCCTTTAATCTACGGAGTATTTTATCAAAAGAAACATCTTCACTATGGCCATTTCTTTTTCTGACACGCATAGAATTATACATTTATATTAATTAATTTATTTAAGTATTTTCAATTTAATTTATCATATTTATTACACATGCATAATAAAATATTTATTTTTCCATTTTTCAATATAATTTCCATATCTTCTTTATTAAAAGAATATCCTTCATTTACTAAATCAATAATAGTATTATCTGTAACATGACTTCGAATACATGTACTAATAATAGATAAATCCTTTGATATATATTCTTTATGATTATTTATCATATTATAAAGAAAATTAGATGTTATTTTTGTATTTTGAAAGATTGTTCCTTGAATTTCGTCCTTTGTTAAATCGTCACGAATATTTGTAAATATTCTGTTAAAAAGGTCGATGTTGTTATAAGAAACAGTATATGATAATAAATTTAATTTGAATTTAATATCTGATTTATGAAAAATAGTCCGGTATTGTATTGTAAAGAAATCATTGTATCCCATCATTATTAAACCGGGTAAATGTTTTGATTCAACTCTTATCCCCTTTGTATGCAAAAAGAATAGTATATCTTCACAATTCTTTACTCGATGTATTATTTTTATTAACTTACATTCTATATTAAGATTATTATTCGTTTCGTTTTCGTAATAATTAATTATTAAATAAGATAATAAATTCTTGTGATTGTGTTTTATTGAAATATCAAGTAATGCATTTATCATTTTTAAATATGGATTTCCATGGGAACTTTTCTCTAATAATAACTTAATTATCTCAACTTTATTATGAATACCTGCTATGATTAATGGATTATTTGTTGTTATAATTGAAAATATATCTGATACATCATCATTAATACCAACATCAATATAAAAACGATTAAATATTAATTTTAAGAAATATTCATAAAAAAACCCTCTTTTAAATACATCAATTCTATTATTTATAATTAATTGTTTAATATTTTCAAGAGTAAATTGAACATCGTTTTTAAAGAACCAATCAAATGTTTTTAGATTTGTTTTCTTTTTACAGAACCCATTTATTTTATTTGAATAATCAATGGATTCAGGGGAAAAAGTATAAAATAAGTGTTCTTTTCTATCAATCATAGTAAATAATTCTTGATTAACATTCCTTAGAGTAATATAATCTCCTGGACCCTTACATGCTTTATGAATAATTATAAGTAATATTTCGCTTGGTAATTTATCAAGCATATTTATATTTAAATTTGATTATTTTTTTAAGTATAACAAACAAAACAAATGCAATTATTCGATCAATTATCTATCCTAATAAGGATGCAAAATATTCATTTATTAAAATACATTGCATGGAATGAAGATTGGAATTATATTCAATTATGTAAAAAATATTTAAGATAAAAGAAAGAAAGATTGTTTAAACAATACTCATCCTACATAATGGACAAGATCGCTCTTTTTGTATCCATTGATACATACATTTATAATGAAAAGAATGATTGCAAGGTAAGATAGTAATCTCTCCATCATTCTGATAATCTTCTAAACAGATTACACATTTTTCGTTTAAAATTTGTTCATCCTCTATTTTTTGACGTCTTAAAATCAATGGTTCTATCCGTTCATTTTGTCTTATTCTATCACGAATTCTTTCTTCACGACATTGACTATAACAGATACCAAAATATGCTATAAAGATAAAGAATACTCCTATCCATAAGATATAAACACATCCATCTTCTGGGAAGAACCCATTCTTATCATTGTATTGATCGTATTGATTATATTGTGATTCTGTTTTATCACCCATCAATTTCTCTTTTAAAGAGTAATTACTTGTGTATGTAATATTTACTTTCATTAATTTTAGTAATAAATATTTTTCAAATTTATTAACTATTACTTATATAAAGAAATACTCTTTCTACTAAATATTATATGAACAATACAAATCATCATATCAAAAAATATATAGAGTACCACAATACATATACTCAAAAATATGGTGAAAATACCGTCGTATTAATGCAATCCGGTAGTCATTTTAACATTTTTGCTGTTATTAATGATGAAATTAATGATGGTCCAGATATTTATCACATCTGTCAGAATATCCTTAATAATGCTCTTCTAGTAACAAAACAAAACAAAAAAAACCCAGAGATATCATACAGTAACTGTTTGTTAGCAGGATTTCCTATTTATGTTGTTGAAAAGTATGAAAACTTTCTCCTTGACAACAATTATACAGTTGTGATTGTTGAACAAATCACCTCTCCTCCAAACCCTGAAAGAGAAGTTACTCGAATCCTTTCACCAGGCACTACTATTAATGAATACAATAAGAATGAAAGTCATTATCTAATGTCTATCTACATTGAATGCAATCAATATATGAATAAAGAGGTCTATCTATCAGGTATTACAACAATTGATTTATCAACTGGGAAGAATTATTTACATCACATTATTAGTAAGATTGATGATAATCAATTATGGATAGATGAAATTGGTAAATACATTCATTTTTATAATCCTTCTGAACTATTATTTCATTTTAAAAATTTTACATTGTCCCACAATGAAGTCATCCAAAAATGGGATATTCCACACAATTCAATTCAAATTAATCATTACAATCATAAAAATTTTCTCAAAACATCGTATCAAAATGAATTCCTACAAAAAATTTTTAATCTCAATGTAATGATGTCTCCGATTGAACATTTTGATCTTGAACATAAACCAGAATTGGTTATCTCGTATGTTTATATGTTACACTATATTCATGATCATACTTCAAATACACTTCAAAATATAGAATTACCTGAGTATATGAATGATGACCATTGTCTTTGTTTAACATCCAATTCCATAAGACAATTAAATGTGATTAATAATTACTCCTATTTTAAAGGGAAAAATGAATCATTACTCTCCGTTTGTAATCTATGTGTAACTCCTATGGGACGCAGACTATTCAAAGAAAGATTACTCTATCCGTCAATTAATACAGATGTGATTCAAAAAAGATACTCCTGTATTGAACTGTTTCAAAAAGATAATTTCTATGAACCTGTTCATAAAATTTTAAAAAAAGTTTCTGATCTAGAGAAATCTCTAAGGAAAATGGGTCTTAATCTCTTACAACCAAATGATTTCTTTTCAGATACATTATCCTTTGATTATATTGAACAATTACTTCTTTTACTATCGGAAAGAAAAGATATTTCAAATCTGTATGATCCAAAGATCCTTTTTTCTTTTCAAGAGTTCTATAAAACATGCAAAGATACATTTCAATTTCATAACCTTTCACAAACAGGAAATCTTGAAAAATCAATTTTACAAAAAAATATACATAGTGATCTAGATTCATATGATGAATTAACGAATGAATATTATATCACTCTAAATACAATTAGTAAACAATTGTCAAATATCTTAGATGCATCAGATAATAGTATTAAACTTGATTATGATGAAAGAAATGAATGGTTCTTTTACTGCACAAATAAAAGAGCAACGTCATTCAAAAAAAGATTAGAAATTACAAACCTTAAAACCATTCTTGAAAAAAAGATAAAAATTAATCATTATGTAGGACAATGGGATGTTTCTTATAAGAAAAAAGATAGCTCTTCAACAATTATTCAATTCGAATATTGTAAATTCATTTCAAAAAAATTAATTGGTGTACAAGATAGAGTTAAGAAATTAAATCATGATATTTGGTATAGTCTTACAAAAGACCTGTATGATAAATATCATATTCAACTTAAAAAGTTTTATCATATTTTATCAGAAATCGATGTTAGTTCTTCCTCTGCAAAATTAGCCATTCAAAATGGATACTATCGTCCAGAAATTAAAGATGCAGAAAAAAGTTTTATCAATTGTCATTCATTAAGACACCCTATTGTTGAAAGAATCCATACAGAAACAGAATATGTTACAAATGATATTCATCTTGGAATGGAGAATAAAAAAGATGGTATCCTTTTATTTGGTACAAATGCATGTGGTAAATCTACATTTATGAAATCTGTTGGTTTAAATCTTATCATGGCACAAGCTGGTTTATTTGTTGCGGCAAAATCATTTATTTATAAACCTTATACACAAATTTTTACAAGAATCTTAAATAATGATAATATATTCCGTTCACAATCATCCTTCGCAGTTGAGATTCAGGAATTAAAGAGTATCTTAAAAAGAGCAAATCAAAATTCATTAGTTCTTGGAGATGAATTATGTTCCGGTACAGAAAGTATTTCTGCGATATCAATTATAGCATCAGGTCTTAATGATCTATGTAAAAGAAAAACATCTTTTATTTTTACCTCCCATTTACATGAACTTACTCATTTAGATGAAATTAAACAATTTAATAATTTAGAGGTTTATCATCTTAAAATTGATTATGATCGTAGTAATGGTACACTTATTTATGATCGAAAATTAGAAAAAGGTTCGGGTCCTTCTATCTATGGATTAAAGGTTTGTGAGGCGATGGGTTTATCGAATGAATTTATTTCGTATGCAAAACAAATTCAAAATAAATTAGAAAAAAAAAAGATTCATAATTCTAAATTATCACAATACAACTCAAATGTTTTTATGGACGAATGTAAAATCTGTCATAAACAAAGTAATCATTTAGAGACGCATCATATTAAAGATCAAAAATATGCTGATGAACATCAAATGATTCATCATCATCATAAAAACATACAACATAATTTAGTTCCTCTTTGTAAAGAATGTCATCAAAGAACAACTAATCAAGAAATAATTATCTTTGGTTGGACAGAAACTTCTCATGGAAAAAAACTGAATTGGAAAGAAAATAATATTAAGAATATATCAAAAAAAAAATTTAATAAAGAACAAGTTCATTTAATTCAAACCATTGCAAATCAAAACATCAATCTTAAAAAAAAAGAATTAATTAAACTTCTTGATCTTCAACATAATATTACGATTAGTCAATCCACTTTATTAAAAATAATTAATGGTTCCTATTAATCTATATACTATACTTTTTTTTAAAAAACTAATAGAGAATGAAATTAAAAGTATTATGAAAACCTTTCTAATGAATCTATCAAAGGTCAAAAAAGATCCATATAAAAAGAGTATCTTTTTTAAGTTATACAATAAAAGGGATTGATCCACCATCATTCACAAATTGACGTTTCACTTTTCGAGTTTCAATGGATAATTTTCCACCTTTCCTTGTAATGATAGCGATTAATGCTTCATCACTTCTATATTTTTTCTTTACGGCATAATCATTTATGAAATCACCCAATCCATAGATAATAATACCATCTCTATATACTTCTGTCGGTTTTTGAACAATATGATGTGATGAATGACCAAAAACAACATTGACTCCATTTTCAATTAACCCGCGTCCAAATTCTTGAATGTACTTCGGCATTTCTCCATCGACCCAATTGGATCCCCAATGTATTGAAAAGACTAAAAATTTATTCTTATACTTCCTAACTTTTCGATAGATTGGTTCTAAATTATTGTAATCAATCATAATCATATTCTGAGCCCAGAATTCTTTATCATTACAACCACAATGGTCCGTAGCATTCATAAATACAACATTATTTTTCTCAATACTTTGTTTTACAGTATATTGAAAACCATTTTGTTTTAAGAAAGCTTTTGTATTTTCGAATCCTTTAATACCATAATCAAGTGTATGATTATTTACAATTGCTGTAAAAATAGGTTTCTTAATCGTTTTTTTTAATGATAATAAGTGTTGACCATTTGATTGATAATTAAATACTTTATCTTCTTTATCACTATCCGTCAATGGTTTTGGAGAAATAGTTGTTTCTAAATTTAAAAAAATATGACTTGCATCTTTTAATAAAGGAATAACATTGATAAATGGTTCAAGAGTAAAATTATGATTTTCACGACCAAACATACAATCACCCATAAAAATAAGTTTCATATTATCAATACTATTATTAAAAATCTCTGTACTTTTATAATTCAGAAAAAATAGTATTAAAATAAGAATATATAGAATAATCTTTCTTTTCATATATATTTTGAATATTATTTTTTTAATCGATCAAAATAATTAACTACATTTATAGTATAATGGGTAAAAGAGGAATTACCTTCCGAAGAAAATCAAAATCAAAAATAAGAAGAAAAATATCCCTAGGAAGAATTAAAGAAAAGAAAGATGTTAAATTCTTCATGATTAGTTATAAAGATAATGCTGATTTTGCCAAAGAAACTAAAAAAACCCTTCTCAAAGAATGGGGTTATCGTTCTAAAATATTCTGGGGCTATAAGATTGATAAAAAAGAATATACACATACAAATGTCATCTTTAAGGGTATCAAAGATAAAATGCTAAAATCAATGGTCCTTTCAAATTCTCCTGTTTATTACATTGAAGATGATGTTCGATTTACAAGTGATCCACTCAATATACCAAGAAAAGATATTGTATGGTCTGTTTATCGTAAGGGTAAGTTAACAAATAAACCACCCCATAATGTTATTACAGGTTCACAAGCTATCTATTTTTCAAAAAAAGCAATAGTTGCCCTTCATAAACATATGAATGCAAGAAAAAGGGCCATCCAAATTGATAGTTATTTTTCTGAATTTATTCGTGAAAATAAACAATTAAGTTTTGAACAATCTGTTCCATCGATTGGTTATGAAGAAACACATGAATCGTTAATAGATAAATATCGTGATGAAAAGAAATAATTTACGTTTGATTAAATGGTGTATGTAGTGGTGTATTAAAATACTTATCTATATCATTTATAAATCCGTAGAGAAGATGTTCTCTTCCATCATCACTCTGAAATGTTAACTTAATATTCTTACCATATGAACTTTTCCCAAATGCTTCTTTATAAGTCCATAGATAACCCTGCCAATTATAATCTTTACCATATATTTCTTTTACCTTCTCAGTAATATCAATATCATCTAATGTTGCACTTATTAATGAGGGTCCTCGATAATTCTGATAATCTTCACAAAATAACATTTTATTATTAAGTATTATTTTATGTTTAGATATATATATATATATATTATTCTTCTATCTTCTATCAATATCAATCCTTCGATCCAGAAAGTCAAGAAAAGATACTAATCCCATTAATTTAAGGACATCTATTTCTTCTTCATCATTTGATGTTGCACCTATAATCGTATGGAGTGATAATATAAGGATTATTATATATACAAGACATTTTAATACATGGATAAAAATAGTAAAAGTAATTTCAATATTATTCCATATCATACGCCCGGCATCAAGAATACGATAATAATAAATATATATACAATATACGAGGAGTCCTTGAAAGATAATACCTCCAAAGAAATTAGAACTTTCATTTACATTGCTGTTATTAGCATGCATTTCACACTTTTGAAGTATATCATCCTTTTCTGAAATCATTAATACTGGTTCAACCCCTTTTTGTGATTGCATAGTACTTATGCTATTTTGTAATAAATGTATTGATATTATTTGTTTCAAATTTGTTGATCATACATATTGTATCTCCCTGTTAGATATTTTATTTATATAACGGTGGAGAATATATCATACAAGGTGTATATTTAACTGACCGTTGTTTACGAGTTTGTGTTTTCTGAATATTTTTATTCAATGGATCAATTACTTCAAAGGACCATGTGTCTTTCTTTTTCATTTTTTTGATTGTATTGCTTTTCGTTACTTTGTAAAGGTTCCATTCATGTTGAAGTTTAATTATCATTTTCTTATCACATGGTTCTAGTTTCCGATAACTACCATTCGATGCCCAAAGGATTACATGGGTCTCCTTACTAAGGAGATCAATTAATTCTTCAAAATAATCATCCCAATATCTTGAACTCGGTGTATTTACTAATTTTTTTACATAGGTGTTAAAGAATGTTTTATGGTCTCCAAGATAAAATAACCAATGATTAACCATATGTGTAAAAATAGCTGTTCCTTTTTTGTTACCATCTAGAAGATAAGTCTGTTCAGTAAAAATAATGTTGTTATTTTCTTTCACTTCTTGTATATCTGATATATTTACAGATTTTGTCCCTCGTGCGATTATTTTTTTTTCTGAATCATTTTTATTCTTCACATATTCAATATTCAAGAGTTTATTAATATTTGCTAATTTCCTTTCTACACGGTTCCTTTTTGTGATAAGATAAGATTTCCATGTTGCTTGAATCCGAATTGCTGCAACCTGTCGGATTACTTTTTGAAAAATCTTTGTTTTGTCTTCTTCCATAATGAATTACTAGTTTGTTATTTTTCAATAAAAAAAACGTTTCAAATTTAGATAGAGAAAATAAAATGATCTATTCAAAGTTAATAAATATTTCCTCATACTGTCTTTGAAGGATGAATATCATCAATCTCCTTTGGAGCATCCCACATCTGATAAGTTGCAGATGACATACGACCACCTTGAAAGAGATAGTAATCAATTAAACCAACCACAATGTTGTCTGGATTCACCCAATCCGGTATGACTACGCCAGGAAGCGGACGACAACCACGCCGGATACGGTTTGGCAAACTAATCCTCAGTTCATTGAAAATACTTTCCGTATCGTGTCCGGGGCGAATGTAGCCAGAGATGGCACGACTTCGAGTATTTATCACATACTCTCTTAAATTTTTTGAGATCTTTCGTTTGTTGATGAAGACATCCAGGTATCCTCGGAAGTATGTGTGGGTGTCATTGTCTAGATCCCATGCGAGCATCATCAGAGTATAAAGATACAACATCTTTTAATGAGAAGTCTCTAAGTTATTACTTACTATAAAAAAAAGAATCAAATTTACATTATTGTGCGGATCTATTCCCGCACCAATTGAAGATCTACATCTTTAAGGATATCAATTTTTATCTTAATAATAAATTTGAAATCCTTAATGAAAGGATAATTAAAATAAGATACGATGATGGGTGGATGTTATACTCGTCCGACGTCTCGTCAGAGCGTATCCAAGAGTACGGAGAAATTTTGGGGGCCTGGGATATCCAAATATCACATAGATCCTGATACTGAAGAGAGGATCAAGCAGAAGGCAATGGAAGAAATCGTGTGGTGGAATTCACCAGACTACCCCTACGAAAAACCAAAAGGTATCAATGTTGACTATCTTAGGGTTGTTCCTCTTAGTGGTGAAATTGATGAGTATGGATGTTGTAAAGCTATCTATCGAGTTTATTATGGTAAGCGTTTGTATGATGAATGTACAAATGATTCCCATCTACGAGACAGAAACCCCGATAAACGAAAAAACAGGGTTTGTGAATTTTGTCAAATGCCGGATGATCATCATTCATGTGGACTTAGTCGGCACAAGGAGAGTAGGTTTGGGTTTGATAAGATCCTTGATAAGTTGCGACCCAAGTGTCCTTATTCCTAGAAACATAATGGTAGTCGTGTATTCCATATTTGATTTGATTTTTTTTTTAAAGAATTTGCAATGACCACCTTGTGTCAGTAAGTCAATAAATCTTGATTCGCTGTTGCTGCCGCGTTGCCGCACTGAGCTTTTTTGCATTGTGATAGTATTTAGGAGGGTGAATATCTTCAATTCGCTTCGGGCCCTTGGGCCACTCGTGTTCCAGTATCACCGCACATACCTCATCCCCCTCATCCCCCTCAGAGGGTTGCGTGAACACACGATAAGGTAAATTAATTCTTAATTCATCAAACACTGATACGTAAACCCATCCCCCCTTTTTCTCGTAGCCAGAGGTCCAGCAAACCCCAGAAGTAATCAGACGACTTCGGGTATCCTCCACGAACTCCTTTAATTCTTTTGAGATCTTTCGTTTGTTGATGAAGACATCCAGGTATCCTCGGAAGTATGTATGGGTGTCCTTGTCTAGATCCCATGCGAACATCATCAGAGTGTAAAGGTATAACATCTTTCAATGAGACGTTCCTAAGTTATTACTTACTATAAAAAAAGAATCAAATTTACAATAGACAAAGACTTCTCTAACTATACTTCCTTCCCCAAGAGTGTATTGTAGACCGCGACTGGAAACTTCGATCCCGGTTTCCCAGGAATATACTGGCAAACCTTATCATACTCTTCACCACTCATAAGATTCGCGTTGACCTTCGCTTGACAATCAAGCCCTACATTTGTTGAAAGAGAAACAATTGGATCACCATTATGATCGTAACCATTCAGGATAAATGGTTCATAAGGTAGTCCCGTTCGAACGTAGGTGTATTTCTCTGGTCCACCGGACCAATCTATCAGACCACATTCACAAATCTTCTGACAAGAAGAAGACATTCTATCAACAGAAGTTCTCTCTATGTTTCTTTTCAGTATTATTTACTATCTACATTAAAAAAAGATTCAAATTTACATTAAAGGATATATATATTTATCATTATCACTAGTCAGTATGGTCAAATGTTTCCTTCATCTTATTCACAAGGTTCAGGTAAATACCCTCGGGGATCAGATCTCTAATTTCTTCATCAATAATAGTTTGTGCCTCTCTGAGTGATTTTTTTACAGATTGAGATGATGATCCCTTCATAGATGAAACAGAAGTGTGATTTGTTGTCGTTTCAACCTGCTCGACGACGGCTGAAGCCGCTCCCGCGGCGCGCGCAAACATCGAGATTCCGCGTCTTCTTCTTTCATCGGCTATCTCGATCGCTCGCCGCGCCGCGGTCGCCGCAGCGCGGGCCTCAGCAGCCGCTGCAGCTGCTGCAGCCCGTTGGTCGGCCAGGGATTCCTCATGGACAATCCTTCTTCTTTCATTTTCCTCTTCAAGCCATCGCCTGCTTTCCCTGGACCGTTCCATATACTGACGATGAGCTCTATCTGGATCCGCCCGTGTGACAGTTGCCCAATTTCTTTTTTTCGGTTTCTTTTTTCTTTGAAACTTGACCCAATTAGGGGGAGGAGGTGTATTTGTCTCAGCCGTAGTACTTGGATTCATTTTGAACTCCATCTCTTCATTAAATTGAGTCACCCAGAAATGAGGTGCTGTTTGAAGAGAAGTAATCTTCTCTTCTTTTCCAAAACCTCTTTCACGACTCCGAAGTTTTGTTTCCATACACATAACTCGATTCTGGACTCTTTTGATTTCACTCTCAATGAATTCATCCTTCTTTTGAATGATTTCATCAAGTTCCATTTCCCTCGCTTTTCCAGCAGAATCGAGACCAAGGATTATGGGTTTTCTCATGAGTTTCTTATCATAGAAGATCCGAACGTTTGAGACATAGAATTCTAGGAAACTCCTGATTGTAGACCATTTGAAGTTCTTTGCAGGAAGTCGACCAAAACCTGAACGACTCATCCTATCAATGAAATCCATGACCCACTCATTCACTACGGAGTTATACAGATATTTGTCCCATTTCCTGCGTTCCGAATTTTCAGGGACAACATACCCCCCTCCATGTGAAAGAGGATGATAGGGTTCCTTTTTAGGAAGGTATTCTATGATCATCTTTATGAGATCGGATGGTGGTGTTCCTGTCTTGTGGGAAACATTGAAGGTTGTGAAAAAGATGTTCTGATGAGTATCCTCATCAAGGAGAGAATCGATATTAACGGTTGATCGTGTATCTTGTGACTGCATACTTATCTTTACTTTTTTAAAAAGTATTCCTTTACTAAGGAATTCAAATTTTCAAAAGAAGGATAAGGAAAAAGATCATAAAAAAAGATGTAATCCCTCACAAACGCCCGCAATTCAGTCTGCGCCGAGCAGACCTTAGCACCCGGAGTTCATTCCCCAGTTTAATGTGAAGGTGTGAGAATGTGCAAGGACCCTTATTCTGTCAGGGTACATATGCGAGCACAAATTTCTGGTACGGCGTCTCCGTTTCCACTCACTCAGGACTAAGCTAACTGCCCACATCAGGATGCTACCCCAATTCAGCGCCCATCCTAACAGCTCTTAATACTGTCGGATGCTTCTACTCACTAAGCCTCCTTCTAATGAGGTTTCAAATTTCAAAAGAAGGATAAGGGAAAAGATCATAAAAAAAAGGGGTGTGTATGTGTGTGATTATGGATTGTTAAGAGACATTTAACTT
>TARA_B100000686_G_scaffold352474_1_pt1 | contig 20907 bp, 17 predicted proteins | sample TARA_B100000686 | Tara Oceans TARA_B100000686 (sample SAMEA2622733) | marine metagenome | biome: marine biome (ENVO:00000447); feature: marine epipelagic mixed layer (ENVO:xxxxxxxxx); material: "saline water (ENVO:00002010), including plankton (ENVO:xxxxxxxx)" | depth 150 m | reverse complement strand
ACTAAGAGCAAAAAGATTGGGTTTAGATAATACGCCGATCGATTTAGTTTCCGAAAACAGACTAGAAGTAGTAATCGAGATTTTGCCTAATTATGAGATGATAGTTATTGATTCTATTCAGGCCTTACATGCTGAAGGAATATCCTCTGTATCGGGAAGTATTAGCCAAGTACGTGAGGTTGCCGATCATTTAACGCGATGCGCGAAAGCAAATGGTGTGTCAGTCTTAATTATTGGGCATGTGACTAAAGAGGGGAGTATTGCCGGTCCCAAGGTATTAGAGCATATGGTAGATACAGTGCTTTATTTCGAGGGTGATGCCTCAAGTCGCTTCAGATTGATAAGATCTTTTAAAAATCGTTTCGGAAGCATCAATGAAATCGGTGTTTTTTTTATTACAGAAACAGGATTGAAAGAAATAAGTAGTCCCTCAGTGATGTTTTTATCTGGCCGAAACCGAGAAGCTCCAGGTAGTGTCGTCCTAGTCGCATATGAAGGCAATAGGTCATTGCTAGTGGAGGTACAAGGCCTATTGGACAAAACAAACCTTAGTAACCCTAGACGCCTTTGTGTAGGGCTTGATTCACAAAGAGTAATACTTTTATTAGCGATCCTGCAAAGACATGGGGGTATTTCAATTTCGGATCAAGATGTATTTGTGAATGTTGCTGGGGGCCTTAAGGTGTCAGAGAGCGGGGCAGATGTTGCAATCGTTTCCGCGATAATTTCAAGCTTAACAAATAAGCCTTTCCCTGCTGATACTGTTTGTTTTGGAGAGATTGGGTTGGCAGGAGAAATTAGACCTGTCCAACGAGGAGAAGAGAGACTTCACGAGGCTGCGAAGCTTGGCTTCAAAAGAGCTTTGTTACCAGATGGCAACAAGGTATCAGAAAGACCACCTAAAATGGAAATAGTTCGTGTAAAAGAAATTGGTGAGATTATTGAATGGCTAGTTTGACAGTTGGAGTATTCTTGTTTTAAATATCTCTTAATATTTGGTTAATACCGACTTTATTCTTTGTTTTTTCGTCGACCTGCTTAACAATCACGGCACAGTAGAGGCTATGACTGTTGTCAGGTGCGGGAATAGAGCCGGATACTACGACTGATCCTCGCGGTACATAACCGTACGTTATTGAGCCAGTATTCCTGTCTAAAATTCTAGTGCTTTGTCCGATATAGACACCCATCGAAATGACTGAGCCATGACCAACAATTACCCCTTCAACAATTTCACTTCTAGCGCCAATAAAACAGTTGTCTTCAATGATAGTTGGATTAGCTTGTAAAGGTTCCAGAACTCCTCCTATACCCACCCCTCCGGATAAATGAACGTTAGCTCCGATTTGCGCACATGAACCGACTGTTGCCCATGTATCAACCATAGTGTTGGCACCAACCCACGCTCCTATATTAACGTAGCTTGGCATTAATATAGTATTAGAGCCAATATATGCACCTTTTCTAACAACGGCCGGTGGCACTACACGTATGCCACTTTTTTCAAAATCCGTTTGACTATAGTTAGAAAATTTAGGAGGCACTTTATCAAAATAGTTTGTCCATTTGCCATCCATTACTTCGTTCGGATAGTAGATGAAAGAAAGAAGAACTGCCTTTTTAAGCCATTGATTTACAATCCACCTATCTTCAATCATTTCAGCAACACGAGCGCTTCCATTATCAAGAAGATTGATAGTTTCATTAACCGCTGTTCGTATTTCTTTGTTTTGACGCACCTTCGGATCATCTCTATTTTCAAATGCGTTTTCGATTATGGTCTTTAGTTCTTCCATACGAATTCTCCGATCGTTTATGTAAAATCACAGTCTGTAGGTTAATAGAATTAGTAAAATTATGGTAGCACTCTTTTAATAGTATTAACCAGGCATATTTTTTGTTCGTTAGATATTAGCTCATTTTTCTTTTGATCTTGAAGTAAAAAAATATCTTCAGCTCGTTCACCGAAGGTGCTTATTCGAGCGTTTACCAGACGCACTTTGCAGTTAAGTAGCGCATTAGCGATTTGGTTTAATAATCCGGGCCGATCTTGAGCTCTTACTTCCATAGTGATATATGACTTATCTATCGGGACTTCAAATATCACCTCAGTTTGGATAGGGAAATGCTTTAATCGTGGGGCAACTCGACTATTCTCATGCCGTATCTCACTGGACCCATCTAAAATCCTATTTCTTATCCGGTTGCAACGGTCTTCAAGGATAACTGAATCAGTATCGATAGCAGATTGCATAAGAACAACAAATATCATGATAGCCGTCCCAGAGCTATTTTTATAGACTCTAGCGTCAACGATATTTATTCCTTCTCTGTCAAAGCTTGCAGTAATATTTGATAACAAATGAAGGGAGTCAGGAGAGCAGATCATAAACTGCGCAGTTGCCGATCTGGAGAGTGGTTTAGCCGCAACCAACGGTAAGTCGCTTGGCGCAGTGGATAGTAGAAGCTCCGTATGCCACGCAATAAACTCAGGGCGATATCTTAGGAAATAGTCAGTCTCTAGAGTACTCCAGTAGATTTTTGCTTTCGATAGAGTGAGTTTGTCTAGCGTTAGAAAGCCAAGAGCCTCATTCTTGATATCTGTGACTTGCTCATCAAGATTAATCGGCGCATCTATTCCCCGCTGGAGGGCGTGGGAAGTAGCGATATATAAATCGAAAAGTAGTTGACCTTTCCAATCATTCCAAAGATCTGGGTTTGTTCCTCGAATATCAGCTACGGTAAGAAGGTAGAGATTATCTAACCTCTCTTGACTTCCTACTAAGGTAGCGAACTTACCTATGACTGTTGGCTCAGAGATGTCTTCCCTTTGGGCCACCCAAGACATCGAGAGATGATGTCGGACAAGCCATGCAATAAATTTAGCATCATACTGACTCAGATCATGAAGACGACTGAAATCGTATGCGGTGCGTTCACCTAGAGTGGAATGATCTCCGCCGCGACCCTTGGCTATATCATGAAATAGAGCAGCGATAAAAAGTCGATGTCGTTTGTATACGTTTTGCATTAAAGAGCTTACAAAAGGTAATTCATGATCATAGGCACTTATTTCTAAGCGTCGAAGGTTTCGAACAACAATTAATAAATGGGCGTCGACTGTGAAAAAATGAAATAAATCATGTTGCATTTGTCCGACGACCTTCCCGAACGCTGGAATATATGTTCCTAAGATTCCATAATCATTCATCCTCCTTAGAGCATGTATTTGCCCCGATGGTGCACATAGAATCTCCATAAATATTTCTCGACAGCGTATGTTTTTCCGTGATACGGAATTCAAGAATTTTCGATGTGACCACAACTGTCGGATTGTGCTAGCTTGAATTCCGGTAAGATCTGGTCTTTTTTGGAGAAGTAAAAATATTTCTAACAAGGCGAATGGTGTTTTTCGGAATACGTTATCATTTTTGCTTTCAATTAAGCCGTCCACTGAACGAAACCGATCATTGATATCAATAATGTTTGTTCTTTTTTTTGATATAATTTCTTGGTAAAAATACTGCAATAGTAGGTTGTTTAGGAACATAAGCTCCTTAACCGTTCTATAGTAGCGCTTCATTAGTTTTTCGACGGCCAAGCTTTTTTTATCGTCTAAATAGTTAAACTCTCGAGCGATTTCTACTTGATAATCAAAAAGCAACCGGTCTTCCTGTCTATCCGCGAGGAAGTGTAAAGAATTACGTATTCTCCACAGGAAATGTTTTCCACGGATCAACATACGGCGTTCCTCGCTAGTTAAGAAATCATGATCTATCAATGTCGTCAGATCACGGCTACCAAAGTGCCGCTGTGCGATCCATGTTATGGTTTGAATATCCCGTAACCCCCCTGGCCCCTCTTTGACGTGAGGTTCAAGGTTATATCCAGTATCGTTGTAGAAATGATGTCTCGTTTCTTGCTCATCTGTTTTTGCTTTGAAAAAATCTTCTATATTCCAGATTGTGGATGGTATGAGGTTTTCATGTAATTGCTTCTCTAGATTAATGTTTCCGTATAAGTGACGGGAGTCAATCATATTTGTAAGAATTGTCACATCTTTGCTTGCATGATAGCTACACTCTTCCAGTGTTCTAACACTGTGACCTACTTGCAAGCCTATATCCCACAAAAACCTAATATATCGTTCGACAAAATCAATTTCTGCATTATTTGGAGAAATTTCAAACAGAATCATTAAATCTATGTCTGATTGGGGATGCAGTTCTTTCCTACCATATCCGCCTACTGCCAATAGGGTAGAACTTGTTTGATCCATTTCGTTATGAGCTAAGACATCCCAGGCAGAGATCAGAATGCGGTCAATCAGCCACGTATTCAAAGAAAGTATACTAGTGGGAGATGCGCCGGAGTCGTGATATCTCTTCAAAATTGCTCGACCGTTACCTAGAGCTTTTTGGAAAAGCGTTAACGGGTCTTGAGCATCAATGACTTGTTTGCGGAAATGACGCGCGTCTAAAAGGTGTTTACGAGATATGCGAACCATAAATCATTTTATTAGAGGCCCATATCGGAGCTAATGGTCAGGATTTCGAAACCATTAGGAGTTACTGCTATAGTATGCTCCCATTGCGCACTAAGACTATGATCTCGGGTAACTACAGTCCAACCATCTTTTAGAAGTCGCGTATCTGCTTGTCCTGCATTAATCATAGGCTCGATCGTGAAAGTCATGCCCGCAGTCAGTTCTAAACCAGTACCTGGCGTTCCGTAATGCAATACTTGTGGTTCCTCATGAAAAATGCGGCCAATTCCATGCCCACAGTATTCTTTTACCACTGTGAAACCATTTTTCTCCGCATGTTTTTGAATTACAGATCCTATATCGCCTAATTGTATTCCAGGACGCACTAATTCTATGCCTTTCATCATGCACTCGAAACAAGTTTCCGTAAGTCGTTGAGCCCTAATAGAAGGTTTTCCCACAAAAAACATTCTGCTAGTATCTCCATGAAATTCATCCTTAATTACAGTGATGTCAATATTTAATATGTCACCATTTTTGAGAATCTTATTTCCAGGAATGCCGTGACATACCACATGGTTTACTGATGTGCAGATCGATCGAGGGAAACCACGATAATTTAACGGCGCAGGAATTGCATGCAAGACATCAACAATATAATTGTGGCAAAGTACATCTAGTTCATCAGTTGTAATTCCTTGCACAACGTGAGGAGTGATCATGTCTAGCACTCGGCTAGCTAATTGCCCTGCAATTCTCATTCGGACTAGATCTTCGTTGGATTTAATTGTTATTGACATCGTATCACCTTAATTTAATATAGTAATTCTATATTTTTTTTGTGGTATCCTGCAGAACTTTATATTGAACTAAGAGAAAAAGACCGATCTTTAAGCGAATAGCTGCAACAATTAAGTTTAGGGGTAGCTCCAAAGTAACCTAGCTTTGAATAGCGAAAACCTGTAGAATCCTGAAGAAAATATAGACGCGTCACCACTTGAATCGTCCGGGTGCCCATAGATGGGTTGGTGATTAAAGGCGCGTTAGAATTCAACCCGAAGGGAGAGATATCGATGACAGAAGTCACAATGCGCCGAATGTTGGAAGCAGGCGTGCATTTTGGACACCGCACAAGGTTTTGGTCGCCTAAAATGAGCCCTTATATATTTGGTAGTCGTAATAAGATACACATTATCAATTTAGAAAAGACCTTGCCTCTCTATAGTGAAGCTATAAATTTTATAGGAAACGTCGCATCTAAAAAAGGTGTGATTTTGTTTGTCGGCACTAAACGACAAGCGAGCACCCCGATTAGAGAGCAAGCTGAACGATGTAATTCACCATATGTCAATCATCGATGGTTAGGAGGCATGCTAACCAATTTTCAGACTATAAAGAATTCAATTACCAGGCTTGTAGAGCTTGAAGCTATTACTGACGGTGAACAAGTAGCTAGAAGGAGTAAAAAAGAAAATCTCCAACTTGAACGAGAAAAATCGAAGTTAGAGCGCAGCCTTTCTGGGATCCGAGATATGAAACGGCTACCTGATGCTATTTTTATCATCGATGTAGATAATGAAAAAATTGCGGTTTCAGAAGCAAAAAAACTTGGCATACCAATAATCGCTGTAGTAGACACTAATTCCTCTCCTGATGGAATCGATTATGTCATTCCAGGAAACGATGATGCAATTAGTGCAATTCGTTTGTATCTAGAGGGTATTGCAGACGCGATAATTGACGCTAAGCAGATAGCAAAGGAGCCACTTAAAGGAGATCAAGACGAGTATATAGAGGTTGATACTGCTGATACTCAAGAGGATCAGACGATTGTCAATAGCTCCACAGAGAATGTAATTGCAGACTTGAAGGTTGAGAGTGAATCGGAGACTATAAAAGATGTAGAAGTAGATATGGAGACTTGAGTTACTAGCAGACGTAACTAATTAGAGTCGGAATATATGTGAGGTTAATGTTTGTAACAGTAGATCAAGAAATTTGGGAGCAGTAATATGGCCGTAACAGCAGAGATGGTAAAAATACTCAGACAGAGAACTGGAGCTGGAATGATGGAGTGCAAGAACGCACTCGTGGAAACCGATGCAGACTTAGAGAAAGCAGCTCAGCTATTGAGGGAAAAAGGTGCTGCTAGTGCTGAGAAAAAAGCGGGAAGAATTGCGGCAGATGGAATAGTGACGCTTCAGATATCACCCAATAGCAAGCGTGCCGCCTTGGTAGAGGTTAATTGCGAAACAGATTTTGTAGCAAGAGATGATTCCTTTGGCAAATTTTCGGAAGATGTAGTCCAAAATATAATAGAAAAAGAACCAGACAATTTATCTGTGCTACTTGAAAGTAAATTGGGTAATAATGAGCCGATCGAGGACGCAAGAAAAGCTCTAATTAATCGCATCGGAGAAAATATTTCTGTGCGGCGTTTCGAAAAGTTATCTTCACAAGATGGTTTAGTGTACGGTTATTTACATGGGCAAAGAATTGGTGTCATCGTTTCAATAGTTGGCGGTAACGAAGAGTTGGGGAGGGATATTGCAATGCATATCGCTGCGAGTAATCCAATTTCTATAGACGAGTCTGGGATATCCGAAAAAGTACTCGAAGATGAAAAAAAGATTTATATTTCTCAGGCTCAAGATGCTGGTAAACCAAAGGCCGTTATTGAAAAGATTGTTGAAGGAAAATTGAAAAAATATCTTAAAGAAAGCACGCTTTTAGGCCAAGAATTTGTAAAAGATACGGAAGTTACCGTAGAAGTGCTTCTTGATTCAAGTAACGCAAAAGTTGAAAAATTTTATCGTTATGAGCTAGGGGAAGGACTTGAAAAGAGGAACGATGATTTTGTAGAGGAAGTATTAGCTCAGGCTAAGGGTATTAATTAATAGTTTGGAGTATGGCGTGACTCACTCCAGTCATCCAATTTTAGTAAAACTCAGCGGAGAGGCATTTGGCGGGTCGAGTTCTGGAGTAGATGGAGAGGTTCTCAATTGCATCGGACAAGAGTTGCTTTTAGCTCGGGATATAAACCCCAGAATAGCAGTGGTTGTAGGGGGTGGCAATTTCTATCGGGGCATAACCCGAGAGTCCGATCTTATAAATCGTGTTGAGGCTGACTATGTAGGAATGTTAGCAACAGTTATGAATGGCATAATTTTGCAACAATGGATGGAACGAAAAAATGTGCGCGCGAAGTTATTATCAGCAATCCCAGTTGGAACTATAGTCGAAGGTTACAGCAAAAAACTAGCTAAAGAATATCTTGATGCTGATAGCGTTGTAATTCTTGCGGGCGGTACAGGAAATCCATTTTTCACGACAGATACCACAGCGGTGTTACGAGCGCTTGAATTAGACGCTAGCTTGGTGGTCAAAGCAACCAAAGTAGAAGGAGTTTTTGATTGCGATCCTGAAGATAATGCAGGAGCTATCAAATTTGATACTATCGACTATGATACTGCGCTCAAAAAAAACTTAGCAGTAATGGATGCTACCGCATTTACACTATGCAAATCCAATGGTTTATCAATCCGGGTGCTCAACGTTTTTACCCCGGGCAACCTAAAAGAAGCATTTTTAGGAAACGATGTAGGTACTCTGGTGCACCAAACTTTTGGAGTTAATAGATGACTAAGGAAATATATAACGATTCTAGAGTCCGAATGACAAAAAGCATTGAAGTTTTAAAGCAAGATCTTGCTAAGATTAGAACAGGACGCGCAACACCCGATTTACTCGATCATGTCAGCGTAGATTATTATGGAACAACGGTTCCTGTTGGGCAGGCAGCTACTATAGGAGTGGTCGACTCACGCACTCTTAGCGTAGAGCCGTGGGACAAGGATATGATTTCAGTTATCGAAAAAGCAATACTGGAATCACAACTAGGTTTAAATCCGATGACAGCCGGCAATGTTATTCGAATACCTTTACCGCCATTAACCGAAGAACGACGGCTTGAAATGACAAAGATTGTCCGACAAGAAGGTGAAAATGGAAAGATTGCGATTAGAAATATTCGCCGTGATGGAAACCACCGAAATCGGGAAATGTTAAAAGAAAAAATGATCTCTAGTGACGAGGAGAAGTTAGCTGAGGAACGCCTACAACAGCTCACAGATGAACAGATAAAAATCATCGAGGCTCTAATCGCACAGAAAGAGGCAGAAGTTCTAGAAGTTTAATATCTTTTACTGTCTTAATTATCGCTTAGTTGAGTGAGGTAGACGTGTCCAACCAACCCCCCGCGGCTCCGGTGCATGTTGCCATCGTTATGGACGGCAATGGTCGTTGGGCTCAAAGTCAGGGGCAACCCAGAATATTCGGACATCGAAAAGGTGTTGAATCAGTTCGGAATGTTATTGATGTTTGTGGAAGTTACAACATACCCTACCTAACATTATATGCATTTAGTAGTGAAAATTGGAATAGACCCAAGGAAGAGATAAAGCTACTAATTGACCTGTTAGTCACAACACTAGAAGCTGAAGCGGCCGAGTTACACGAGAACGGCATTAAACTCAATGTGGTTGGTGATTTATTGCCTTTTGGGAGCCGCATTTATAAAGCTATTGATAAAATCAAAATACTGACTAAAGATAATAACAAATTAATCTTAACTATAGCTATTAATTATGGAGGGAGATGGGATCTTGTAAGAGCCTGTAAAATTATCGCGCAGCACGCGGTTGATAGTGATGATTTTGCTATCGAGGAGTTATCTGAGAAATCTTTTGCGAGATATCTTAGTACTTCAGATATCCCAGATCCGGATTTATTTATACGGACGGGGGGAGAGATTAGGTTAAGTAACTTTCTTTTATGGGAGGCTGCATATTCAGAGCTATATTTCACTGAAATATTGTGGCCGGATTTTGATCATGAAAGCTTTAAGGAAGCTTTGTTATCTTATCAAAACAGACGACGCCGATTTGGAAAAGTGTAAAAAAGATGAATATGCAGGATCGGAGTAGCGACAGACATTACCTTAGAATTTAGATTGATAAAAAACGGTAAAATTAATGTCACGAACTAACATAACAATGTTTATTGATAAGACATTATTAGATAAGCTGTGAGAGCTAAATTATCAAGGAGAATTTCAACAGGGCTGATTCTGGCAGCCGCAATTGTTTTATTGGTAGTATTTTGTGACCCTTTTACCTTTTCCATAGTACTTGGTCTTTTTGCGGCGCTAGGTGGGTGGGAATGGTGCCGATTACGTAATGCAAGTGTTGAAATTTTTCATGATTCACTGTTCATCGTCTTGATAGCAGTTGGAATACCACTACTTTCAAGCATAACAGTAGTTATACCATGGATTCTCGCCACAAGCGTGGTGTGGTGGCTATGGTGCCTAATTCATCTGATTGTTTCTGCAAATTCTAATTCTATAAAAAGATGGCGGGCACAAAGTTGGAAAGGTGTGCTTGTGCTGGTGCCAGCAGGTGTAGCGGTATGTGCGGTAAATAATATTTCACCTGATGGACATTGGTATACTATTTCTTGCTTAATTTTAATTTGGACCGGTGATACATGTGCATACTTTATCGGTAAGAAAATTGGAAAAAGAACTCTAGCATCGTCAATAAGCCCATCAAAGACAATTGAAGGTTTTCTAGGTGGTCTCATCGGAGCGCTATTCGTATCGGTTTTTGTTTTTTTTGCTTCTGGAGGAATCATTGATATCCCTTTCTATTACTGGCTAGCGTTATGTTTTTTGACTGCTGTTTTCTCAGTTATTGGTGATTTAACTGAAAGTGCCTTCAAACGGGGCGCCGGTGTCAAAGATAGTGGAAAAATGTTACCAGGTCATGGAGGCGTTTTAGATAGAATAGATAGTAGCGTAGCGTCATTCCCAATTTTTGTTGGTGGATTATTATTTATTTTGCAATAAGATCAGAAAATGTATAGCGAGAAAAATTTGTGGACTATTTGACAATCTTAGGTGCAACTGGCTCGATAGGTGATAGCGCTCTGGACGTAGTGAGACATCATCCAGAGAGTTTCAAGATCTGGGGGTTGTCTGCAAATTCTAACACTAATAAATTAGCAAAAATTACTCACGAAAGTGAACCGCATGTTGTGGCAGTAGGAGAAAATTATGGAGCAGACATTAGAGCAAAATTGCAAAATAAAAAAGTCGATATTTTTGAAGGGCGTACGGGTTTAAATTCATTAGCAAGAATGCCGGAAGCAGCAATTGTCGTAGTTGGAATAGTAGGTGGAGCTGGGTTAGAGCCTACTTTGCAGGCAGTAAGAGCCGGCAAAAGAGTTTTAATAGCTAATAAAGAGCCGTTGGTTATGATGGGTAGTGAGATAATGCGAGAAGCGGCGTTGAGCCAAGCTACTATTTTGCCTTTAGATAGTGAACATAATGCAATCTTTCAGTGCTTGCCAAGTATATTGCAGAAAAAGTTGTTTAGCCCCGTTGAATATGGAAAACGCGTTACTGCGACTGATTATGGTGTCACCAAAGTAGTGCTAACTGCTTCTGGTGGACCATTTCTTAATTTATCATCAGAGGAATTAAAGAATGTCACTCTTGAAAAGGCTGTAGCACATCCCAAATGGAAGATGGGACGTAAGATTTCTGTTGATTCAGCCACAATGATGAATAAAGGTCTTGAATTAATTGAGGCCTGTGTTTTACTTAATATCGAGCCTAACTTGGTAGAAGTTGTTGTGCACCCTCAGAGTATTGTCCATTCGTTAGTTGAATACAAAGATGGTTCCTTTTTAGCACAGATAGCAAATCCGGATATGCGGATACCAATTGCTAATGCACTTGGTTACCCAAATAGGATTGCATCGGGTGCTCCTAACATTAATATACAAGATTTGGGAGGACTAGACTTCTTGTCACCTGATGAAAGCCGATTTCCCTGTTTGAAATTAGCAAGACAGGCTGCCGAGTTAGGTGGGTCGGCACCTGTTATATTGAATGCTGCTAACGAAATAGCTGTCGAGGCATTTTGTAACCGAATAATTGGCTTCACACATATTTGGATGGTAATTGAAAAGGTATTAAGTCATTTAACAATTGATTTTGAAAGTGGATTGGAGAGCGTCCTTCACACTGATAAGCAAGCTCGCCTAGCTGCCACTGAGTGTATAAAAGAGTTAACGAAATATAGTTAGAGAAATAATTGCGTATGTCTAATTTTTTGTATAGCATTTTTGGTTTTGTCATAGCGATAGGTGTTTTAATTACTTTTCACGAGCTCGGTCATTACACAATGGCACGATTGTTTGATGTTAAAGTGTTAAGATTTTCTTTAGGTATTGGCAAACCAGTATGGCGCCGAACATTTGGTTCGGATCGCACTGAATTTGTTCTAAGCCTAATCCCACTCGGCGGCTACGTGCGTATGTTGGACACTAATGACTTGGAAACATCTGAAAAAGATAGGAAAAGATCTTTCGTTACTAAAAGCCTTTTAGCAAGGAGTTTGATCGTGCTAGCTGGACCCATAGCTAATTTTTGTTTAGCAATAATTTTCTTATGGGTTACGTTAATTATTGGTGTTCCGGGGTATTCTACAGTTATTGGTCATGTTGAGCCTGGCGAGCTTGGGGAAAAGATGGGATTTGAAATTGGAGATCGACTTCTTGAGTTTGATGGACGGAAGATTCAAACATGGAATGAGTACGATTTACAATTACTAAAAAAATCTCTATCAGGTGACTCAGTTGTAGTCACAATTATGAAATCTACTGGAAAAAAAGATGATATCGAAATTGTATTTAGGAATCACACAAGTACTGGTTTAGAATTAAATATTATGAGTCGTAAATTCGGGCTATTGCCATTGTTCCCTGAATCCGAACCACTCGTAGCTAGTGTTTTAAATAAATCTCCGGCTGATCAAGCCGGGATCAAATCAGGTGACATTATCACTAAAATAAATCAAGTTTATATAAATAACTGGACTGATTTGGTGGATATAGTTTCACAGAAGCCAAATAGAGAGATCGAAATTCAGTTAAACCGTAATAATGAAATTCTAATATTAAGAGCAACACCTGAACTATATCAGTCAGAAACGGGCGCAGTTGGGCGTTTAGGTATCGCTAGGGATACATCCAATATGTCTGCAGCAATGCTAAGACTAAATTATTTAAATGCACTAGAGAGAAGCATGGAAAATACTTGGCTGCTTGCAAGTGTTACAGTAATAGCGCTTGTTGAAATGGTGAAGCTAAAAATATCGCCAAAAACAATCGGCGGTCCAGTTACTATTGCACGAGTAGCGGGGCAATCTATGCAAATCAGTATGGTGTCGTATCTTCTGTTCCTAGCGGTGGTCAGTATCAGTATAGGGGTGCTTAATTTGTTACCTATACCCATTCTTGATGGTGGGCATCTCTTATATTTGATATTGGAAGCAATTCGAGGACAACCAATCTCTGCTGAAGCTATGCAAATTGGGCAACTCCTGGGAATAGGTGCGCTAGGTGTGTTAATGTCTATAGCGCTTTATAATGACTTTTCTAATATTGTGTACGGACTAATCGGGGCTGGATAAGTGAAATTAAAAAAATTATTTTTAGCCTGTATTCTCTTGCTAAGTAGCACGCCTGTTTTTGCATGGAATGATTTTGTAATCAAAGATATTCGAGTAAGTGGACTCTCCCGAATTCCATTAGAAACGGTGTTCAACTACATGCCATTAGGCATTGGGGATCAGTTCAACGAGGATCAGTCCCAAAAACTTATAAAAATTTTATTTAAATCAGGTTTTTTCAAGGATGTTATCTTAACAAACGAAGATAACATCCTGGAAATTCATTTAACCGAACAACCTGCTATAAGAAAAATTGAAATTCTTGGTAATCGAAATCTAAATGATGAATCTTTAAGAGGAACGTTAAAACATGCGGATATCGTTGAAGGCAAACTTTTTAGAGAGGCATCTCTGAAAAATGTAATCGACGAAATAAAGCAATCATATTATGACACAGGGAGATTTGCGGTTGTGGTTGTTGCTGCAACAACGCCAAGGCCAGACAATTCAGTGGATCTTAATATTGAAATAAGGGAGGGCTCTCAAGCGCGAGTTAAAGAATTAAATTTTATAGGTAATAAGGCTTACGACACTAAAGTGTTGCGGAGGTTATCCACTTTTTCCGGAAATGTTTTTACCAATATCCTATTAGGGAAAAATAAATATACCGAAGAAAAATTAGCTATGGAAGTTGATAGCCTTAATAATTTCTATCAAGATCAAGGCTATTTAGAGTTTGCCATACAATCAAAATCAGTAGAAATGAGTGACGACAAAAAAGATGTTGTTATAACGTTTACGATTTTTGAGGGGGCAAGTTACCATTTTGGATCTGTCGCAGTAGATCGTGTAGATGTATTGACAGATGATAAGGTGATGAGTTTTGTCCAGATAAAGGAAGGTGAAAAGTTTTCTAGAAGCGCAGTTATTTCTACTAAAAGCGCTATAGAAGCAGAGTTAGCTAACCTAGGTTATGCATTTGCTATTGTTAACCCAATACCAAGTATTGATAGGCAAAAAAATATTGTTAGTTTTGCGCTCAGCATAGATTCAGGCCTCAAAACGTATGTCCGTCGCATAGATATAACAGGAAATGCAACTACGCAAGATGTCGTAATTAGAAGAGAGATGCGACAAATGGAGGGAACTCTTTACTCCAGAAAAAATATTAGCCGAAGTCAACAAAGGATTCAACGTCTCGGTTACTTTGATGAGATTAGCATTGATGTAAAGCCTGTGCCTGATTCAGTTGATGAAGTTGATTTGGAATTTGGTGTAGTTGAGAGAAAAACAGGAAATCTTACTTTTGGAATCGGTTATTCGGAAGATGAGAGGGGTTTTGTTCAGGCTGAAATCAGTAGAAAGAATCTTTTCGGGTCAGGACGTCAACTAGAAGCTAGATTGGATCAATCTCAAGTTAAGCAAGTCTATGAAATTGAGTATGTCAATCCATATTTTACGGACAACGGGATCAGTCGAAGTATATTTGCCAAACAAAAAAATGTGGATGCTAGTGCCGGTTCTTCGGCCGGATACATTGCAAATTCAAAGGGAATGGGAATACGTTTTAGTATACCAACGAGCGAATACAACGCTTTAGATCTGAGTGGAGAGTATGAATCTATTGAACTGGTGAGCCTTGCTGATACTCCACTAGAGTATAATTCCTTTATTAATACAAATTCAAAAAGCGAAAACGTCTTATTTAAAACCAGTTTTTCGCAAGATACTCGGGATCGAATTCGGTTTCCAGAAAAAGGCCATCTGACTTCGATTTCCTCTGAATTGTCGGCACCCGGTAGCGCTATTGAATATTTCAAGGTTACTCTTAATAGTACGTGGTATGGATCTTTGTCAGATAATTTAGTTTTGGGACTTTATGGAGGACTTGGTTACGGCGGAGGTTATGGAGATACTGAGTCTTTACCTTTCTATCGAAATTTTTTCGCGGGTGGAGCGTCTTCGGTTAGAGGATATAAATCTAGATCATTAGGACCAAGGTCACAGGCCTTATCAAATGCTAAACCATTAGGGGGTGACCGCCGTTTCTTAGCTAATGCGAATCTCTACTTTCCAGTTCCTGGTCTCAGAAATGGCGAAGATACGCGACTAAGCATATTTGTTGATGCTGGAGAAGTGTATGGCACCGAACATTCATTTACATTGTCGGCGCTCAATTTTACAACCGGCGTGTCATTTAATTGGTTTACTGCCATAGGCCCTCTAGCAATAAGTTATGGAGTACCGATTAATCCGGATACCGGCAGCCGAACTAGAAGATTTCAAATATCTTTTGGAACAATGTTTCAGTAGTCACCACTATGGCTGAGTAAATTACTCAAGCCTTTTGATAATAGATGAGGAATTGTAAATGCATAGACTAACTCGTTTAGTAATACTTTTATGCGTAGCTGGAGCATCCTTTCTCTGGCCTACATTTTCATACGCTGATATAAAGATAGGATTTGTAGATCCTGTCGCATTGATACAAAATGCTCCACAGTCTCAAGCGGCACTTAATCAGTTGGAGCTTGAATTTCGACCTCGAAATGATGAAATTCTTGAATTACAGGAGCGAATTCGAAACACTCAGTTAGAAATTGAAAAGAATGCTTTAATTTGGACGGAGTCCGAATTAAAGAACGCAAAACGGGAGATTGAAGCGCTTCAGAGACGTTTACAGAGAACTCAGGAAGAGGCACAAGAAGACTACAATTTACGGAGGAACGAAGAATTAGCACGAATACAAGATATTATCAGGGAGGTTGTAGTTTCGATTGCAAAAGACGAAGAATATGATTTAATCCTAGAAACCGGAGTAGTTTATATTAGCCCTCGTATTAATTTAACTGAAAGAATTTTAGAAGAATTAGAAAATCTTTAATCGAGACAGTTCTTCATTTCAAAGCAATTCTATGAAAATTAGGTTTACTAATTATGACCGTAATTGACATTCATAAGATACAAAAAATCCTGCCTCACCGATATCCATTTCTAATGATTGATAGAGTCATAAAACTAGATCATGGAAAAGCTCTTACGGCGATAAAGAATGTGACCATAAACGAGGCGTTTTTCCCCGGTCATTTTCCGCACCAACCTGTTTTTCCTGGGGTACTAATGTTGGAATGCATTGCTCAAGCATCAGCAATACTAGCGAGTATTATGATTGACGCTGAAGCAAGTCAGAAACACTCGTATCTATTTGCCGGGATTGATAAGGCGCGATTTAAACGACCCGTGGAACCAGGCGATCAATTAGTCATCCAGATTGAATTTGGGAAATATGTTAAACGGATGTGGAGATGCTCGGGGGAAATAACCGTAGATGGAGATCTTGTATGCTACGCAGACGTACTCTTTACCCATAGAGAGATAACGTGATTGATGCGCGTGCCATTGTAGGGCAATCAGCAGAAATTGAGCCAGGTGTTACTATAGGTGCATTTACAGTAGTCGAAGACGGCGTGTCTATTGGCGCTAATACTTGGATAGGCCCTCATGTAGTCATCCGTAGGAATACAACTATCGGCAAGCGAAATAAGATATACCAATTTTCTTCTATCGGGGAAGATCCGCAATATTCTGGGTACCAAGGCGAGGAAACATTTTTAGAGATTGGAGACGATAATATCGTTAGGGAGTACTGCACTCTGAATCGAGGATCACCTGCGGGATCTGGTGTTACCAAAGTAGGTAATGGTAATCTTATTATGGCTTATGTTCATATAGCACATGATAGTACACTGGGAAATAATGTTGTATTCGCAAATGGGGCGAGTCTCGCTGGGCATGTAGAGATTAATGATTATGCAATACTAGGTGGGTTCACGTTAGTACATCAATTTTGTCGTGTAGGCGCCTACTCAATGACGGGAATTGGAACAGTTTGTGTGAAAGATGTGCCACCCTATGTATTAGCTGTAGGGAATGTAGCATCACCGAAAGGTTTGAATGTCAGAGGTCTTCGACGGCATGGATTCGAGGATAGTGTGATTGTCGGCTTGAAAAAAGCTTATCGTGTGATTTACCGACACCAACTCAGTCTAACGGAAATCATAATCGAATTAGATAGACTTGCAGAATCATACGATGAAATAAAAAAATTGGTTAAATTCATACGCACTTCTCAGCGTGGGATAATTCGAAAATAGAGCTCCTAAAACAGATTTTCTGGAATATATAATGCGCATTGGAATTGTTGCAGGCGAGATCTCTGGAGATAAGCTCGGTAGTGGGTTGTTACGATCTCTTAAATTGCAAGTACCAGATTTAGTTGCGTACGGAATTGGTGGCCCCGAGATGATTAGAGAGGGCTTAAAACCAGTTGCGCCCATGGGCGAAATTTCAGTAATAGGCATAGATGGCTTACTTAAAAATATTGTCAAAATACTAAAAATAAGACGCCTGTTAGTAGAGCATTATATTGCTGATCCGCCAGATGTATTTATAGGTATAGACCTGCCGGATTTCAATCTCTCACTAGAAAAACGTCTTAAGAAACTTGGAATATTGACTGTGCATTACGTTAGCCCCACTGTTTGGGCTTGGCGAACGTGGAGAATAAAAAAGATTAAAGAGGCTGTTGATCATATGTTGGTGTTATTTCCATTTGAGCGCAATTTTTATGCAAAACATGAAGTAGATGTAACGTTTGTAGGTCACCCATGTGCCGATGAGTTGCCAGTAAAATCAAAAAATGAACTCCGAGTAGAGCTAAATTTACCATTAGGATCAGAGGTAGTAGCGCTCTTACCAGGGAGTCGGAAAAATGAGGTACTTAATCTTAGCGGCCCATTTTTGGAGGCAGCAAAAATTTTAGCGAAGCTACGACCTGACATTCAATTCTCGATACCTTATGCTAACGAAAATTTGCGGAATATTTTTCTGGAAAAAAAATCTTTAATTTATCCAGATATAAAACTGCATGAGTTCTTTGGCAATTCATTAGAAGTGATGGCAGCATCGGATGCTGTATTGTTGGCGTCCGGAACCGCAGCTTTAGAGGCTACGATGTTACGGCGCCCGATGATAGTAGCGTATAAGATGTCAAAGATATCCTATATGTTAGCTAGTAAGCTTATTCAAACGCCATACATTTCTATGCCTAATAACCTAGTTAGTGCATCCATAATTCCAGAATTACTTCAAAGTAATGCTAATGGACTGCAATTAGCTAATGAATTGATTAAGATATTAGATAACGAAGAATATTCAGACGAAATTACTACTACTTTAGAGATGATATACAGGGAATTGAAAAACGATGCAAATACAAAAGCGGCTAATACGGTATTGGCTTTGATTCAAAAATTGAATTGAACGGTGATGCGGACAATTGCAGGCATTGATGAAGCCGGACGAGGCCCTCTAGCAGGACCCGTAGTCGCAGCAGCAGTAGTGTTGCATGAAGGAGATACAATATCTGGTGTAGCGGATTCAAAATCCTTGACTAGCAAACAAAGACTTCAGTCAGACGCTAAAATACGGAAGTTAGCATTAGATTGGTCAATTGGCGCTGCTACTTCTTCTGAGGTTGATGAATTTAATATTCATAAAGCTTCCTTATTAGCGATGAAGCGCGCTGTGCTAGGACTGCGTTTCCATGTTGATTACGTATTAGTTGATGGCATGTATTTTCCCGATATCCTGTTAGACGGCGAAACAGTGATAAAGGGTGATGAAAGGGTTGGAGTGATATCAGCAGCATCTATATTAGCGAAGGTATTCCGTGACCGACAAATGTGTTGGATCGATAAAATTTACCCTAATTACGGGTTCAAGAGACATAAGGGGTATCCGACTAAGTATCATAAGGAGATGATCAAAAAATTAGGACCTACTCCTGAACATCGAATGACCTTCTCAGGCGTCAAAAACCCAATTTAAAGCGCTTAAATAGTTTTATTTTAGACATTACTAGGACGATATTGTGAATCAGTTTGTTCATCTACACATCCACACCGAATTTTCGCTCGTTGATGGCATTTGTCGTGTTTCGCAACTAGTAGATCATGCGCAAAAACTAGATATGCAAGCCCTCGCTATTACTGATGTAGCTAATATATATGGGGCCATAAAATTTTATAAGAAATGTATTACGCGTGGAATAAAGCCAATCATTGGTGTCGATCTTTCTTTATCTAATCCCCAAAAAAATCCTCTCAATTCTCGGCTTGTATTGCTATGCCGAAATAATGATGGATATCGTTTTTTATGCGAATTACTGAGTAAATTACATACCAGTGAGAGCACAGGAAAGGAATTAATTTCTGACAAACAATTATTTAGAGAAGGAGGTAAAAACCTAATTGCCTTATCAGGAGGTTTATCTGGTGACATTGGTCAAGCACTGAGGGGAGAAAACTTTAGTCTTGCTGAGGAATTAATCTATCAATATAAAGAATTATTTCCCGATAATTTTTATCTCGAAATTACTCGAACAGGCGCTCCAGACGAGGAAGAGTACCTAAATAACTTAGTCCCCCTGTCAATGAGTACCAGAACCCCTCTTGTAGCGAGTAACAACGTACGATATATAAATGAGGGCGAATATGAAGCGCATGAAATTAGAGTTTGTATTAATGAGGGACGTATCTTAGACGATCCCCGTAGGCCTCGACTGTACACTGAGAAACAGCACTTAAGAACTAAGGCGGAAATGATTCAATTATTTTCCGATCTACCATCTGCAGTAGAAAACACAAGTCATATAGCAAAGCGTTGCAATGTGTTTTTGGAGTTTGATGATATCCATATGCCGAGAATGCCAATTCATGAGGTAGTTGAGGCTAATGGCACTCTTGAAACTAATGCGCAGAAAAGATTGAAATCCATTTTAATCAATATTGATCATAATAAGAAGGCAAGATATGAAGGTCGTTTAAGCGACGAGCTAAAGATAATCCGAGAAATGGGCTATGCAGACTATTTCTTAATTGTTTCAGATTTTATTGATTGGGCGAAAAAGTCTGGAATACCAGTGGGCCCCGGACGAGGATCTGGAGCAGGATCACTTGTCGCATATGCTCTCGGGATAACTCAATTGGATCCGATAGAACATAGCCTGTTATTCGAAAGATTTCTTAATCCGGAGAGAATATCACTGCCAGATTTTGATATAGATTTTTGCATGCTAGGGAGAGACCGCGTTATCGAATATGTCGTTGATAAGTATGGAGCGGACAAGGTAGCGCAGATAATCACCTTCAACAGTCTAGCCGCACGAGCGGTTATGCGAGATGTAGGTAGAGTAATGGGATTACCTTATGGGTTTTGCGATATTCTTGCAAAACTAGTTCCCTTTGAAGTTGGTATGACTTTACAGAAGGCGCTTGATCAAGATTCCGAACTACGTGAACGTTATCAAATGGAACCCGAAGTTACCCAGTTAATAGACAACGCACGTTTATTGGAAGGATTGCCTAGGAATGCTGGAAAACATGCCGGAGGGATCGTGATTGCACCCAAGCCAATCACAGAATATACCGCGCTGTATATAGAAAAAGAGATGACGCAACCGGTCACTCAGTTTGATAAAGATGACTTAGAGACGATTGGGTTAGTGAAATTTGATTTTCTTGGCCTAAGAACTTTAACAGTGATAGAGTGGACTTTGGCGCAAGTCAACCAAAAAAATAAAAAAGAAAAATTACCATTAGTAAATCTTGATAATTTGCCAATTGATGATCTAGGAACTTACAAATTTATTCAATCTTGCCAAACTACTGCGATTTTTCAATTAGAGTCAAGAGGCATGCGTGAATTAATCGAAAGGATTCAGCCAGAGAATTTTGATGACTTAATAGCCTTAATTGCGTTATTTCGTCCGGGACCGCTCCAGTCGGGAATGATCGACGATTACATAGATCGAAAACATGGAAAAAAGTCGGTTAACTACCC
>TARA_B100000686_G_scaffold28597_1_pt1 | contig 20918 bp, 15 predicted proteins | sample TARA_B100000686 | Tara Oceans TARA_B100000686 (sample SAMEA2622733) | marine metagenome | biome: marine biome (ENVO:00000447); feature: marine epipelagic mixed layer (ENVO:xxxxxxxxx); material: "saline water (ENVO:00002010), including plankton (ENVO:xxxxxxxx)" | depth 150 m | reverse complement strand
GTATTATGCTGCCTTAGTGTCCTTTGCTATCTTGTCGGCTTTTTCAATTGCTTCCTCTATTGATCCTACCATATAAAAAGCAGATTCTGGTAGGTGGTCATATTCTCCTTTGCAAATTGCGTCAAATCCTTTGATAGTTGATTCTAGGTCAACAAGTTTTCCTGGTGAACCAGTAAAAACCTCAGCAACAAAAAATGGTTGTGATAAAAATCTTTGTATTCTTCTAGCTCTTGCAACAGTAAGCTTATCCTCTTCTGATAACTCGTCCATTCCTAAGATGGCTATTATATCTTGTAATGATTTATAAGCTTGTAAAATTCTCTGAACCTCTCTTGCAACTCTATAGTGTTCATCACCAACGACTCTTGGGTCTAAAATTCTTGAAGTAGAATCTAATGGATCTACAGCTGGATAAATACCAAGCTCAGCAATTTGTCTAGAAAGAACTGTAGTAGCATCTAAATGAGAAAAAGAAGTTGCTGGAGCAGGATCTGTCAAATCATCAGCTGGGACATAAATAGCCTGAACAGAAGTGATCGAACCTTTGCCTGTCGAGGTAATTCTTTCTTGTAAATTTCCCATATCTGTTGCGAGAGTAGGTTGGTAACCTACTGCAGAAGGAATTCTTCCAAGTAAAGCGGATACTTCAGAGCCAGCTTGAGTAAATCTAAATATATTGTCGATAAAAAACAAAACATCTTGTCCTTCTTTGTCTCTAAAATATTCTGCTACCGTTAATCCTGTAAGAGCTACCCTTGCTCTAGCTCCTGGTGGCTCATTCATTTGTCCATATACTAATGCTGCTTTAGATCCTTTGCCTTCTTTCTTAATTACTCCTGATTCTATCATTTCATGATATAAATCATTTCCTTCCCTGGTACGCTCTCCTACACCAGCAAAAACTGAAAAACCGCCATGAGCTTTTGCAATATTGTTTATCAACTCCATTATACAGACAGTTTTTCCAACGCCTGCGCCTCCGAATAATCCAATTTTTCCACCTTTTGCGTATGGAGCTAATAAATCAATTACTTTAATACCTGTTACTAAAATTTCTGTTTCGGTTGATTGATCAGTAAATTTTGGAGCTTCTCGATGAATTGGCCATTTTTCTTTTGTCTTAACTTCGCCCTTCTCATCAATTGGATCTCCTATTACATTTATAATCCTTCCTAGAGTTTCTGGTCCTACCGGAACACTTATTGGTTTTCCAGTGTTCACAATCTGATCTCCTCTCTTAAGTCCCTCAGTAGAATCCATGGCAATTGTTCTTACGCCACTTTCACCTAAATGCTGCGCAACTTCTAATATAAGTTTGTTGCCACCATTCTTTGCTTCTAGAGCTGTATAAATTTCTGGTAATTCTCCTTCAAAACTGACATCTACTACCGCTCCTATTACTTGTGTTATCTTTCCTGATTTGATCATAGATTATAAACTTTCTGCTCCAGATATAATTTCTATTAATTCTTTGGTTATTGATGCTTGTCTGCTTCTATTATAATTTATCGTAAGCTTATCAACTAAATCACCTGCATTTCTTGTCGCATTGTCCATAGCTGTCATCCTTGAACCTTGTTCACTAGCGGCGTTTTCAAGAAAAGCTTTAAATACCTGAGTTGATATATTTTTTGGGAGCAAGTCTTCTAAAATCTCATCTTCCTCTGGCTCAAACTCATAAAAGTTTTCTTGATTTTGTGTTTCATTTTTTTTCTTTTCTACAGGAATTATTTGTTGAGCATGAGGTATCTGGGTAATAACATTCTTAAAATTATTATAAAATAAAATACATTTATCAAACTCTCCTTTTTCAAAAAGTTTTAAAATTAGTTTCCCAATTTCTTCAGCTTCTTTAAAGGTTATTTTTTTTCTGTCCTTAAAGCTTATTTTCTGAATAATAAATTTTCCATATTCTCTTTTTAATTGATCTAAGCCTTTAGAACCAACAGTAATAATTTTAAGTTCCTTTCCGTGGTTTATAGTATCTTTAAAATAATTCTTAGCTAATTTACAAATATTTGAATTAAAGCCTCCACACAAACCTCTGTCTGCAGTCATAACCACACATAAATAAATTTTGTCTTTTCCGGTACCAGTTAATAATTTTGAAGCATTCTCAGAATCGCTTACTGTTTTGGTTAAATTCAAAATTATATTTTGCATTTTTTCACTATATGGCCTTCCTCTTTCTGCGCTTTCCTGAGCTTTTTTTAGTTTGGCTGCCGCCACCATTTTCATAGCTTTCGTTATTTTTTGCGTTGATTTAACGCTTTTAATTCTTTTTTTTAAATCATCTAAACTTGGCATTATTTTTTATTTTTTTTATATTCTTCTATAGTTTGAATTAGAGATTTTTCATCTTCTTCCTCTAATTTACCTGAAGACTGAATATTTTCTAAAATCTCAGGTTTTTCATTTTTAATTTTCTCAATTATATCCTTTTCGAAAGACTTGATCTTACTTAAATCTACATCATCTAAATAACCCCTAACTCCTGTAAAAACTGAAACTACCTGTTGAGCAACCGTTAATGGAGAGTATTGATCCTGCTTTAATAGCTCAGTTAATTTTGAACCTCTGTTCAATAATTGCTGAGTTGAAGCATCGAGGTCTGAACCAAATTGTGCAAATGCTGCCATCTCTCGATATTGGGCCAGTTCTAATTTTATTGAACCAGCAACCTTTTTCATCGCTTTAATTTGTGCTGCAGAACCAACTCTTGAAACTGAAAGCCCAACATTAACTGCAGGTCGAATTCCTTGATTAAAAAGTTCTGTTTCTAAAAATATTTGGCCATCTGTAATCGATATTACATTTGTTGGTATGTAGGCAGAAACATCGCCTGCTTGCGTTTCAATAATTGGTAAAGCTGTTAAAGACCCTCCACCTTTTGTATCGCTTAACTTAGAGGCTCTTTCTAATAATCTGCTGTGTAAATAAAAAACATCTCCAGGATAAGCTTCTCTTCCTGGAGGTCTTCTTAATAATAATGACATTTGTCTGTACGCCACAGCTTGTTTAGATAAGTCGTCGTAAATAATAAGTGCGTGCATTCCATTGTCTCTAAAATATTCACCTATTGTGCATCCTGTATAGGGAGCTAAAAACTGTAGAGGTGCAGCATCAGAAGCCGTAGCTGAAACAACTGTAGTATATTTCATGGCTCCGGCATCTTCTAAGGTTTTAACAATTTGAGCCACTGTCGAACGCTTTTGTCCAATAGCTACATAAACACAATATAATTTTTTCTTTTCATCATCAGAATCATTGATTCCCTTTTGATTTATAATTGTATCTATAGCTACTGCAGTTTTTCCAGTTTGTCTGTCTCCAATAATTAATTCCCTTTGGCCTCTTCCAATAGGTATCAAACTGTCTATCGCTTTTAACCCAGTTTGCATTGGTTCATTAACTGACTGTCTCGGTATAATACCCGGAGCTTTAACTTCTACTCTTTTTCTCTGAACTTTTGTAGAAAGATTTCCTTTGCCATCAATGGGATTTCCCAATCCATCTACGACTCGTCCTAATAATTCTTTCCCTATAGGAACATCAACGATTGAGTTGGTTCTTTTTACGGTATCTCCCTCTTTAATTTGTCTGTCGTCACCAAATATAACTACTCCGACGTTATCATTCTCAAGGTTTAATGCCATGCCTTTAGAACCATCGTCAAATTCAACCATTTCGCCTGCTTGAACATTGTCTAGCCCGTAAACTCTCGCTATACCGTCCCCAACAGATAAAACTTTTCCAATTTCAGAAATCTCTGCCTTTTCACCAAAATTTTTGATTTGTTCTTTTAATAATTTTGTAACTTCTGATGGATTTATTTGCATTTTAATTTTCCAACATTAATTTCTCATATTTCTTTAATTTATTTTTAATTGAGGTATCAATCATTAAGCTTCCGAGCTGCATTTTCAATCCTCCAATCAAATCTTTGTCCATTTTGTATTCAAAACTAATAGAAGACCCAATTGATTTTGATAATTCTGAACTAATATTTTTTAAATCTTCTTCTGATAAATCCTTAGAAGAAACTAGTGAGGCACTTAATTCTCCCCTTTTTTTAGCAGATAGTTTTAGAAAGCTTTTTATAATTTTTTTTAAAAAAAATATCCTTCTTTTTGTTACTAGTATCGACAAAAAATTATTCAATATCTTAGAAAAATTCATTATCTTAGAGAGTTTGTTTATTATATTTAATTGATCGTTAAATGAATGGGTTGGATTTTTAATAAAATGTTCTAATTCTTTATTAGATTCATAAACATAAAGTAATTCTTTAATATTTTTTTCTACTGCTTCTAACTCCGAATTTTCATTAACTAACTCAAAAAGAGCACGAGCATACCTTTCAGAGGTTTCTGTTGAAAAAGATTTATTCGAGCTCACTTTTTATCCTATAAAAGATTTTAGTTAAGAAAATGATCAGATTTCGTATCATATGAAATTATCTCGTTCAAGACACTATAGTTACACTTAAGTAAAATTTATAGGATCAACATCAACTGTAAGTTTAATTTTGCTGGAAATCTTCATTTTATCCAAAACTTTAATAAGTTTTTTTTGAATAAAAATCTCATTTCTTGATCGAAGGAGTAATCGTGTCCTGTACATCTTTTTTGCCTTAAATACAGGGGAGTCCACGGGTCCCATTACTTCTAGATTTTCAATTGTTTGTAGTTTCTTTTTAATTTCTCGTGCACCAAGAAAACTGTTTTCTCTGGAATTTGAAGAAACAACTAAAGCTATTAGTCTTTTAAATGGAGGAAGATTATTTGACTTTCTTACAAGCAATTCATTTTCCAGAAATTTTTCAGGATTATTTTGTAGTAAATCTTTTAGTGTTTCATGAGAAGGAGTTATAGTTTGATAAATAATAATAGAATTTGATGAAAATCTTCCAGCTCTACCACTTAGTTGGTTGTAAAGTTGTATGTTTTTTTCAGTTGTTCTTAAATCATATCCTTTTCCGGAAAAATCTGCATCAACTACAACTATACAATTTAATTTAGGAAAATTAAAACCTTTAGAGATCATCTGTGTTCCTACTAAAATATCAATTTTATTTTTTTTTATTTTTTCAAACATTTGTTCATTGTTTTTTTTTTTAGAAAGATAATCACTAGAAAAGATTTCTATATTTTTTTCTGGGTATCTCTTTTTCAATTCATCAAATATTCTTTCAACTCCTGGACCATACAGAATAAAATCACAATTATTTTCACTATCTGTACATTTTTTTTTTACAATTCTTTTTTGTCCACAATGATGACAAAGCAATTTATCTATAGATTTATGATAAGTTAAATATATTGAACAGTTGGGACATACATGTTTGTACCCACATTTTTTACAAATTAAAAAAGGTGCATAACCTCTTCTATTTAGAAAAAACAAAATTTGTTCATTTCTGCTTAAGTATTTGTCGACTATTTTAATTGTTTCTTGGTCTATATATTCATTTTTTATATTTTTTAGATTTAAATTTACAATCTTAGTTTCCGGCAAAGGATAATTATTAAATCTTTTTAGAATCTTTGTGTGTTTATATTTTTTATTTTTTATATGATTAAAAGTTTCTAAAGAAGGAATGGATGAAACTAAAATAATCGGTAAATCTTCTATGGAAGCTCTAGCAACAGCCATGTCTCGTGCGTTATAAATTAATCCTTCATCTTGTTTGTAGGAGGGATCGTGCTCTTCATCAACTATGATTAATCCTAAATTTTTAAATGGCAGGAACAAGGAAGATCTTGCTCCAATCACTAATTTGACTTCGCCTTTAATAACTCCGTGCCAAATTTTTTTTTTATTTTTTGGAGTTATCTTAGAATGCCATACCGTAGGCTTTGATCCAAAAAAGTCTAAAAATCTCTCAACAAATTGATTTGTTAAAAATATTTCAGGAAATAAAACCAAAACCTGTTTTTTTTTTCTTAACATTTCTTTAATACGCTCAAAATAAACAAGTGTTTTTCCAGAACCTGTTACTCCCTGAAGAACAGAAACATTAAACTTGTCCCCTAATTTATTTAAATCTTTTAAAGCGATTTTTTGTTCACTGTTAAGAGAATAGTGGCTTTTTTTAATACTAGATTGAAAATGGTTTTTCTCTTCAATTTTAATAAAATTTTTTTTATCTCCCAAACACATTTTTAAAACCATGCCCTTAGGGACAATATTGTAAACAGAAAACCAATCGATAAACTTTATTAGTTTATTGTCAATATTAACTTTTTCAATTTTTCTACTGATTCTTTTCAGTCTAATTTTTTTATCAGTAACTTGTAACTCATTCCACACGACCCCAATTTCATTGCTGTTTCCAAAAGGAACTTCAACAATATCGCCCTTCTGTAAATTTTTTTGTGAACTAGAGTTATATGTTAAAGGATAATTAAATATTTTTGGCAACAAAACTGGTACTTTCATACCAAGATTTTAGTTGATATTGTCTTAATTAAAAATGAATTGATCTTTTATCAACAGCCAATGCTGCCTCTTTTATTGCTTCAGTGTGTGTTGGATGCGCATGACAGGTTCTGGCAATATCTTCTGCACTAGCTCCAAATTCCATTGCCAAAGCCATTTCAGCAATCATATCGCCACAATGTGGACCAATAATATGCACTCCTAAAACTTTATCTGTTTTCGAGTCAGCTAAAATTTTTACAAATCCATCTGTTTTATTGTTTACTTTGGCCCTTGAATTAGCAAGGAATGGAAATTTTCCAACTTTATAATTTATATTTGATTCTTTTATTTGTTCCTCGGTCTTACCTACAGAAGCTACCTCTGGTGATGTATATATAACGCCAGGTATTACATCATAATTAACGTGTCCAGCCTGGCCAGCTAATATTTCGGCAACAGCTATTCCTTCTTCTTCAGCCTTGTGGGCTAACATAGGGCCTCTAATAACGTCTCCGATAGCATAAATATTATTTAATGATGTTTGAAGTTTATTGTTAACTTTAATTCTACCTTTCTCATCTTTCTTTATTCCAACTTTAGAAAGATTTAATCCTTCCGTATAAGGTTTTCTTCCTACTGAGACTAAAACTTTGTCGGCCTCTATTTTTTCTTTTTCTGAAGTCTTGTTATTTGTAAATTCAACAATTACACTATTGGAGTTATTCTTTGCAGATATCACTTTTGAATTTAATTTAAATTTAATTCCTTGTTTTGTTAAAATCTTTTGAAATTCTTTTGATATCTCTTTATCCATACCTGGAGTTATAAGATCTAAATATTCTATCACTGTTACTTCGGAGCCTAATCTTGACCAAACTGAGCCCATTTCCAAACCTATATACCCTCCTCCTATAACTATTAATTTTTTTGGAACAGTGTTTAAGGAAAGTGCTGCGGTGGAAGAAATAACATTCTTTTCATCTATTTGTATTCCTGGTAGAGGAGCTGGCGCTGATCCAGTAGCTATTACTATATTTTTTGTTTTATAAGAAGTTTTCTTATCTCCTTCATAAACAACAACATCATTTTTAGAAAAAATAACTCCTTTTCCTTTTAGGTAAGCTACTTTATTTTTCTTAAATAAAAATTCAACTCCTTTTGTTAAAATCTGAATTGATTTATTTTTAGCATCCATCATTTTCTTAATATTTAGTTTAATGCCGCTAATTTCTATACCTTGTTGATTAAAATCTTTTTTTGCGTGCTGATAATTTTCTGACAAATTCAGCAAGCTTTTTGATGGTATGCATCCTACATTTAAACAGGTTCCACCAAGTGCTCCTCTTGATTCTATGCATGCCGTTTTGAGACCTAATTGAGCAGCTCTAATAGCACAAACATACCCTCCTGGTCCTCCTCCGATGACTATTACATCAAAATTATTTTCCATTTTATTATAGGTTTAAGAATAGTCTTTTTGGTTGCTCTAGACATTCTTTAACAGTTTTTAAAAAAGAAACTGCTTCCTTGCCATCTATTATTCTATGATCATAAGACAGTGCTAAATACATCATAGACCTTATCTTAATTTCTCCATCTACAACAACAGGTCTTTCTATAATATTATGCATTCCTAACACCGCAGACTGAGGAGGATTTAATATTGGCGTTGAAAGCATTGAACCATAAATCCCTCCATTGGTAATTGTAAATGTTCCTCCCTGAAGATCCTCTATGGTAATTTTGCCATCTCTAGCTTTTTCTCCTAATAAAGAAATATTTTTTTCAATATCTGCAAATGACATCTCGTCAGTATCTCTTAAAACTGGTACTACAAGACCTCTGTCAGTTCCAACAGCTATGCTAATATTATAATAATTTTTGTAAACAATTTCATCATTTTGTATCTCAGCATTAACAGCTGGATAATTCTTAAGACCAATGACACAAGCCTTTACAAAAAAAGACATAAAACCCAACTTTGCTGAATACTTTTTCTGAAAATCGTCTTTATAGTTTTTTCTCATGGCAATAATCTCTTGCATATCAACTTCGTTAAATGTCGTAAGCATCGCTGCGTTTTCTTGAGCTTCTTTTAATCTTTTTGCTATGGTCATACGTAATCTAGTCATTTTGATTCTTTCTTCAGGTCCATAAGCTAACTTCCTCTTGGAAGGAGTGGGATTAACCCCCATCAAACTCATTACATCTTGTTTAAGAATAACTCCATTTTTTCCTGTACCTTGAATTTCTTCCAAATTAATTTTTGACTCTGCTACCATTTTTCTCGCAGCTGGTGAAACTGTTTTTATTGCTTTAGGAATTTTTGTCTCTTGATGAAATTTACCTAGAACTAAAGGTGAATCTTTTTCAGATTTGGTTTCTTCATTTTCTAAAATTAGAGGCTCTGGATTGATTTGTTCTTTTTCTTTTTTTGATTCTAAAACTAAAGGCTCAGTTTTTTCTTCCTTCTTAAACTTCTCTTTTTTTAATGGAGGTGAATATTTTTTTTCATCCTTATTATTAGTAATTTTAGCAATAGAAGCTTTTCCTATTGTGCCTAGTATTGAACCAACATTAACTGTTTGACCTTCTCCAACTGTTATTTTCTCTAAAGTTCCGTCTGAAGGTGATGGGACCTCAATATTGACTTTGTCTGTTTCTAGTTCTACCAAAGGCTCATCAGAAACAACTTCGTCACCTTTGTTTTTAAGCCATTTTGAAACAGTAGCTTCGGTAACAGATTCGCCTAAAGCTGGAACTAATATTTTTTCAGACATCAATTAAACTTTCCTAACACCTTTTCTAGTATTTCATTTTGCTCTGCAAGATGTTTTTTAAGATATCCACTAGCTGGAGATGCAGAAGGTTTTCTACCAATATATCTTATCTCTCTATTGTTTGCTTTTATATAATCCAGGCTCCATTGAATATAGTTTCTTGCGGTATTCCATGCTCCCATATTTTTAGGCTCTTCCTGGCACCAGTAAAATTCAGAATTTTTTTTGAATCTTTTTAGCTCCCTAGCAAGAGTTTTAACAGGAAAAGGATACAATTGTTCTATTCTTATAATGAATACTTCTTTATTTTTTATTTTTTCTCTAACTTCTAAAAGATCAAAATAAACTTTTCCAGAACAGATAATTACTTTTTTTATTTTTTTGTCTTCCTTAAGTTTGATTAATCCATATTCTTTAAAATCAGCATGATCATTGAGAACTCTGTGAAATGAATTTTTTTTAGTAAAATCCTCTATACTAGAAGTACATCTTTTATTTCTTAATAAAGATTTTGGAGTCATTATTATTAGAGGTTTCCTAAAATCTCTATGTATTTGTCTACGTAAAGCATGAAAATAGTTTGCGGGAGTAGTACAATTCACAACTTGAATATTTTCTTGAGCACATAATTGTAAAAATCTCTCCAGTCTAGCTGATGAATGTTCTGGTCCCTGTCCTTCATAGCCATGTGGTAGCAGCATTACTAAACCGTTAGCTCTTGCCCATTTTCTTTCGGCAGAAGCAATAAATTGATCTATTATAACTTGGGCTCCATTAGCAAAATCACCAAACTGTGCTTCCCAAACTACTAAAGTAGCGGGTTCTGATAGTGCATAACCATATTCAAATCCAAGAACAGCCATTTCTGAGAGCAAACTATCTATAACCTCATATTTTTTCTGGCTATTTGAAACATTATTTAGAGGTATGTATTTACTACCATTTAATTGATCCTTAAGAACAGAATGTCTCTGACTAAAAGTGCCTCTTGCTGAATCTTGTCCTGAAAGCCTAACTGGATAGCCTTCGTCCAATAAAGTTGCAAATGCTAGATGTTCAGCTGTGGCCCAGTCAAACCCTTTGCCAGTAAGAAACATTTTCTTTTTATTTTCAAATATTTTTTTTATAGTTGGATGAGCATTAAAATTTTCAGGTATTGAAGTAATTTTGTTTCCAATTTTTTTTATCTTATCTAAAGATACTCCAGTAATTCCTCTCTTATCTTTTCCTCTTTCGGGTTTATATCTTGACCATACACCTTCGTACCATTCCAATTTTGGTTTATACTCTTTTGCTGTTTTAAATTGCTCTTCAAGAAGATTTTTGAATTTTGTCTTCATGTTATTAAATTCCTCTTGAGTGACAATTCCTTCCTTGATTAATTTGTTTGCATAAATATTGAGTGTTGTTGGATGTTTTTTAATTTTTCTATACATAGTCGGCTGAGTAAAAGCAGGTTCGTCTCCTTCGTTATGACCAAATCTTCTATAACAGATCATGTCTATAACAACATCTTTGCTAAACTTTTGTCTATAATCAGTTGCTATCCTTGCACAATGAACAACTGCTTCTGGGTCGTCTCCATTAACATGTAAAATTGGAGCGTCAACCATTTTTGCTAAGTCAGATGGATAAGGTGAGGAGCGTGCAAATTTTGGACTTGTGGTAAATCCTATTTGATTATTAACAATAATATGTATTGTTCCTCCAGTATTATGGCCTGGAAGCCCAGACATTGCAAAACATTCTGCAACAACACCTTGCCCAGCAAATGCTGCGTCACCATGAATTAAAATCGGAATAACTTGTTTTCTTTCTTTATCTTTATGAAAAAATTGTTTAGCCCGTGTTTGCCCTAACACAACTGGATTTACAGCCTCAAGATGCGAAGGATTGTCAGTTAAAGAAACATGAACTAAGTTACCATCAAACTCTCTGTTCGATGAAGCGCCTAGATGATATTTTACGTCTCCAGTGGAGTCAGCACTAAAAGAAGTATATTCTCCAGCAAATTCATTAAACATTCTCTTGTAAGATTTCTGTAATACGTTTGCTAAAATATTAAGTCTTCCTCTGTGTGGTTGGCCAATTTTAACTTCTTTAAAACCAAGATGTCCCCCTCTTTTTATGATTTGTTCTAAAGCTGGTATTAAAGCTTCACCGCCATCTATTCCAAATCTTTTAGTTCCTACAAATTTTACAGCTAAAAATTTTTCAAAACCCTCTGCTTGTATTAGTTTATTTAAAATTGCTTTCTTTCCATTTTCAGTAAATTTCAATTGATTTTCTTCTCTTTCCATTCTTTCTCTAAACCAGATTTTTTCAATTGGGTCTGAGATATGCATATATTCTACTCCGATAGTAGAACAATACACTTTTCTAAAAAACGTAAGTATGTCATTAATAGTTGCATACTTTTTGTTCATGTATTTTCCTAAATAAATTTTTTTATTGTAATCTTCTTTTTTAAAACCATGGTCAGCTGGATGCAGCTCTTCGAGATATTTTCTTTCCATCATCTCTAGTGGATCCAAATTTGCAATAAGATGACCTCTGATTCGATATGCTCTTATTAATGCTATCGCTTTTACGGATTGTTCTTTTTCCTCTTCACTGCTTTTATTAGAGATTATTTTTTCTTGTAGATTATCTTTTAAATTTTTTCTTTTTAAGTTTATTTTCTTTCTTAATGACCAACTAGGCCCCTGCAAGTCTTTTAAAATAACTTCTTCATTTTCTTTAAGGCCATCAAAAAATAATCGCCAATCCTCAGGTAATTTTTTAGGATCTAACAAATAGTCAGAATAGAATTTTTTAATAAAAGAAGAGTTGTTTCCGGCAAGAAATGAAGTTTTTTTGTATGTGTTGTTGTTCTTTGAAGATGACATTATTTTAATAGCTTATTTTAACACAAATTATATAAAATCAATCATTTAGTTTTTCATAAAGCGTCTTTCCAATATCTGCTGGGGACTTTGAGATTATGATTCCAGCTGATTTCATTGTTTCAATTTTACTTTCTGCTCCACCTTTTCCGCCAGAAATTATTGCTCCTGCGTGCCCCATTCGTCTTCCAGGAGGGGCTGTTAAGCCTGCTACAAAGCCAACCATCGGTTTTTTTATCTTTGATTTTTTTATAAATTCAGAAGCTTCTTCTTCTGCGGAGCCCCCGATTTCACCTATCATTACTATTGATTGTGTTTCTTTGTCCTTTAAAAACAATTCTAAACAGTCTATAAAATTTGTTCCATTAACTGGATCTCCACCTATTCCAATGCATGTAGATTGACCCATACCGTTTGCCGTTGTTTGAGCAACAGCCTCGTATGTTAACGTTCCAGATCTAGATACTATTCCAACAGAACCTTTTTTATGAATACTGCCAGGCATAATACCAATCTTACATTCATCAGGAGTAATTATTCCAGGACAATTGGGTCCGATAAGCCTACTATTACTTTTTAATAACTTTTGTTTTACTTTAATCATATCAATTACCGGCACTCCCTCAGTGATACACACTATCAGTTCCATTTTTGACTCAATAGCCTCGATCATTGCTGAAGCTGCAAATTTTGCTGGCACATATATCATTGTTGCTGTAGCTCCTGTTTTATCCTTTGCATCTTGAACTGTATCAAAAACCGGTAAGTTCAAATGCTTCTGTCCTCCTTTTTTTGGAGTGACACCTCCAACTAATTTTGTCCCATATTTTATGGCCTGCTCAGAGTGGAAAGTTCCGTGCTTGCCTGTAAAACCTTGACAAATAACTTTTGTATTTTTATTTATTAAAATAGACATTCCTATTTAATAGCCTTTACTATCTTTTTTGCAGCATCGTTTAAATTATCAGCAGATAGAATTTTTAAATTAGATTCATCCAAAATTTTTTTTCCTTCTTTAAAGTTAGTTCCTGCCAAACGGACAACTAGTGGAACATTTAGTTTTACTTCTTTAACCGCTTCAACAACGCCTTGTGCAAGAACATCACATCTCATTATTCCGCCAAAAATATTTATTAAAACACCTTTAATATTTCTGTCTGCGAGCAGAATTTTAAATGCCGCTGAAACTTTTTCTTTACTAGCGCCACCTCCTACATCTAAAAAATTAGCAGGTTCTTGTCCATAAAGTTTAATTATATCCATTGTAGCCATGGCTAAACCAGCTCCATTCACCATACAACCTATCGAACCATCCAATTTAATGTATGCAAGATCATGTTCGCTGGCTTTAATTTCAGAAGGATCTTCTTCGTTTAAATCTCTTAATTTTAAAATCTCTGGATGTCTAAAAATTGCATTATCATCAAAATTCATCTTTGCATCTAAACAAATTATTTTTTTATCTTTAGTAATAATGAGTGGATTTATTTCAATTAATGAAGCATCCTTCGAAACTAAAGCATTATACATTGCATTCACAAGTTTTGTTGCTTCTTTTTTTTGAATATCTTCAAAATTAAAAACTTCAATTATATTTTCAATATCTTTTTGACTTAAAGAATTTTTAAAATCAACTTTAGTAGTAATAATTTTTTCTGGTTTGTTTTTTGCAACTTGTTCAATATCTACACCTCCCTCGGTACTACTAATAAATGCAATCTTTGCACTCTGTCTATCTATTAAACATGATAAATATAATTCTTTAGAAATATCATAAGCTTTTTGAATATAAATTCTTTTAACTTCTTTGCCCTCAGGACCAGTTTGGGGAGTAATTAAAACTTTTCCAAAAAGTTTTTTTGCTTCTTCTGATGCTTCAGATTTTTTAACAAGTTTTACCCCTCCTGCTTTTCCTCTTCCACCGGCATGAATTTGTGCTTTGAGGACTAATTGTTCTGATTTAAAGTTTTTAATTTTTTCATTTAAAGTACTTGTATCAAAAATTACTATACCTTCTGAAACTGGTGCACCAAACTCCTTTAGAATTTCTTTTGCTTGATGTTCGTGAATATTCATTGTTTTAAATACTTGTTTTCTTAATATAAATCCTGTCCTCAAAAGTAGTCAAAGGAAATTTAATTTTTTTCTTTAAAAAAAATTTATTTTTTAGCAAATACTTGTGAATTTTTTTAGAATCATAATCTAAATAAATGCCTGGTTTATGAAATTCAATAAGTATAATATTAATTTTTTTTATTTCTTTACCGAGGCCTTTAAGAACTTGAAATTCATGACCTTCGGTATCTATTTTTAGCAAATCTATACTTTTGATTTTATTTTTTTTGAAAAAACTAGATAACTTAATAGTTTTTACCTTAATATTTTTATAGTAAATTTTTTTAATTTCTGTTTCAAAAAGTTTCGCTTTAAATTTTAAGTATAAATTATTTTGATTCAGTTTTGTGAAGGATGCAGTAAGATCGTGAAGATTTAGTTTGAACTCTCTAAAACCATTAATATCTGATACTGCAGAATTAATTTTTTTGACCTTTTTATCTTTTTTATATTTTTTCTTTAAAAAATTAAATATTCCTGGCTGGGGTTCAAATATATAAACTTTATCTAAATTATAAAATTTCATAAATAAATCTAAATAAGTTCCTTTATGAGCTCCTACATCAATATAGGAGCTAATATGTTCAAAATCTTTTTTTATATATCTAATAATATTTTTTTGATGTATGAAAATATCTATAAAATCAAAAAAAAGAACCGCTAAAATTTTAAATATTCTCATTCAAAATCTTTACAATTTTTTTGAATAGAGTAATAGAAAATTATTTCATCTAATTTATTTTTCTCTAAACAATTTTCTTGAAAAATGAGTGTAGGAGTATTTTCCTCTTCTTTGCCTATGACATAAATGCCTTGAATATTATTTTTCTTAATACTTTCTAAAAAAAAAGATTTGTAATTATCAAAATATGGCTGACCCTTTTTTGGAAAACTTACTGAAGGATGATGCCATTGATTAGGAGAATTATCATAAATATTTAAGGCCGGGGCTATAAATTGATAGGGAGTGATAATCATTGTTTTTTTAGTATTGCTTTTTAATATCTCTAAAGAAGTTCTTAATTGCTTTATTTCTAGTTCAGGATTGTCGGGAAATAGATGTGTTATCCATTTAATCCCTTTAAGACTATCATGTATTTTTCCTCCTTCTAAAGCTAGTTCTAAATTCACTTTTTCAAGCTCATTAAATTTCCTGTGCTCATTAAATCTTAGATGATATTTGTACACACTAAAAAAACAAACTAATACTAGGACAGAGATTATTATATATTTTTTTTTATCATAATTTTTTTCTACATAATAATGGGTAAAACCAGCCAGAAGGGGAATTAAGAAAAAAATATAATTCTGATTAAATGTAATCGTTTGATGTAGAATATGTATTAAAGCAAGAACAATAATAGGAATAATTATTTTAATTTCCCTTAAATTTTTTTTTTTTATAAAAGTGATCAAAAAATAAAAAAGAATGAATATGTGTATAAATATGAATTTAAACTCTTCTATTAAATTAAAAATATTAAAATCACTATAATTTTGTACAATTCTAAACTTCCCAATAGACTGAGAAAATAAAATATATTGCGTTACAAAATTTTCAAGATTTATTTTAGTAAGAAAAAAAAATAAAAAAATAAATGCTATACCAATTATTGATCCTAACGTTAAATTTTTGAAAATAACTTTAAAGTCATCTTTTGCAAAAAAATTAAATGAAAAGGTGAGAATAATAATTGCTATTATCCCATATGATGCTGGAGTCTGTTTCGAAAGAAAACTTAATATCATAATAGTGGGAACATATATTAAAAGTAAAAATTTTTTATTTACAATTGCATGAATGTATAAATAAAAGCCAAGAATTAAAAAAATTGATGAGTGATGGTCAACAAAGGGGGTGCCAACTACTGGGTACATTAAAACTGAGAACATCAAAGAATATATGAAAGACCATTCTCTTCTAAGTCCAATGCTAAGAAATACAAAATATGTAGAGACTGAAATTAAAACATTAAATGTTGACGAATGTGAAACATAACTTATCCAATTAACTTCAAATAATTTAAAATACAGGGCATTTAAGTAATCTAGAAGTGGCCCCGTAACCAACCAGTAATCATTAAAGGGAATATATCCTTTTAACACTCTGTATCCACCATTATAAAGAACAAAGTTATCTAATGGCATTACGCCTATAAATGAGTAATAAAAATTAATTAAAAAAGAAAAAATAATTAATGCTAAAATATAAGCATAATTTTTATAATGATGAGTCAATTTTCTTTGCTGCATTAAATAATTCTTTTACTGAATTAATTGAATGATCAAATAATTTTTTTTCATTGGAATCAAGTTTAATTTCAACTACTTTCTCAACTCCTTTGCTTCCAATAATTACTGGCACGCCGGCATAAAGGTTTGTTACACCATACTCGCCCTGGAGATAAGCTGCGCAAGGCAACTCTTTTTTTAAATCTTTAATATAACTTTCGGCCATTTCAACCCCTGATGAAGCAGGAGCATAAAATGCTGATCCCTTTTCCAGATATTTTACGATTTCTGCACCACCTTTCTTTGTTCTATCTACTATTTCATTAACTTTTGTTTGTGATATTTTTCCAGAATTAATCAAATCTATAAGTGGTTTTCCATCTACCTTAGTATGATTAACCATAGCAACCATGGTATCCCCGTGACCCCCCAAAACAAAAGATTTAACTTTATTAGTAGGCAAATTAAGTTCCTTTGAAAGAAAATATGTAAATCGAGAAGAGTCTAAAATACCGGCCATACCAACAACTTTATTTTTTGGAAAGCCTGAATATTTTTGAAGAGCCATAACAATTACATCTAGTGGATTTGTGATGCAAATAACGAATGCATTGGGAGAAGTTTTTTTGATACCTTGTGCCACTTCTTTGATAATCTTTAAATTAATTCCAAGCAAATCATCTCTGGTCATTCCAGGTTTTCTCGGAACTCCAGCAGTTATTATAATAACATCCGAGTCCTTAGTGTCATTGTAATTGTTAGTTCCTTTTATTTTAATATTAAATTTTTCTATAGGCGAAGATTGAGCAATATCTAATGCCTTCCCTTTTGCCAGACCTTCGGTAACATCAAAGAGGACAACATCTCCAAGTTCTTTTAGTGCAATCAAATGTGCTAAAGTCCCGCCAATTTGCCCTGCTCCAATTAAAGATATTTTTTTACTCATTTTTTTATTTCATTGTAGGCATAATAAATTCTGGGTCTGACTTAATGCCTGATGGCCATCTAGAAGTTACTGTTTTTAATTTGGTATAAAATCTAACTCCTTCAGGACCATGCATATGTTGATCGCCAAAAAAAGATCTTTTCCAGCCTCCGAAGCTATGAAACGCCATGGGAACAGGAATAGGAATGTTTACGCCAACCATTCCAATTTTTACATTACTTGCAAACGATCTTCCTGTATCTCCGTCTCTCGTAAAAATACTCGTTCCATTGCCAAATTCATGATCGTTAACTAAAGTTAATGCATCATTGTAATCTTTTGCTCTAACCACAGATAAAACAGGACCAAATATTTCTTCCTTATAAATTTTCATATCTTTTTTAACATGATCAAATAAACACCCTCCCATATAAAATCCTTTTTCATGACCTTGTAATTTTAAATTTCTTCCATCAACTACTAATTTTGCGCCTTCCCTCACTCCAATATCCACATAATTTTTTACTTTTTCTAGATGTTCTTTGGTAACTAAAGGTCCCATTTGAGATTCCTTATCTAAACCAGGTCCAACTTTTAAAGATTCTACTTTTTTTGACAGACTTTGAACTAAAGGATCTGCTACTTTTCCAACAGCCACAGCAACTGACTGGGCCATACATCTTTCTCCTGCTGAACCGTAAGCTGCACCCATTAAGCCATTTACTGCTTGATCCAGATCACAATCTGGCATTATAACACAATGGTTTTTTGCTCCACCAAGTGCTTGAACTCTTTTTTCATTTTTTGCACAGTTTTCATAAATATATTTTGCTATAGGGGTTGATCCTACAAAGCTTACAGCAGCAATATCTTTGTTGTTAATGATAGCATCAACGGCATCTTTGTCGCCATTAAGTACATTAAATACTCCTGGAGGCAAACCAGCTTCAATAAATAGCTCTGCTAACTTCATAGCACAAGAAGGATCCTTCTCTGATGGTTTTAATACAAAAGTATTTCCACAAGCTATAGCCATTGGAAACATCCACATAGGAACCATAGCAGGAAAGTTAAAAGGAGTTATGCCGGCACAAATTCCTAAAGGTTGTCTTATTGACCAGCTGTCAACATTTGTTCCTACGTTCTCCGTGAATTCACCCTTTAACATCTGTGGTATTCCACAAGCATATTCTACTACTTCTAAACCTCTAAGTAATGATCCTTTTGCATCCTCATAAACTTTTCCATGTTCTGAAACTATAATTTTTGTGAGTTCATCAGAATTCTTTTCAATCAATTCTTTAAATTTAAACATTACTCTGGCTCTTTGAATTGGTGGTGTATTAGACCAAGCTTCAAAAGATTCTTTTGCAGATGCCACTGCTTTATTTAAATCTTTTATAGTTCCTAATCTTACTTCTGCACTTTGCTCACCCGTAGCTGGATTGAATATTTTTCCAGTTCTTTTTGAATCACCAGAATATTTTTTACCTTCTATAAAATGTTCGATTAATTTCATGTTTTTTATTGCTTAAATAAGCTTTTAGGTTGTTGCAAGCATTTTTTTTATAGATGCTATTGCTTTTGCTGGATTTAATCCTTTCGGACAAGCACTAGTACAATTCATAATCGTGTGGCATCTATAAAGTTTCAACTCATCGGCAACTTTTTTTAATCTTTCCTTTCTGTCCTCATCTCTACTGTCAATAATCCACCTGTAAGCTTGGAGTAAAACGGCAGGACCTAAATATTTTTCACCATTCCACCAATAACTTGGGCAAGAAGTCGAACAGCAAGCACACATAATGCATTCATAAAGGCCATCTAATTTTGACCTATCTTCTTTTGATTGTAAATTTTCTTTACTGCCTTCTTTTTTAGAAGTTTTTAACCAAGGTTCAACGGACTCATATTGCTTGTAAAGAGTGCTTAGATCGCCAATTAAATCTTTTAACACTTTTAAATGTGGCAAAGGATAAATATCTATATCTCCTTTTATTTCTGCATGAGGTTTTGTACATGCTAAACCATTTTTTCCATTCATATTCATTGCACAAGAACCACAAACGCCGTGAGCACAAGATCTTCTGTAAGCTAAAGATGGATCAATTTCATTTTTAATCTTATTCAAAATATCTAGAACTTTAGATGGACAATTGTCCATATCCACTTCGTAAGTATCTATTCTTGGATTTTTTTTTGTAGATGGATCCCATCTGTAAACATTAACTTTTCTGATATTTTTTGAACCTGTAGAATCTTTATAATATATGCCTTTTTCAATTTTTGAATTTTTAGGTAAATTTATCTGAACCATTAGTAAACCCTCTCTTTTGGTGGAAAATATTGAACGTCATTCGTTAATGTAGATCTATGAACAGGACGATAGTCAATTTTTGTTTCGTTGCCATTGCTCCAAGACAATGTATGTTGCATAAAATTTTTGTCATCTCTCTTTGGAAAGTCTTCTCTTGCATGAGCGCCTCTACTTTCTTTTCTATGATACGCTGAATCCATAGTGGTTATGGCTTGCCTAATTAAATTATCAAATTCTAAAGTTTCAACTAAATCAGTATTAAATATTAAAGATTTATCCTTAACAGCAATGGAATCTATTGCTTCGAATGGCTTTCTTATTTCTTTTACTCCTTCTTTTAAAGTTTTTTCTGTTCTAAATACTGCGCATTTAGATTGCATTGTTTTTTGCATTGACAACCTTAAATCTGCAGTGTTATTTTTTCCGTTTCCATTCCTTAAATTATCAAATCTATCTAGAGATTTGTCTGTTTCGGATTTTGATATTTCTTCATGAGGGATGCCTGGTTTAACTAACTCAGCAGCTCTTTTAGCTGCAGCTTTACCAAAAACTACTAGATCAATTAATGAGTTTGAACCGAGTCTATTTGCTCCATGAACAGACACACAAGCTGCTTCACCAATAGCCATAAGTCCTGGAACAGTTTGTTCTGATCCATTCATTGTTATAACTTCAGCTTTATAATTTGTTGGAATGCCTCCCATGTTATAATGAACTGTTGGAACAACCGGAATTGGTTCTTTTGTAACATCTACATTAGCAAATAGTCTTGATGACTCAGATATTCCTGGAAGTCTTTCTTCTATGACCTTTGGGTCTAAATGATTTAAATGAAGATGAACGTGGTCTTTTTCTTTACCTACACCTCTTCCTTCATTAATTTCTATAGCTATTGATCTGCTCACAACATCTCTTGAAGCAAGATCTTTGGCTTTGGGAGCATAACGTTCCATAAATCTTTCTCCTTTAGAATTTAGTAAGTAGCCTCCTTCACCTCGCACTCCTTCAGAAATTAATGTTCCATGTCCATAAATTCCTGTTGGATGAAACTGAACAAATTCCATATCTTGAAGTGGCAAACCTGCTCTCAAAACCATTGCATTGCCATCACCTGTACATGTGTGTGCTGATGTTGCCGAATAGTAAATTTTACCGTAGCCACCGGTAGCTATAATTGTAATATGAGATCTAAATCTGTGTATGGTTCCATCATTTAAATTCCAAGCTAATATACCTTTGCA
>TARA_B100000686_G_C16806324_1_pt1 | contig 20924 bp, 21 predicted proteins | sample TARA_B100000686 | Tara Oceans TARA_B100000686 (sample SAMEA2622733) | marine metagenome | biome: marine biome (ENVO:00000447); feature: marine epipelagic mixed layer (ENVO:xxxxxxxxx); material: "saline water (ENVO:00002010), including plankton (ENVO:xxxxxxxx)" | depth 150 m | reverse complement strand
TAGTAGCCAAGGTGGATGGTGTACTTGTAGATCTAAATACACCATTGGTAGAAAATTGTATATTAGAATTATTAACTGGTGATTCGGAAGAAGGTCATGATACTTTACTACATTCTACTGCCCATTTAATGGCTCAAGCAGTAAAAGAATTATATCCCGATACTAAAATTACTATTGGACCAACAATAGATAATGGATTTTATTATGATTTTGATACAGACAAACCATTCTCGGATGATGATTTGATTAAAATAGAAAATAAAATGAAAGATCTATCTAAAAGAAATCAAGAAATAAATCGGAATGAAATTTCAAATAACTCTGCAAAAAAACTATTTTCGGAAATGGGTGAACCATATAAAGTAGAAATCATTGAGAATATTGATCCAGATGATAAAATAACTGTATACACGCAAACTGGTTTTACAGATCTTTGTCGAGGACCACATGTTTCAAGAACAAGTAAAATCAAGCATTTTAAATTACTTACAACATCTGGGGCGTATTGGAGAGGAGATGAAAAGAATAAAATGCTTCAGCGTATATATGGTACTGTATTCTCAAGTAAAAAAAGGTTAAAACAACATTTACATAATCTTGAAGAAGCTAAAAAACGCGATCATCGAAAAATTGGAAAAGAGATGGATTTATTTACGTTTGATAATGAAATTGGAATAGGATTACCTCTTTGGCTTCCTAATGGTACTATACTTATCGAACAAATTGAACAACTTGCAAAAGAAACTGAGAGACGTGCTGGATATCAGCAGGTTAGAACACCACATTTAACTAAAAACAATTTATATATAAAAAGTGGTCATCTAGATCATTACCAAGATTCTATGTATCCTGCTATGAATGTAGATGGAATTGATTATTACATTAAACCAATGAATTGCCCACATCATCATAAAATATTTTCTGCATCTCCACGGAGTTATCGAGATATGCCAATTCGATTATCTGAATACGGAACATGCTATCGATATGAAAAATCAGGCCAGTTATTCGGCCTTATGAGGGTAAGAAGTTTGCAAATGAATGATGCACATATTTATTGTACAGAAAAACAATTTAAAAATGAATTTTTAAAAGTTTGTCAAATGTACCTATATTATTTTAAAATATTTGGAATTAATAAATATACAATGCGTTTAAGCCTCCATGATAAAGATGGTTTGGGGGAAAAATATATCAATGAGCCAGAATTATGGATTGAAACGGAACAATGGGTTCGTGAAGCTCTACAAGATGGTGATATCGATTTTATTGAAGTTCCTGGAGAAGCAGCATTTTATGGTCCAAAAATTGATGTTCAGGTTTGGAGTGCTATTGGAAAAGAATTTACTCTAGCAACAAATCAAATAGATTTTGCAATTCCAAAGAAATTTAACCTCCATTTTATAGCAGAAGATGGTCAGAGTAAAACTCCTTTATGCATTCATCGTGCTCCTCTTGGTACCCATGAACGATTTATTGGGTTTCTGATTGAACATTTTGGGGGTAATTTTCCGCTCTGGTTAGCGCCCGTTCAAGTTGCGGTTCTACCAGTCTCCGATAAGGTACTAGAATATTCAAAAAAAATATTAGATACTTTAAAAAGTAAGGATATTAGAGTAAAATTGAATACTCGTTCTGATAAAATTGGAGCTAAAATACGACAAGCTGAACTTGAGAAAATTAATATAATGTTAATTATTGGTGAAAAAGAAGAATCAGATAACTCAGTTTCTTTGAGGCGTCGATTTGAAGGTAATATTGGTAAAATGAATTTAGATCTTTTGATTGAGAACTTAAAAAACGAAATAGATACTAGGAGGATTGCTCATAGCCAAAAAGCAGAAGCAACGAATAAATGAAGAAATAGTAGCCGATGAAATTAGGTTGATTTCGGATAAAGGTGAACAACTGGGAATTGTATCGCTTGATGTTGCATTAGAAAAAACCCGAGAATTAGGTCTAGATTTAATCGAAATTGCTCCAGACAGTAAACCAATAGTATGTAAGATGGTTGACTATGGGAAGCTGAAGTATGAGAAAAAAAAGAAACGGCAACAGAGTAAGAAAAAACAACATGTAGTCAAAATTAAAGAAATTCGACTTAGACCTCGAATTGAAGAACATGATCTTATGACTAAATTAAATCAGGGTAAAAAATTCTTAAGCGATGGTGCTAAACTAAAAGTTACACTCATGTTCCGTGGACGTGAGTTATCAAGAATTGATTTAGGTAAAGATGTTATGGTACGAGTCTTAGAAGAATTAGGTGATGTAGCAGAAGTTGAAAAAGATATCCCTTTAGAAGGTCGTAGAATGTCAGTTATTTTGAATGCTAAATAAGGAGGAAGATGTTTAATGCCTAAAATGAAAACACGGCGTGGAGCAGCAAAACGATTTAAAGTTACTGGATCTGGTCGTATTAAAAGAAATAAAGCAAATCACAGACATATGCTTATTCGACGCTCTAATAAGGCAAAGCGGAAAATGAGGCAGGGAGGACTAGTTAGCTCTGCTGATCGTAAACTTGTTAAAGCTATGTTGGGCATATAATATAACTATAATGGAGAATTAAAAATGCCTAGAGCTAATAGTTCTGTACCACGTCACCGACGCCATAGGAAAATAATTAAACAAGCAAAAGGGTATTACGGGGCACGTAGTAGAAATTTTAAGACTGCTAAAGATGCCGTGATAAAAGCTGGTTTGTACGCCTACAGAGATAGAAGACAAAGGAAAAGACAGTTCCGTAGGCTTTGGATAATTAGAATTAATGCAGCCTGTAGGATGAATGGTATTACATATTCAGATTTTATCCATGGTTTAAAAACAAAAGGTATTGACTTAAATCGAAAAACTCTGTCTCATTTAGCAGTCAATGACCAAAAGGCCTTTGCCGAACTAGTAAGAATAATATAGGGCTCTTCAATGCCTCTGAATGCAGAAATCGAATCAGTCAAGAAAAATTTCTTGACTGAAATCGAATCTCTCCCAAAAGATAAATTCCTTATTGATAAATTTAAAAATAAATATCTAGGCAGAAAGGGTTTAGTATCTGAACTATTATCTAAAATAAACAATTTTAAACCTGAAGATCGACCAGATATTGGTCAAAAGTTAAATAATCTTAAAATTGAACTTTCCAGCGTATTTGATCTTAAAGTCTCGTCCCTTATTCAAGAATCGAATAATAATGAAATTAAATCTTTTGATCCTACATTACCGGGAATAGCACCACGAATTGGGTCTATCCATATTCTAGAACAAACAATGAACCAAATAAAAGATATTTTCATGTCTGTTGGTTTCCACATTGCTTATGGTCCTGAAGTAGATGATGATTATCATAATTTTTCTGCACTAAATATTCCAGAGCATCATCCAGCAAGAGACATGCAGGACACTTTTTTTATTGATTCTAATACAGTTTTAAGAACTCATACATCTAATGTCCAAATACACCTCATGGAAAAACAATCACCTCCTTTAAGGTATATTATTCCAGGAAGAGTGTACCGTAATGAGTCAATTAGTTATAAAAGTTATTGTCTCTTTCATCAAGTTGAAGGAATCTATATAAATAAGATTGTTTCTTTTTCTGAACTAAAAGGTTGTCTCGAATATTTTGTTCGCCAAATTTTTGGTGAAAAAAGGAAAATGCGATTTCGTCCAAGTTATTTTCCCTTCACAGAACCTAGTGCAGAAGTGGATATTTGGGATGATGATCGAAAAAAATGGCTTGAAATCTTAGGCTGCGGAATGGTAGACCCTAATGTATTAGAAAATGTAGGGTATGATTCAAAGATTTGGCATGGATATGCTTTTGGAATGGGTGTTGAACGGATAGCAATGTTAAAATATAATATTAATGATATTCGTTTATTTTATAATGGTGATATACGATTTCTCGAGCAGTTTATATGATTATATCTATTGAATGGCTTAAAGAATTTATTGATATAAAAGAATCCAATCAGGATTTAGCAGACATTTTAAGTAGTATAGGATTGGAAGCAGAGCTAAATGGTATACCTCAATCATTGGAAGGAGTCATTACCGCTAAAGTTGAATCTATTAAATCGCATCCAAATGCAGATAGATTAAAAATCTGTATAGTTAATGATGGAATTAAAAATTTCCAAGTTGTCTGTGGAGCACCTAATGTAGACAAAGGGCAAACTATTGCGTTTGCAAAAGTTGGCTCAGTACTTCCAGGGAATTTTAAAATTAAAAAAGCAAAAATTCGAGGTGTTGATTCTATTGGAATGATTTGTTCAGAAAAAGAATTACTTATTTCTGATGAACATGATGGTATATTTATTTTACCTAATAAATTAGATATAGGCCAAAATTTTATTGATGCATATGGATATAAATATTTTTCTATTGAGCTAGACCTTACACCTAATCGTCCAGATGCTCTATCTCATCAAGGAGTCGCACGGGATATTGCCACAAAAACAGGGAGAAAATTTAATCCAATTCAAATCAAATCCGTTAAACCTGTTGACAATTTAACCCTTAATATTTCTATAGAAGATCAAAATGACTGCCCAAGATATATTTGCGCAATTGTTGATAATGTAAATGTTAGCTCAAGCCCAGAATGGATGGTAGAGCGTTTAAAAGCTGCAGGCCAAAGAAGCGTAAACAATATTGTTGATATATCAAATTATGTTATGCTGGAAATTGGGCAACCTACCCATATATTTGATTTTGATAAGTTGAAAAGAAAAGAAATTTTTGTTAGACGTGCCGTGAATGGCGAAAAATTAACCACTCTAGATGAAATAGAACATGATCTTAAAGAATCGCAATTAATTATTACAGATGGAAAAAAACCAATTGCTTTAGCAGGTGTTATGGGTGGATTGGATACTGCTGTAACTAAAAATACAAAAAAAATCCTAGTTGAAAGTGCAAATTTTAATTCCGTTACTATACGTAAAGGTGCAAAAATTATTCAGGCAATAACAGATGCATCTAAACGATTTGAAAGAGGAATGGATCCAGAATCTGCAGAAATAGGATTTTGGCGTGTTATAGAACTTTTAAATACTTGCTCTAATGGTAAACTCGTTTCAGAAAAAATAGATCAATATCCAAAACAAATTAAAAACTTTGAAATAACTCTTAGACGTGTGGAATTAGACCTTATTTTAGGTTATCGATTTAAGAAAAGTAAAATCGAAGAAATAATGGAAGGATTGGAAATTAATTCAACCTGGAATGGCAAAGATGAATGGAAATGCATTCCTCCTTTATTTCGTCCAGATCTTGAAAGAGAAATAGATATAATTGAAGAAATTGCTAGAATGGTTGGGTATGATAAAATACCAAGTGACGAAAATATTTATGGAACATTTAAATATTCCAATCCAGATCCAGAAAAAAATATTAATTTTATTAGTGAAACGCTCGCAGGCATGGGATTTCATCAAGTTTATACAAATTCTCTTCAAAATAAATTTGAATCAACATTAATAAATAATAAACCTGTTAAAATAATGAACCCTATAAACCAGGAAATGGGGTATTTAAGGACATCGCTAATTCCAGGACTATTAAAAATTTCTAATTATAACAAAAAAAATGGAAAACATAATTTTCGTTTATTTGAATTATCCAAAGTGCACGAGCAAAAAACAAAAGGATTAAAAGGGATTAAGGAGAAATTATTATTAACAGGTATTATCCATGGTTTAAAAGATAATTTTAATATTCATAATATTTCAAAAAAAGAAGATATATATACCCTTAAAGGTTATTTATATAGTTTATTTACTAATAAACTGAAAATCAAATTTGATTTAAACCCAAGTGAAATTATTGGATATGATTACGGTCAAATTGTATTATTAAATGGAATTAAATCTGGTATAATGGGAAAACTATCACCACATATCATTACAAAACTCAATCTGGATATACAGAATGTTTTTTGTTTTGAGTTAAATTTAAACTCAATTATGAAAAATCTTGTAAATAAAAGAAAATTTATTCCAATTAATCCCTATCCAAAAATTACTAGAGATTTAAATCTTGTTATGCCAGAATCACAATTTGTCGATCCATTGATAAAAACTATTTTAAAGTATGGTAATAATCTTATTTTAAGTGTAAGACCAGAAAATATTTTTAGAGATGATAGTTCAATTGGTGATGGTAATAAAAGTGTCACATTTTCTATCACATTTCAACATCATTCTAAAACACTTGAAGATAAGGATGTAAATCCAATTATTGATAGCATTATCAATATTGTAAATAAAATTTATAATGCTAAATTACGGGCATGAAAGATATGGAATTATTAAATACACTTGATCTTAAAATCCAGGAAATGGTTGCTACTCTTGAACGTGAACGACAAAAAAAGGAAGTTTCGAACAAATCTATTCACGAATCCGAAAAATTATCAAAAATTGAAGAATCTATTGTCAACATAATGACATTGATCGATCAATTTGAAGAAAACCAAAATGTCTGAGGAAGGAAACCAGGTACAAATATCCATATTTGGGCAGGAATACTCTGTAAAAGCTCCTGCAGATCCAGACTATATACAAAAAATAGCAAAATTTGTAGATGATAAAATGCGAGAAGTTCAATCGGGCTTTTCATCAACCCAATCATCTACACGTATCGCTATATTGGCAGCAATGAATATTGCAGATGAACTATTTAATGCAAAACAATCTGGGGACTTAGACTCAAATAATGTAGAACAAAAAATTTCTTCACTAATCGATTATATAGAAGAAAACCTGTAAAATAGCTAATTAATTTTTATTCAGTGAAGCAGGTAAAAAAACTATCTGGAATAGGCTCCAGCCAGAAGGTATATAAATCTTTAAAAAATAGAATATCAAAGTTAAAAGGTAATAATATAATACCAACATTAGCAGTCATTCTTGTTGGAAATGATTTAGCTTCATCTGTTTATGTTCGTGCAAAACAAAAAATGTTTGATCAGATGAAGTTAAAAACAGAAACATTCAAATTGAGGGGAAATACAACTGAATCTTTACTCCTTAAATTACTTGCTAAATTAAATAATGATATAAATTTTCATGGAATTCTTATTCAATTACCATTACCTAAGCATATTAATGCAAATAAGATTTTGTATTCTGTTGATCCCAAAAAAGATGTAGATGGATTCCACCCAGAAAATATGGGTTTATTATCTGTAGGAAAACCAAGGTTTATACCATGTACACCAAAAGGAATAATGAGAATCTTCGAATATGAGAAAATTTCTTTAATTGGAAAACATGTAGTAGTTATTGGTAGAAGTAATATTGTTGGTAGACCAATTTCAATTTTAACAAGCTTAAAAAATAAACACAGTAATGCAACTACAACACTTTGTCACTCAGGATCACGAAATATAAAACAGTTTATTAAGCAAGCAGATATTCTTATTGTTGCTATAGGAAAACCAAATTACATTAATGGAGGTATGCTTAAATCTGGTGTAGTTATAATAGATGTAGGAATTAATAAATCAAAAATTGATAATGGAAAAAATTATAAACTATTTGGAGATGTAGATTGGGAATCCATTAAAGGAATCGCTCATGCAGCGACACCAGTACCAGGAGGAGTAGGTCCTATGACAATTGCTATGCTTTTAGAAAATACTGTAGATGCCGCAGAACATATCTATAAATTTTAATTTTTTATTTATTTTAATTATAATCATTCAATTTAATTATTAAAAATGTTTTATTCATGTTTTTAAGTTTATAGTCTATTAAAATCATTATTTGCGCCCGTAGCTCAGTTGGATAGAGCGCTTGCCTCCGGAGCAAGAGGTCATAGGTTCGAATCCTGTCGGGCGTACAAGGTTAAAAAGTATGAAGTTTTCCTTTAGAATATTATTTCTTTCCACTATAATATTTGGAATTAATAAAAAAGAACAGTTAATTATTGACTTCATTGAAAGTAGATATTCTGGAGACACAATATTTGTTAATAATATGATTTCTGATAATTTCATTTACCATCACACTCCATATTCTGGATTAAATATCACAACTTCATATGAAGAAGGTGATTTAATCGTAACTGGCTTTGTATCACCTATAGACTCGCTAACAAATAAATTTAATATTGGTGACAAAATTCATGAAATAAATGGTAAAAAAATCAATTTAATTACTCTCCCAATACAAGGACCAATTGGTAAGAATATCCATATTATTTCAACTAAAAAGGGAGATTCGGTTTTTACTGAAGATTCTGTAAAACTAGAGTTGATCCAGTATAGCCAAAATAAAAAATCATTCATTCAAGATATTATTAAATATGATCAAATGTGGTATAATTTTGACTTTGAAGTCATAAATATTTTCTCAAAAAAGAATCAGATTTTTATATATTATTATTGGGAAGGATCAAAATCAGAGAATAGTCATATATATCATTTTTACTCAATGGAAATTATTAAACGTGATAAAAGTTCAGGCTTAATACATAGTATAGAAGGATTATGGTCTGAAAAACAATTCCGTGATCAGTTTAAATAATTAATTTAGCTTTTTCTTTTATTATTTGATGCAAATACGGATTAGTAGCCAATATAGTATTGTCATATATTGAAAAATCAGAACCATCAAGCTGAGTAACAACTGCGCCAGATTCTTTCGCAATAATAAATCCAGCAGCAGTATCCCATGGTTTTAAATCAAACTCCCAAAATGCATCTACCTTTCCTGCAGCCAAATGACATAAATCTACAGCAGCAGAACCTAAGCGCCTGACTCCCTGACTCTCATTTGTAAATTGCTTAAACAATAACATATTTTTTTCCCAATTGTCATCATGATTGTATCCAAATCCAGTTACCATTAGGCTATTTATAAGTTCTTTTGTATCTGAACAAGTTATTGGCTCCCCTTCGCACCAAGATCCTTGTCCATTTATTGCTGAGTATAATTTTGTATTTGGCATTTCAAGGACTACTCCTATTTTGGGTATTTTTTGATAATAAAGAGCTATTGAAACTGCAAAAGAAGGATAACCATGTACAAAATTAGTTGTCCCATCCAATGGATCAATAACCCAAAGGTAATCGGAAGTATTGATTTCTTTTCCAGATTCTTCAGCTAGAAAGGAATGTTCTGGGAAGAATGATTTAATAATTGATTTAATTAAATTTTCAGATTTGTGATCTGTTTCTGTAACTAAATCTGTTTGCCCTTTATAATCAATAGCCCGAGGGGAATCTAATGCGTTCATAATTAATTGAGATGCATTAATGGCTGATTCTACAGCAACTTGAAGTAGGTCATTATTTTTTTGTTTCTTGGACATGATCTATAGAAAAATATTCTGATGTCATAGTTTTTAATGTATTCGAAAGTAGCAAAATAGATATCAAATTAGGAAATGTCATAATACCTAATGCAGCATCTCCAAATGCCCATACAGCCTCTAAGCTTGCGACAGCACCAAGAAATACAAATAATACAAAAATCCAGCGATATGGAATAATAGCCTTACTCCCAAAAAGATATTCACTCGCTCTATCCCCATAAAAAGACCAACTAATCGCAGTAGAAATAGCAAATAGCAATACACTTGCTGTAACTATTTTATCTCCATAAGAGAATATAGAACTCAATCCAGTTTTAAAAGCGTATGATGTTAATAAGCTACTGTTAAAAAGGTCTCCTGAAAAATAAGGGTCTATAGCATTTTTATAAAATTCAGTATGATGCCACGCACCCGTAGAAATTATTACAAGACCTGTGAGTGTGCAGATTATAATTGTATCAATATAAGGACCAAGCATTGCTACTGCGCCTTCTCTGACGGGATATTTAGTTTTTGCAGTAGAATGAGCAATAGCAGCGGATCCTTGCCCTGCTTCATTAGAATATAGTCCACGCTTAATACCCCATAGCATTGTTAATAAAATACCTCCACCTGTACCTGCGATAGTTGCAGGAGGATTGAAAGCCATTTTAATTATCAAACTAAAACTATTACTAATCTCACCTAAATAAATAAATAAAATTATAGATGCAGCAGAAACATATATTAGTGCCATTATTGGAGCTAGAAAACCAGTTACATGCCCAATCCTTTTAATTCCACCAATAATCACAATACCAACTATACCTGCAAGTATTATACCATTGATTACCTGTTGAATTGAAAGTGAAAAATTGTTATATATTATATATTTTGAGGTTAAAAAGTGATTAGTACCTACTATTTGTACTACTTCAGAATATATCTGATCCGAAACTGTAAAAGACTGAATAGCATTACCAGTAGCAAATGAGCAAATAATAGCAAATGCTGCAAAAGATACAGCCAGCCATCTCCATTTTCGACCTAAACCGTTTTCAATAGTATACATTGGACCACCAGCAGTAAATCCCAAAGCATCCATCTCACGATATTTCATAGAGAGTGTACATTCTGCGTATTTAAGAGTTGTGCCAAAAAATGCGGTTACCCACATCCAAAATAACGCCCCTGGCCCACCATAATATATTGCGGTGGCAACTCCAGCAATATTTCCAATACCTACTGTTGCAGACAAAGCAGTAGTTAAGGCTCTAAAATGATTTAAATCTCCTTCATCTTCAGGATTATCATATATACCACGAGTAACATTAATACCATGCCTTAAATATTTTAATTGTGGAAAGCCAAGTTTTATCGTAGTGTATATTCCTGTACCAACCAAAGCTATAATCATTAAGGGGACAGCACGGTTCGCAGGAAACGACCACACAGCTTCAAATAATTCAACACCAAAAACATATAGAGTAAATACAATTATAGAAAAAGCTGTAAAGCCTGCATTTTTTCGGCTCATGAAATTATCCTTATCATCAAATTAAGAGTTTATAAGTTTAGGATAGACTTTGGATGACTACAAATCGTAATTAAAATATTAGCATAATTAATTCACAATATTTTAATCGATACAGTATTTGCATTTAATTATTATTCCAATTTTGTATATTTATTGTATACCATATTATATGAATAATGAAATAATAGCAGGAGTTGATGAAGTTGGACGCGGCCCACTTGCTGGCCCTGTCATTGCTGCAGCCGTAATCCTGGATAAAAATCATAATATTTCTGGATTGAAAGATTCAAAAAAACTCAGTAATAAAATGCGCGAAATATTATATGATAAAATTATTGATAACGCAGTAAGCATAGGGATAGGAGAAGTCGATGAAAAAATAATTGATATAATCAATATAAAAAATGCTACTTTTAAAGCTATGCAGATTGCACTTGAGAATTTATCAATTAAACCTCATAAGGCTCTGATTGATGGATATGCATTAGATTATCAATCCATACCCAATGAAGGTATAATTGGAGGAGATAACCTTGTAGATTCCATTAAAGCTGCTTCAATTATTGCTAAAGTAACACGCGATAGATTAATGATTAATTATTCAAATATTTTTCCTGAATATGGATTTGAAAATCATAAAGGATATGGCACTAAATTACATTTGTCCGCCTTAAATAATTTTAGAGCAACACCAATTCATAGAAGATCTTTTAAACCTGTAAAAAATAATATGCCAACCATAGGGTGGATTGAAAAGCATAATAAGATTAGTTGGCTGGGTAAAAAACTTGCAGCTTTACATTTACTGTCCAAAGGATTAAAAATATTGGGGATTGATAGAGAATTCAATTCAATTGGTAAAATTGATATACTAGGCCAGTTCAATAATGAAATTGTATTGATTGAAGTTGAGACTAACAATATTAAAAAAGAAAAAAAAATATCACATAGTAATCTTCATAAAATTTCTAAAAATATAGAAAATATTATTTCCAGATATAATTTGAAGTCAAAACAAAGTTCATTTTTTCGTGTTGATAAGATAATTGTCAACATTAATAATACTGGTAATGAAATATTACATTATGAAAGAATTAAATTATAATAATTAACTAATTTCATTACTCTAAAATATGCAAATCAATAAAAACAGAATACTTGTAGAAATCAGGGCGATTATCATTATAGTCGTAATTGTTTTAACAGTAAAAGTCACATTGGTTGAAGCATACATTGTACCTACTGGAAGCATGGAAAATACTATTATGACAGGTGATTTTTTAATTGGGAGTCGATTTGTTTATGGTATGCGCACGCCAGATTGGATAGGAATTCCTTATACTGACATTGGCTTTTTTATTCCTTATTATAAATTTCCAGAGTTTAAAATCCCAAAAAAGGACGATGTTTTAATTTTTAAATATCCTAGGGATAAATATGTCAAGTATGTAAAAAGATGTATTGCAGGACCAGGTGATACTTTGTTTGTTGAAGGTAAAAATGTATATGTAAATCAGAATGAGATAAAATTAAATAAAACTGGAAAAATTTTGGCTCCTGTAATGCCCAAAAACTATAAACAACCAGATATATTTCTTAGTTCAATAACCAATATAAATAAAGATTATATAGGACCTATATACATTCCCAAAAAAGGAGATACCTTTCCTATACATGATGAAACGAATTGGAGATTCTTACTACCAATTATGATGATGGAAGGTCATGATGCAAAACTGATTAACAATGATATAATTTTTTATTTTACTCTTCAGGATCCAAACGATTTATATCGTAGAAAAAATAATAAAAATATTTATGAACAATATTATCCTAATGGAAATCTAATTAATCCATGGTCTAAAGCAATTAAGGATGAACATTTTCAATATCTATATATTGATGGAATTCCTGTTTCTGAATGGACCGAATTCACAACATTGCAGAATTACTACTGGGCTATGGGAGATAATCGCGATGATAGTTTAGATTCAAGATATTGGGGATTTGTTCCTGAAAACAATATTCTAGGAGAAGCTGTTTTTGTTTATTTCTCATTAAATCTTGATACGTGGTCACCACGATGGAATAGAATTGGAACCTTAATTCAATAAATTCTTTGAAAATCCTTTTTTTTATCTTTATTATAATCACTTCAGTTAAATTCTCATTTTGCCCTAAACCACCGAGAATGGTTCGGCATTATGAATATAATAAAGAACCAAAAACTGCTTTAAATGAAATTAGAATTATTTTAGAATCTGAGGAATATAGAATTATTAAATTTGCTCCTGAGGATGGATTTATGTTCACTGATTATAAAATCTATTATTGGGGAAAAAATCAATTTCAGTTTGCAATTGTTGTCCATGTAAAAGATAAAATTACTTTCACTGGAATGGGAAAATTAGATGTCCCTACTTCAGGAATTGGTAATCCTGATAATTTTATGGAAACTCAAACCATGGATAGACTACCTTATCGTCTACAAAGAAAAGTATTTAACGAATTAGATAAAAAATTAAATAAAATTGGATATCTAAATATTAATCACTGGCCATGAAAGAAGAATATTGACGAACAGCAAATGATTTATGAAATTCCAGTGTTACAAATCAAGATATCAACACAGGTTTGACAATATATTATGAGTATTGATTTTAGTAGTAAAGATGACAGGGTAAGTTATCTAAATGAAAAACTAGACGATGTATTATTAAGTATTAATGCTGTCTATGGTACATTGCTTACTGATGAATTGGTTACCAGAATGGAAAGAACAGTCATGGATTTTAACGAGGAAATTTCTTCGGTTATGAGCAGTATTAAGGATAATGCTGATAAAAAAAATCAACTTCTTCATGACCTCATTGATGGTAATATTACATTATCTGAAGCATCTAAGGATATCGCAACTCCTTCTACTGATACTGATGGTCTAAGTGCCTGGGAAAAGAAATTAGAAGGTCTCTAAGCAATACCTTAGTGCAGGAGTAGAATGATGAGCGGTAAAGACAAATTTATTTTTTTAATTCTTGCGCTTCTTTTAGGAGGTGCGGTGTTTTTAAAATTAGAATCAGATAAAATTAATATTAGAATGGATGAATTAAACCAAGCTGATATTCAACATGTGAATAAAATTAATGATCAATTCACGGATAGTTTAAGAGTATATAATCTTCGATTTATTGGTCGGGGTAAACACTTAAGAAAAGCTCAAAGTGATATTGCAAGCAACACAGATCTCATTTCAAAAAATACAGATTCTCTCGCATCTCTAATCGATGACGTTAGTTTTACCCTAGATAATTTTATGCGTAATACTGAAAAGGATTTTCGTGAAGTTCGAGATGATATAGATGACCTAGGTATTGAACTCCGTGGAAATATAAAACGACTAAAACGAAATTTGTCTGACCTTCAAGATAGAGTTACTACTATCGATAAAAGGCTCAAAGAGATTGAAGATCTTCCAAGAATTCAAAAAGAGAAAGCGGAGGCAGCAGAGGAAGAATAAGAAAATTCTAAATTTGTGTACATTATCTTTTTAAATAAAATAAGGGCCGTTTCAAAAATACAAACGGCCTTTTTTTATATATTTAATTATTGTGAAGAATTATATGAGAGAAAATAAAAAATTATATATTCTAATTTATTTTTTTTCCCTTTTATTTATAAGTTCCTACGGTTTTTATATCATTGGCCAACCCGAATGGTCGGTAATTGACAGTATTTACATGACCATAATTACCCTTACTTTTGGATACGGTGAAGTTCAGCCATTGGGAGAAATTGGAAAAATATGGTCAATACTTGTCATTATATTTGGAGTGAGCGGGATCGGTGTCCTGGTTACAACACTACGGGAAGAAATAATGCAAATTGATCAATATAAAAAGAGAAAAATGATGAAAAAGATATCAAAATTAAAAAACCACCTAATAATCTGTGGATACGGAAGGATGGGAGCAGTAATTGCTAAGGAATTGGCAGAAAAAGAAATTGATTTTATTATTATTGAACAAAATGATGATAAAATTGAATCAATTCGGGAAAATGCTATGTATTGTATACATGGTGACGTTACTAAAGAAGAAACCTTAAAAGAATCTAGAATCGAACATGCTACTGGAGCAGCTGTAGTATTAGACACCGATCAAGATAATTTATTTGTCACAATGTCAATTAGAACATATAACCCAGAATTATTCTTATTAAGCAGATGTGCGGTTGAAGATAACAAACATAAACTTATTAGAGCAGGTGCAAATAAGGTTGTTAATCCGTATACAGCTGGTGGCCATAGGATGGCAGAAATGCTAACTAAACCAAATGTAGAAGATTCAGTTACAATAACTACACCAAAATATGATAATATTGATTTCAGCCTTGATGAAATATCTCTTAAAAATCTAACAGATTATCATGGTTTAAAAATTCATGATACAAATATAAAAACAAAATATAACTTATTAATTGTTGGTATAATTAATGATGATGGTAAATCTGTAATAAATCCTGATTCAAATACAATTCTTAATGCCAATGATGTAATATTATTAATGGGTGATCCAAATATGCTTACAGAGTTTAAATCAACCTTAAAATAATTATGTCCTATAACAAACGTTATGTATAATTAACATAGTGTGTACTAACGACACCTATCCCCCTTACTATTTTTATCAGATAATATTGAACTGAAACCAATAACATATCTTTCATTTAATCTAATCGTAGTTTTCCTTATTGCTAGAAAGAATTGATATATGCTATGCTTCCCAGTTGAAGAGTTCGATGTTAATTAATAATGTTTTTTCTCCTTTTGGTTATCTATATATCTAATTATATCATCAAAATTTAATTTTGATAATGAATCTGATACTGTTTCTGCGATTTCATAATTATCAAAAGGACCAACAAATAACCATGTTCTAAGCCATGGATCTTAACCTAAATTATTTATTGCAGAGGCCATTATAGAACCAATGAAAAAGTTAATGGAAAGAATGTAAAAAAGGTTTTTTTTATTCATGATTCTATCTAAGATGTAATTATGTTTATTATTTTATTTTGAATGTAGACAACCTTAATAATTTTACCTTGGGATAAATATTTTTCTCCAAATGTTGTTCCCTTTACAAGATCCATAGCTTCATCTTCACTGGTTTCTGGAGAAACTTCAATCGTGCCTCTGGTCTTTCCTTTGAACTGGACAGCAATTGTTATCATTTCATTAATGATCAATTTTTCATCATATACTGGCCATTTCATGGATGTTATTAATCCATATCCAAGTTTTTCATTCAGTTCTTCAGATAAATGTGGTGCAAATGGATTCAATAAAATCAAAAAGCGATGTAATACATCTTTATCTAAAACATGTAACGTCGATAGATGATTGGTGAATATCATCAATTGCGAGACAACTGTATTGAACCTTAGACCATCTAGGTCTTCTGAAGCTTTCTTTATGGTCTGATGTAATAATCTCTTAGTCTCTTCATTTGAACAATTTTCTTCAATTGGTCTATTCTCATCATTGAAAAGGCGCCAAACCTTTTGTAAAAACCTATAACACCCCTGAAGTCCTTTGGTACTCCATGGTTTTGATTTGTCCAAGGGGCCCATAAACATCTCATATAGACGAAAACTATCCGCACCATAATCTACCACCACATCATCTGGGTTGATCACGTTTCCACGTGATTTGCTCATCTTATGGCCATCCTCGCCTTGTATCATACCCTGGTTATATAGTTTTTGAAATGGTTCCCTTTGAGATACAAGGCCAAGGTCATGTAATACATGATGCCAAAATCTTGAATAGAGAAGGTGTAATACTGCATGCTCTACACCTCCTATGTATAGATCTACTGGCATCCAATATGATTCTTTCACTTTATCCCATGGTAATTTGTCATTGTCCGGATCAGTGAAGCGCAAAAAATACCAGCAAGAACCAGCCCATTGAGGCATGGTATTGGTTTCTCTCCTTCCCTCCTTTGTTTCAATCCAATCCTTTATATTTGCTAATGGAGATTCACCTGTTTCTGCTGGCTCGAATTTATCAACCTGTGGTAATGTTAGAGGAAGATCTGATTCATTGATGGCAACTATGGTCCCATCTTCTTTATGAATTACAGGTATTGGTTCCCCCCAATATCGTTGTCTAGAGAAGAGCCAATCCCTCAACTTATATTGAATTTTGTCTATTCCCTTATCCTTATCCTTGAGCCATAAAATGGTCTCCTTGATTGCGTCTTGGATATTTTTTCCATTAAGGTTTAACCCATCTTCGTTCGACGAATTTACCATAGTACCATTTTCGGTAAAGGCCTCAATACTTACATCTCCTCCAGATACAACTTCTAAAATTGGAAGATCAAATTTCCTTGCAAATTCATGGTCACGTTCATCATGCCCAGGTACTGCCATTATTGCACCAGTTCCATATGTCATCAATACGTAGTCTGCAATCCAAATAGGGATCTTCACATTATTGACAGGGTTTACGGCATAAGCGCCTATGAATTCTCCTGTCTTATCTTTATTTAACTCTCCTCTATCTAGATCGCTTTTTTTCTGCGTTTTAATTACATATTCCTCAACTTTTTTACGATATTCGATAGTTGTCAAATTCGAAACAAGTGGATGCTCGGGTGCCAATACCATGTATGTAGCTCCAAATAGAGTATCTGGCCTAGTTGTAAATACACTAATATGATAATTTAAAGATGATATTTTAAATTTAACTTCAGCACCAATGGATTTTCCTATCCAATTTCTTTGTAATTCCTTCACGCTTTCTGGCCAATCAAGTTCATCTAGGCCGTCAAGTAATGATTCTGCATAGTCAGTGATTCTAAACATCCACTGACGCATAGGTTTTCTTATGACAGGATATCCGCCTATTTCTGACATTCCATCTACTACTTCCTCATTTGCAAGTACTGCCTTTAATTCTGGGCACCAATTAACTGGTACCTCTGCCTCATATGCCAGACCTTTTTCATACAATTTTAAAAATATCCACTGAGTCCATTTATAATATTTTTCATCGGTGGTATTGATTTCTCTATCCCAATCATAGCTAAATCCAAGCATTTTTATCTGCCTTTTAAAATTTTTTATATTGTTTTCAGTTGTTATACTGGGATGGGTTCCAGTTTTTATGGCATATTGTTCCGCAGGTAGTCCAAATGCATCCCAACCCATTGGGTGCAATACATTGTATCCCTGCAATCGCTTAAATCGAGAAAATATATCCGTAGCAGTATAACCTAAAGGGTGACCAACATGAAGACCAGATCCAGATGGATATGGAAACATATCCAATATATATAATTTTTCCTTATCTGGATTTACTTTGGATTTAAAAGTTTTATTCTTTTGCCAAAATTGCTGCCATTTGGATTCAATTTTCTGATGATCATAATTCATAAAAAAGGGGCTTGAAATTAGTTCCAAGCCCCTTTGAATTTAAATAATAGTTTTTAAAATTATTATCATAAATCAAATTGAAAACCTATAGATAATGAACTGTCCTTTGGTTTATAATCAGCTCCTGGTTTATCATATCTACTATTATAGGCATCTGTATATGTTAAATAAATACTTAATGCTTCATAAAATGTTGCAATATTTACCTTCAATTCATTTTCCAGCAAATAATCTTCAAAGTCTTGCACATTAGGCTTGTAGTAAAATCTATAATCTAAAGTAACATTACCATCAAATAGTTTAAGTTTTATTTTTGGTCTTATACTATGTCTGGCAAAATCGCGGATAGAGTCCTGCTTAGCATAACCATAAGTTGTATCTTTATAAGTTATATATTCCCAAACATCATAATAATATTCAGATTCTACAGAATCAGTAATAGTTTGGATACTTTCAATGACTTCCTTATAGACCGTATAGTTTTCTTTCTCAGCTAAAAGAGCATAACTAAGTGAAGTCCCTAAGATAAGATTTACTTTACCACCAATACCATAATTAAGTCTATTATTTAGCCCAACAATTGCGTCTTTTTCATTTTGGAGGAATAGAAAAGGAGAAAACTTTTGACTGGCCCAGAGATCAAATTTAAGGATGAGATTAGCATCATCCTCCCAAGGTTCACCACTAACATCCGCATCATTCGCGCTATAGCTTAGTGAGAATTCAGTATCCTTAAGCGGACCATAATCACCAAATAAACTGAAATCTAATCCATAATAAAATATTTTAGCTTTGGTATTTCCTTTTTTTTGATTGAAATCTGCATAAAGAGAAGTATTCATAGAATATGTCTCTTCGGAGCTTTCTTGTTCATTAATTAAAGTATCTGAAACTGTCTGAGCCATTACTATGTTTAATAGTAAAATCAAAAATGTTAAATATTTTAACATATACTTATTGCCTTTATTCATAATTAGATAATAGCACAAATCAAAGTAAAAAAAAAAGGGTATGAATATTCATACCCTTTTTTTTAATTAATGGGAAAGTTATTTATCACCAAAAGCTTTTTTGAAAAAACCTTTCTTTTTCTTTTTACCTTTTCCGCCTTTTTTCCCTTTTTTCTTTTTCTTCTTCTTTTTCTTCTTTACATCAGCATCCGCGATTATATTACCATCGCAGCATCCTGGCTTCAATTCACACACAGCTTGTTCTGTTTTTTCAACAGCTTCTTCTGCGGCGGGTGCAATTGCTACAAGACCTATTGTTACTAACGTAGAGACAAGAAGTCTATAGAAACGTCTCATTTTCTACTCCTATTTTGTAGTTATATTGGTTAACCATGACGTTCAGTAAGTACTGATACGCCTATAATAATCTATTCCTACAAACGTCCTATTGTCAAGGTATTAAAGCTGCATGTGATACTAATCACACTAAACCAAAAAAAAGTATATTGAAAAAGCACAATATTTTTTAAAATTCCAATCGAAATTTCGGAACTTTTTGATTTTTATGTCATTGTTTACTAAAAATTGCAGGAGAAAATTTTTTGATTAAAATAGAAAACCTATCTAAAAATTATGGTACAGTTAAGGCAGTAAGATCTATTTCATTTGATTTAAAGGACGGTGAAATTGTTGGATTTTTAGGGGCGAATGGTGCTGGCAAAAGTACAACACTTAAAATGATTACAGGTTATATTTCACCAACTTCGGGGAATGTGCATGTAGATGGATTAAATATAATCGAAGATAGTCTCGAAATTCAAAAACAGATAGGTTATCTTCCTGAATTAAATCCTCTTTACACAGAAATGAAAGTCTATGATTATCTACAATTTCATGCAGAAACGAGAGGAATAAAAGGTAATGACTTTAAAAACTCACTAGGAAAAGTAGTGAAAGATTGTGGCCTTAATGGTATTGTTCATAAAACAATTGGGAATTGTTCCAAGGGATATAAGCAGCGATTAGGACTCGCAGCCGCTATGATTCATGATCCTAAAATCCTAATATTAGATGAACCAGTTTCAGGACTTGATCCAAACCAAATAGTTGAGATAAGACAATTAATTAAAAAAGTAGGCAAGGAAAAACTAGTTCTTATGTCTTCGCATATTTTACAGGAAATTCAGGCAACCGTTGATAGGATAATTATAATAAACGAAGGGAAGATAGTTGCTGACGGTACTAGTGAAGAATTAATCTCTGATTCCCAAGGAATTACTCATTTGAAATTGGAAATTGACGGTATTGGTGATGAAAATGTGATTCAAGAAATGAAGGCTACTATTCCAAGTATTAATATTCAGTCTATTTCAAAGAATGATAATTCAACTGAAATCATGTTAGATTATCCAAATAACTCTGACCCAAGGAAAGATATCTTTCAATATGTAATTGATAACAAATGGATAATAATTGAAATGAGTGCAACAAAAAAAGATCTTGAGTCTATTTTTAGAAATCTAACACAAGGTAATATTAAACCAAATGCATAGCATATTTGTTATATTTAAAAAAGAACTTCATTCATTTTTTGCAAGTCCAATGGCATATATCTTCCTTGTAGTGTTTGCTATTGTAAATGGATATTTTTTTACCAATACATTTTTTCTATATGATCAATCTGATATGCGTGC
>TARA_B100000686_G_scaffold9436_1_pt1 | contig 20944 bp, 21 predicted proteins | sample TARA_B100000686 | Tara Oceans TARA_B100000686 (sample SAMEA2622733) | marine metagenome | biome: marine biome (ENVO:00000447); feature: marine epipelagic mixed layer (ENVO:xxxxxxxxx); material: "saline water (ENVO:00002010), including plankton (ENVO:xxxxxxxx)" | depth 150 m | reverse complement strand
AGGTCTTACTAAACTCAAATTTGTAAAATTTTCATAACTTCTAATACATTCAATGAAATGACAATCAAAACTTATAATTCCAACTTTTATTTCTGAAAAATTTTTATAATCAGTACTTTGGAAATTATTAATTGAAATATTATGTTTGGAATTAAAATCATATTTTTTAAATCTAATAGTTGTAAATTTTATTTCTTTGCCAACATACCAACTTATAAAATTAGATAAATGGCCATTCTTATCAACAAACGCAATATCATTTTTATTAAAAAAATAAAAATAAATACCAAAAGTAAATAATAATAATAATGAACTAAAACCTGAAAAAACTATTAATATTAATTTTAAAAATTTTTTAATCCACATAACTTGATAATTTCAACTATAATAATACATAATTATATTAATATATTTTTTTGAAAATATGTAATACAAAGGAAAAAAAATGTCTAACTTATTAAATGAAAATGAAAAAGCTCCAACGTTTAAATTAAAACGTAATGGCAATGATATTATTGATACTAGCTCAATTAAAAATCCATATATAGTATATTTTTATCCTAAGGATGATACTCCAGGCTGTACTATAGAAGCTATTGATTTTTCTTCAAATATAGAATTTTTTAATAAAAATAATATTACTGTTATAGGTATTTCTAAAGATACAGTTGAAAAGCACGAAAAATTTATTTCTAAGCATAATTTAAAAATAATACTTTGTTCAGATATTACTGGTGAAGTATGCGATAAATTTGGGGTTTGGGTAGAAAAATCTATGTATGGAAGAAAATATATGGGAATAGAAAGAAGCACTTTTCTAATAGACTCTAAAAATATTATTTTTAAAATATGGAAACAAGTTAAAGTTAAAGGACATGTTGAAGAAGTAATACAATATAGTAAAGAAATGTTTAATATTAGTTAGAATTAATAACTTTATATGCTAAGGCAGATTCAATAAACCTATCAATATCTCCATCTAGAACTGCCTGACAATTAGAAGTTTCAATTCCTGTTCTTAAATCCTTAATCATTTGATAGGGTTGCAATACATAAGACCTTATCTGATTTCCCCAGCCTATTTCTGTCTTCAAAGACTCGGATTGATTTTTTTCTATTTCTTTTTTTTGTAACTCTAGCTCATATAACTTAGCACGCAACATTTTATAAGCCTCAGCTTTATTTTGATGTTGTGATCTATGGGATTGACATTGTACAACGATTTTTTCTAATAAATGTGTAATACGTACTGCACTATCTGTTCTGTTTACATGCTGTCCTCCTGCTCCTGATGCTCTATAGGTGTCTATTCTTATATTTTTTTCATCTATATCTATATTAATATTATCATCAATAACAGGATATACCCAAACGCTACAAAAAGATGTATGTCTTTTATTTTGAGAATCAAAAGGAGAAATTCTTACTAATCTATGTACCCCTGATTCCGACTTTAACCATCCATATGCATTCTTACCACTTATACAAATAGACACCGATTTAATACCTGCCTCATCTCCCTGATTTTCTTCATTTATTTTGATTTTATATTTTTTATTTTCTGCCCATCTGATATACATTCTAAGTAACATCTGTGCCCAATCTTGACTTTCTGTTCCTCCAGCTCCTGCATTAATTTCCAAAAAACAATCGTTTTTATCTAATTCTCCAGATAATAATGTTTCTAATTGCTTATTTTTAACAACTTTATTTAATTCTTCTAATTTTTTATTTAATTCTTCTAATAAAGAAATATCATTATCAGCATCAGCAATATTTATAAGCTCTAGTGTTTCCTCAAATTCTTCCTTTAAACTTTCATAATTAGATAAATCCTCTTCTAATAATGTTCTTTGGCGCATTAGCTTTTCAGCATTTTCTCTATTGTTCCATAAATCAGGATCTTCTACTTGAGTATTTAACTCACTTAACAAGATTAGAGAATTTTCTGGGTCAAAGATGCCTCCGTATAATTTCTAATGATGACTTAATTTTATTTACTATATTTGAAATTTCATTATTCATATTTTTCCTTTATAACAATATTAATATATTTGACCATCTAAATCATCTAACTGATCTTTTTTATTTGGTTTTACATCAAATTTTGTAGGTGCTGTTCCACTTATAAAAGCTTCAAATATTATTTGACTACTATTTATAGAAGGTAATAAACCAGTTTCTGCATCTATTTTCACCATATCTATATTAGTAGGCATAAGTATAGGTTCATCTTTATATTTTAAAATAGCTTTTTTCATAAATTCACCCCAAATAGGCGCTGATACTTTTCCACCAGTCTCATTTTTTCCTAAAGATTTAGGTTGATCATAACCTACATATACCCCCACAATTAATTTAGACGAATAACCAATAAACCATGCATCTTTATTATCATTAGTAGTACCTGTCTTACCACCAATAAAATTACTAATTTTATTTAAACTTTTACCAGTCCCACTTTTAACAACACCATTTAACAACCATGCAATTTGAAAAGCATTTTCTTCAGATATAACCCTAGGAAACACCTTTTTTTGGTCAAAAATTTCATTCTCAATATTTTTCAAATTACATATTTTACAAATTGTATCATCCCTGGAAAAAATTATTTTTCCATTCCTATCATGAATAGTTTCTATAAATTCAGGTTTAAGTAGTTTTCCTCCATTTACAAAACTTGCATAAGCAATTGTTAAATTTAATAACGAAGTTTCGCCTGCACCTAAAGCTGTTGCCAATTGCTCTGGATATTTTCCAATATTAAATCGATTTGCCACTTCAACTATTTTATCCATACCAATTGTATTGGCCAAACGCACTGTCATCACATTTCTAGATTTTTCTAATCCAGTTCTTAAAGTACTTAATCCATAATATTTTCCTGAATAATTTTTTGGAATCCACTCTTCCAAACCTGGTCCCTGATCTATTACTAATGGAGAATCTAGTATCATGCTAGAAGGAGTCATTCCTTGTTCTAGAGCAGCTAAATAAACAAAAGGTTTAAATGCAGAACCAGCCTGTCTCATTGCTTGTGTAGCTCTATTAAATTTACTCTCTTTATAATTGCCACCGCCTACTAATGCCAAAATCTTTCCAGTATGAGGCTCTATAGCAACAAGTGCGCCATTAACTTCAGGTTTTTGATATATTAAATAACTTTTCTTTTTCTTATTTAAAGCTTTTACCAGCAAAACATCACCAACAGAAATATATTTATTTTTATAATGAGAAATATTAATTTTTGATGAATTATTATCTAGTTCCAATATCCATGAAGATTCTTTTAAATCTAACACACCTTCATTTCCATTAGATGTAAAAATCAAAATTTCTTTATCATTAATTTCTCTTACTAATGCAAAAAAAGTATTTTTTCTAAGAGAATTATTAGGAATAAAGTTAATCCAATTATCAAAATTTTTACTTTCTATTTTTTTTATTGGTCCTCTCCAACCTTGTCTTCTATCATATTCTTCTAAACCTAAATTTAAGGAATCTTCGGCATATTTTTGTAGTTCTTCATCTAAAGTAGTAAATATATAAAAACCAGAATTATATAAAGTTTCTTGTCCATAATTATTTAATAAAATCTTTCTTACGTCTTCTGTAAAATACTCTGCAGTAAAATTTAAATTATACTTATTTTCTGGAATCTTTATTTCTTCAATTATACTTTTATTATAATCCCTTGAATGAATCACACCTTCTTCCAATAATCTTCTTAAAACATAATTTCTCCTATTTTTTGCTGATTTAGGATTCTTTATAGGATGATAATTATTAGGACCCTTAGGCAGGCCTGCTAAATAAGCAATTTCTGATAAATTTAAATCTTCTAGAGATTTATCAAAGTAATTATTTGCAGCCACTACTATTCCATAAGACCTAAATCCCAAAAAGATTTCATTTAGATACAACTCTAAAATTTTTTCCTTTGATAATGTTCTTTCTATTCTCAAAGCTAATAATGCTTCCTTAATTTTTCTATCTACAGAAACTTCATTACTTAACAAAAAGTTTTTAGCTACTTGCTGTGTTATAGTTGATGCCCCCACTAATCTATTTCCCTTAATAAGGTTGATTATATTATCTACAACTGCTCTAGAAATTCCTTGAAAATCTAAACCATCGTGATTAAAGAAATTTTTATCTTCAGTAACTACAAATGCTTTTATCAATAAATCCGGTATAGCTTCATAAGGTACAAATATTCTTTTTTCTTCTGCAAACTCTCCCAATATATTTTCATTACTTGAATATACTCTGGTAAGAGCTTTAGTCTGATACGATTGTAATTGCTTATAATCTGGTAATGAATTACCATATTTCCACAACATAGAAACAGAGCTTATAAATAAAATTATGGCTATACTTATAGATATAAAAAAAAAATAATATAAAGTTTTCCACATAGCCTGCCCCTATTTAAAAGAAACTGATGCACTTCCAATATCTTTAATATTTACTTGAACTAAATCTCCTAAGTTAAGCCATTTGGTTTGGACTAAACTTCCCAATAATATTATTTGTCCCTTAGGTATATATTCTCCTATAATATCCTTTCTTGACACTAGCCAAGATAAAGCAGAAATAGGATTTCCCAAAATATCATTTCCACGACCTCTACCTACTTCTATCCCGTTTATAAGCATTTCTCCTTCAAGTTTTCCCATTTCCATTATATGAAATAAGGGTTTTGAATTTCCTAAAACACAGCCTGCACTAAAAAAATCATCTGCAATTAAATAACTAGCATTAAATTTTTTCCAATTAGAATATCTATCATCGACTATTTCAATAGCAGTAATAATTTCTTTTATACTTTCATATAAAGTTTCTATATTCGGTTTTTTTGCATAATGTATATCCTTAGACAATCTAATAGCTAATTCACATTCTACTCCTACTTTTTGATAGTTATTATAATCTAAAACAATTCCTGATCTATAACACTGTTTTTCTCTAATCGTCCCTGCACATGGATGACTAATATGTAAATAATCTTGCATAACTTTAGTGGTACAACCTATTTTTCTTCCTATTACTTTGTCTCCATTTTCATTTAAAATTTTATGTATATAATTTTGTATTATATATGCATCTTTTTCATTTTTTGGAATATCTTCTGTAAGATCTATTTTCTTTAAATTTTTTCTACAATTTATTAGATATTCAGCAGATTTATTAATAGAAAAACTGTCCATTTAAGTTTAAACCTTAATTAATATTTACTTATATATGATACTAAATTAATCTATCATTCTATACTATGAAATACTTAAATAAATCTTTAAGCAAAAAAAACTACTTTATTATAATCAATATTGCTATACCAATGATTATTGCTAATTTATCAACCCCACTTCTAGGTATAGTAGATACATCAATAGTTGGAAGAATCTCTGTAGAACAAATAGGATCTATAGCAATTGGAAGTACCTTACTATCTTTCATTTACTTTTGTTTTGGTTTTTTTAGGATGGGAACTACTGGACTAGTGGCTCAAGCTTGGGGCAATAATAATTTAAATGAAATTAATAAAATTTTTTTAAATAATATAGTATTAGCACTAATCGTTTCATTAATATGTATTTTCTTAATAATAATTTTTAAAGACCTAATACTGTCGTTATTTACAAATGATGAAACTATAAAAAATTTTTCCAAAAGCTATTTATTCATTAGAATATTTGAAGCTCCAGCTAAATTTATTAATTTCATAATTCTTGGACTGTTATTAGGATGCAATAAGCCCTGGCAAGTATTTAAATTAGTTCTATTTGTTAATGCTTTAAACATTATATTAGATTTATTTTTAGGTATTTTTCTTGATTACCAACTCAACGGAATAGCTTTTGGCACCTTATTATCAGAATATATCTGTTTAATTTTAGGTATCTATATTATTAAAAAAGAATTCATAAATTTATCTATATTTCAAACTAAAGTTAAAATAGATAATTTTAGAAAAATTTTTAATTCTAATCTTAATCTTTTTATTAGAACACTATTCATTTTAACAAGCATACTAATGTTTACAGCAATAGGATCAAGATTAGGCCAATTAACTCTTGCAGCTAATGCTATTCTAATAAGTATTCAAATGTTCATATCTTATGGTTTAGATGGATTTGCACAAGCAGCAGAGGTTTTAGTAGGAAATAATTATAAAAAAAGTAAAAAAAATAATTTAATTAATATAATTATAGTAAGTGGTATAATATCATTTTTTTCTGCAATTCTAATGTCAATAATATTATTTATATTTGGTAACCAAATTATTCTTATGATATCTCCAATAGAAGAAGTATTTTTAGAAGCTAAAAAATATTTATTTTGGATAATAATTTCTCCTGTAATTTCTTTTCTATCATTTCATTTAGATGGTGTATTTATTGGTGCGAACCTGACAAAAATAATGAGAAATTCTGTTTTTATAAGTTTTATAATTTATTTAATAATTATTTTTTTATTAGTACCATATTATAATAACTATGGTTTATGGATTGCCTTTATAATCTTTATGTTATCTAGAGGAGTTTTATTATTTCTAAATTTAAGTAAAATTTTTTGTATACGCTAATTATTGCTAATAAGCTTTTCAATTATTTATAAATTTACTCTCAATAACATATTTTTTTAAATTTATAAAAAATAATAAACTAGTTACATTTTCCCATTAAATGAAAATCGTCCGCATTAAACTCTGAATTTAAAATAAAATCCTTGGTTTTACTATCATAATCTATTTGAACTAAAGTATTATATATTCTTGAACTAGTTCTACCAATCCATTTCCCTCTTCCATATAAATTGCCATTTGCATATACTGTCGTTCTAATCTTTCCTACTCTCTTTTTTTTTTTATTATATCTAATATCAATCTCAGAACCACTTCCGCCTGTAGGATAAAATTTCCAATCAGCTAACGATAATTTTTGATATTCTGAAGCTACTCCCTTACAAACCAATGGTTCATATATTGCCTCATATTTATTTTCTTCAGAGTAAACGGACTTATTAAAAATTAAAATAAGTAAGATTATTATATATTTAATCATTTATATAAAATGCTAGGCAACCATGTTGCAAGCTCTGGAAAAAGTGCAAGAATTAGTAACATTATCAGTTGAATTGCTACATAAGGAACAGCACCTCTATATATATCTGTTGTTAATACTTGGGGAGGAGCTACTCCTCTCAAATAAAATAAAGAAAATCCAAATGGAGGCGTTAAAAATGAAGTTTGCAAATTGACTGCTATCATGATTGCAAACCATAATGGATTAATATCCATCATTAAGATAGCTGGCCCAATTATTGGAAGTACTACATAAACTATCTCAATAAAATCCAAAAAGAACCCTAACAAAAACATTAACACCATAGTTATTAAAATTGCAGTAAATACACCTCCTTGTATGCTCATTAAAAATTCTGCAACTATTTCATCACCCCCAAAACCTCTAAAAACTAAACTAAACATTGCAGCACCTATTAATATAGTAAAAACCATAGAAGTAGTTTGGGCAGTTGATAAAGCAACCTCCTTAAGTATTTTAAAATTAAATTGTTTTCTAGTATAAGCTAACAACATAGCTCCAATTGCTCCAACTCCAGCAGATTCAGTAGGAGTAGCTAGACCAGCCAATATTGATCCTAAAACTGCAAATATTAAGAATAAAGGCGGAATTAATACTTTAATTACTCTATTTCTCAATTTTATAAAATCTTCCATATTCCTTTCTGATTTGGGAATAGACGGCATATTTTTTGGGTACAAGTTTGCATAAATCATTTGCCATAAAATATATAAAAAAACTAAACATAACCCAGGAATTAAAGCACCCATAAATAAATCCGTTACTGACACAGCTTCAGGAGCAAAATTTCCTTTAGCCAATTGTGCTTGTTGATAAGCTGCTGATATTTGATCTCCTAATAGTATTAATACTATTGATGGTGGAATTATTTGTCCTAATGTACCTGCAGCACAAATAGTTCCGCAGGAAATAGAAGGCGCATATCCTTTTTTTAACATTGTAGGTAAAGACAATAATCCCATTGTCACCACTGTAGCACCTACGATACCAGTAGATGCGGCAAGTAGTGCACCCACTATTGTAACTGATATTCCTAAGCCACCTTTTAAACTACCTAATAATTGAGCCATAGTGTCTAATAATTCTTCTGCAATTTTAGAACGTTCAAGCATTACTCCCATAAACACAAATAATGGTACTGCAATTAATAGATCATTAGTCATAATACCGTATATTCTATTTGGTAAAGCTTGTATAAAAGCCATATCAAACAAATCTATATATGAACCAAAAATCCCAAAAATTAATGCCACACCTGATAATGTGAAAGCTACTGGAAAGCCAAGCATTAAAGCACCTAGTAAGCTCAACAACATAAATATAATTATTAATTCATGGCTAATCATTTAATTACCATTAACATCTGTCATAAAAATTCTTCTAAAAGATTTTATGATAATGGCCAACCCTTGAAGACCAACCAAAAAAGAAAAACACCAAATAAAGCTTTTCATTATATATACTAAATGTAACCCTCTCTCTTCAATAGAACCTTCCAGTTGCATCCAAGAATTAATTACATAATTCCATGAAAAGTAAAAAATTACTGCGCATACTGGTATTAGAAAAAAAACATTTCCAAACAAATCAACTTTAGCTTTATTTCTTTTACTCATTTTAAGATATAATACATCTACTCTTACATGTTTATCATTTAATAAAGTCAAACCTCCACATAATAAAAAAACAGCTGCATACATAAATCTTACTGACTCCTGCATCCAAATAAAGCCTATACTAAATCCATACCTTAGAATAACTACTAAAACAGTAACAAGAACCATAAATAATGTTAACCAGCAAACTGTATTGCCTACAATCTTATTTAAATTGTTTATTAATTTTTCTACTTCTTGGAAATTTATCACAGTCAGCCTTTTTAATTAAACTTATTTGATCTTGGAAAACCCCTAGGAGCTAATCTACCAGATTGAGACCTTTTTCCAAGCCATAATTTTATATCTTTAAAAAATTTACGAGTACTATTAATTTTACATTCTAACCCATCTGCATACTTAAAAGTAATTGCATCTGATAAACCTCCTTGTTTGACTTTTTGTAAATTTGTACCTTTTCCTCTATTTTGAGAAGAAAGTTGATTTATACTGAATACTAAAAGCTTATGATTCTCTCCTATGATTGCAATATGGTCATGTTCTTCTTCAATAATCCTAAAAACTTGCAACTTATCGTCTTTATTTAACATAAAAACTTGTTTTCCTAATTTTGTTTGTCCTAATAATACATCCATACTAGGAACTATAAATCCCTTGTTACCATAAGAAGACAATAAAACCTTTTTACCTTTTTTATATTTTAAGATAGAAATAATTTTCTCATCTGATGCTAAATCAATAAACATTCTTATTGGGGAGCCATAACCCTTTGCTATTGAAATATTTAATATATTTAAAGTAAAAATTTTACCTGAAGAAGAAGCTAATAAGAATTTATCAGTATTCTCACCATAAATAGTAAAATTTTCAGAATCTCCTTCCTTATATTTCAAAGAAGAATCTTTATCATGACCCTTTATAAACTGGAGCCAATTGTTTTTTGACAAAGCTATTGTACATGGCTCAGAAATAATATCATCAATTTCATCTTTATATTCTTCTATAGGTTTATAATCTATTAATGTTCTTCTATCAGATAAAGATTTATTTTTTAAGAACATATTTTTTAATTCTTTTACTTCCCCATCAATCTTTTGCTTCTGCTTTTCATCAGATTTTAATAACTGCTTTAATTCCTTAATTTCTCCAATTAAATTATTTTTTTCATCTATTATAGATTTTTCTTCCAATTTACGTAAAAATCTAAGACGTAAATTTAATATAGATTCCACCTGATTATCATTTAATTCCCATCTATTCATAATTATATTTTTAGGATCATCTTCATTTCTAATTATATCTATAATCTCATCTAAATTGTCGTATACTATTAAATAACCTTCTAAAACTTCTTTTCTATTTAATGCTATATCTAATCTATTTTTACTATATCTTTTAATTACATTTATTCTATGCTCAATAAATTCATGTAAAGTTTCTTTGATATTCATTACCCTTGGAAATTTAGAAGAATCTATTACATTCATATTTAGACTAATCTTTAACTCTAGATCAGTTAAATTAAATAATTTGGACATTAAATGATCAGACTTTACATCTCTTGTTCGCGGTATAATCCTTATTCTTATTTCTTCAGTAGATTCATCAATTACATCTAAAAGAGCTGAAACCTTCTTTAATGATACTAATTCCTCCAATTTTTCAATTATGCGAGTTTTAGTTACACTCCAAGGTATTTCATAAACAATTATTTCATATTGACCATGACTTTTATTCTCGATACTCCATTTAGCTCTTAATCGAAATGTTCCTTTACCAACTTCATAACACTTTTTTATTTCTTCAAAACTATCAACTATACAACCTCCTGTAGCAAAATCAGGACCTCTTATATATTTCATTAATGAATTTATACTTGCATTAGGACTTTTTAATAAATGTCTTATAGCATCCAATAATTCTATTATATTATGAGAAGGAATATTTGTAGCCATACCTACAGCAATACCGGTTGCACCGTTAGCTAATAAATTAGGAAACAAAGTAGGTAAAACTACTGGTTCATTATATTCTCCATCATATGTTGACACAAAATCAACAGTATCTTTATCAATATCCTTTAATAATAATTCAGCAATATTAGTTAGCCTTGCTTCAGTATAACGCATCGCAGCAGCTCTATCCCCATCAATACTTCCAAAGTTTCCTTGTCCATCTACTAATGGATAACGAACAGAAAATTCTTGGGCCAGTCTTACCATTGCATCATAAACAGCTTGATCCCCGTGAGGATGGTATTTTCCTATTACATCTCCCACTACTCTAGCACATTTTTTAAAACCTGAAGATGGATTCATTTTAAGTTCTAACATTGCATAAAGCAATCTTCTATGCACTGGCTTCAAACCATCTCTAACATCAGGAAGAGACCTAGACATAATAGTAGACATTGCATATGAAACATATCTATCTCCTAATGCTTCATCAAATTCTATATTTTTTATAATTTGTTTTTTGTCATTTCCCATATAAATTCCAAAAAAAATAAGAGTTTTAAATTAGATAGACAATTTCATTAATTCATTAACAAATCTATCTCGCGATTCAGGCAACTTCAAGCCCAAATTAAAAAGATACTTTTTAAAAAAAAAACTAGTTAATTTTATTCCATCAATAATATTATTTTTATTTATATTTTCTAATTCTGAAGATATAAGAAAATGCGGTAAATTAAGTAATTTACTTTTCCACTTTCCAGCAGCATCAGCAGATACAGCTCTACCAGTCTTAGGAGAAACATAAATTAAATTATTTTTATTTCCAGTTACTGCACAGCAGGACAAATCCATTCCATAGCCAAGTTCTGATAAGAATATTGCTTCCCATTTTATATAATTATAAACCCAATCCAAATTTTTAGAATTTACTAGCTTGATAAAACTAATACCATGATTATAAAGATTCTTATATACTTCCCGTTCAGGTAAAAAATTATTTTGTAAATCACAAAAAGAATTAAGTGCGTTTAATGTCAGCGAATTATAAAAAAAATTATAAGAATATGAGTTTAATAATTCACATTTATAATACCCTAAATGATCTTCAAGTCTACCTGTCCAAGTCAAATCTATAATATTACCAATTTCATATATAAAACTATTTTTTTTTGTGACTTTATTTCTTATATACCCTGAATGTTTTCCATGTTCCTTAGTTAAAACACTCAAAATCAAACTACTATCCCCATGTTTCTTAGAAGATATTATAATACCTGTGTCATCCCATTGCATTTTAATTACACATTATAATCTAAACCTAAAGATTTAAAATATTTTGGATTTTGATCCCAATCACTTTTTACCTTTACATACAAAAATAAATGCACTTTTTTTTCTAACATTAATTGCAAATCTTTTCTTACTGAAGTTCCTATAATTTTAAGGTTATTACCATTTTTTCCAATTACTATTTTTTTCTGACCTATTTTTTGAACATATATTAATACATCAATTCTTAATGACTGATCTGCTAAGTCATTCCAATCTTCTGTAACTACCGTTAGTCCATATGGAATCTCATGATGAAATCTATCCATTAATTTTTCTCTAATAAATTCAGAAACCAACATATTATAAGGAGTATCAGTTACGTGATCTTTTGAATAATGCCAAGGGCTATACGGAATATTAGAAAACAAATATTTTTTTAAATCATCAACTCCATTTCCTTTTAATGCAGATAAATAAAAATATTCATTACAATCAAAATGCTGTTTTAATAATTTAGTGTATAATAATAAAGATTCTGGATTAATTTTATCTATTTTATTTATTACACAAATTAAATTATTAGGTATATTTTTTTTTAAAAACTCAGATATTATTAAAGTATTATTATCAATATCTTTTTTTGCTTCTATCATTAGTAAAGTTAAATCTGCATTTTTAATACTTTTCCAAGCATTATCAACCATTGCTCTATCTAATCTTCTTTTAGGTTCAAATATTCCTGGAGTATCTATTATTACCAACTGAGAATCACCAGAGCAAAGAACACCTCTAACTGAATTTCTAGTAGTTTGAACTTTCCTAGTTATAATAGAAATTTTTTGACCTATTAAACTATTTAATAAAGTAGATTTTCCAACATTGGTAGCACCTAAAATATTTATAAAACCACATTTCTTATATTTATCAGTCATATTTTATATTTACTTTGTTAATTAATTCTATAACTTTACTTGCAGCATCCATTTCAGCATTTTTTTTAGAATTTCCTTTGCCTATAATTTTAGCAAATTTTTCAATAGTAAGTTTTACTTTAAAATCTGGCGAATGATCTGGACCAAATTTTTCATAATCAGAATAAATTGGCATTCCATAATTATTGGAAACTGTCCATTCTTGAATAATTGATTTGGAATCCTTAGGAGGATTTTTAAAATTATCTATATAATTTTCCCATTTTTTTGAAATAAATTTTTTAACACTATTATAGTCACTATCTAAAAATATTGCTCCAATCAATGACTCCATTGCATCTGATAATATTGATATATTATTACCATTTTCAAAATTAATATTTGGACCAACTTTTATATATTTTTCAAAATTTATTTCTTTATATATTTTAGATAAAGTTTTTCCACTAACTAATACCGACATCCTTTTTGCAAGATCTCCTTCATTCTCATATGAATATTTTTCATAAAGCATATCTGAAATTACTAAACCCAGGACTCTATCACCTAAAAATTCTAATCTTTCAAATTTACTATCATTTTTAAAATTTTTATAACTAGTATGAGTTAAAGCACATTTTAATAATGATGTGTCATTAAATTTATATTTAATTATATCTTCTATAATTTTAATATTTTTCATTAATTAATTCTTTTAAACATTCTATCTAATCTTATTGATGAAGGCCATAACCACAATTTCCACAACGGCTCACTTCTATCTCTTGAATAAAAAATTATTTGCGCCCTTCCTATTAAATTCTCAAAAGGTACATAACCTAACTTATTTAAAATTCTACTATCTGATGACTGGTCTCTATTGTCACCCATAGCAAAAAAATAACCACTAGGAACTTCATAAACACCAGTATTATCAAGCATACCATCTGGACTTGCATCTAAAATATTATAAATAAATTTTTCAGAGATCTTTTCTTCATATTTATCATAAGTATGCATTACATTATATCTATCTTTTGCTCTCCAATTTCCTTTATAATTTCTTTCCACTTCAATTCCATTAATAAATAAAGATCCATTTATTATTTGAATTTTATCACCTGGTAGTCCAATAATTCTTTTGATATAATCAATCTTAGTATTTTGTGTATACCTAAATACCGCTACATCTCCTCGTTCAGGATGCTTTCCAAATATCCTCCCAGAGAAAGGAGGAAAACTCATAGGAAAAGAATGCTTACTATATCCAAATGAATATTTGGAAACAAATAAGTAATCCCCTTCAAGTAAAGTTGGTTTCATAGATCCAGAAGGAATACTAAATGGTTCAAAAGCAAAACTACGTAAAATAAGAGCTATTAATATAGCAATAAAAAAAGTTTTAATATTTTCATACCAAAAATTTTTCTTAATATCTTTCTTCTTACTATTACTTTTATTAAATAAACCCATTTACAATTTTACTCCTTTAATTTGGCAGATAATATTACTATTGCCATAGCTAATTTTTTATCATCCGTAATACTAATCTCTATTAATGGAAAATAATTAATCGGACAAATACTTTTCAATATTTTTAATGCACCACCTTCTAAATTTATAGTTGGTTTGCCCGATGGTAAATTTATAACTTCTATATCTTTATAAAAAACTCCTTTTCTAAAACCTGTGCCTAAGGCTTTAGAACAAGCTTCCTTTGCGGCAAACCTTCTAGCATATGAATCTATTGAATTTAACCTTTTTTCACATTTAGTTATTTCATTCTCTGTAAAAATTCTATTTTTAAATCTATCTCCAAATCTATCTATTGTAGAATTAATTCTGTTAACATCACATATATCCTGGCCTATACCAATAATCATAATTCTGTATCTATAATTTTCTTCATTTTTATAATTGCTTTTTCTAAACCCATAAATATTGATTCTCCGATTAAAAAATGTCCAATATTTAACTCACTTATATATTTTATTTTTGCTATATTTCCAACATTATCAAAATTTAATCCATGACCTGCATGAACTTCTATATTATTTTCATATGCATATTTAGCTGCAAACTCTATTTTATCTAGTTCTACAGACTTATTTATACTATTACTATATAATCCGGTATGTAGTTCTATAATATTTGCTCCTAAATTATTTACCGCGTCTATTTGTTTGATATCGGGGTCTATAAAAAAAGATGTATCTATTCTACTTTTAGTGCATTCTAATAATATCTTTTCAATAATTTTTAATTTTTTATCACTAATATTATATATATCCAACCCACCTTCCGTTGTAATTTCGAGTCTTTTCTCAGGTACTAAACAGATTCTTTCAGGCTTTGACTCTAAAGCAATATCAAGCATTTCAAAAGTAGGTGCCATTTCTAAATTTAATGGTAAATTAATATTTTTTTTTATTTCTTTAATGTCTCTATCAGATATATGTCTTCTATCCTCTCTTAAATGAGCAGTAATTCCATCTGCACCCGATAGGCTAGCAATTTGAGCAGCTTTAATGGGGGCTGGATGGCACCCACCTCTAGCATTTCTTATAGTTGCTACATGATCTATATTTACTCCTAACCGCATTTTAATCCTATTTATTATTAATTAAATTAATTTTAAACTTTCTTTTCTGATAATTTATTACAATATTTTTAATAAAAAAATATGAAATGAAACCTATTATTAAACATGTAAATAAAGATCCATATATAATAAGTGGTAAAAACTCTAAATTTATAAAAGTATTTAAAAAATTATTTATGTTCCCATCAAATAAAACTGAAAATATTGATGACAAAATTAATATAAACTCATTATATACAGCTTCTACATTAAATGAAATATCATTCTTAGAACTAAATAAATATTTTCCAATTTCAAAATTCACGAAAATAATAAAAGGAAAAGTCCATGGATTACCAACAAAATTTCCTATAATAGATGCAACTATACTACACCTAAATAACCATGCAAAAAAAATACCAATTAAAAAATGTATACCAAAAAATGGAGTCATAGCAGACGCTACGCCAAAACTAAAGCCTAATGCTATCTTATGTGGGCTCCCTGGCAATCTCTTTATTCTCAATGAAACATATTTTATAAGCCTATTCCAACCTGATTTTGGCCAGATAAAAGAATAAAATTTTTCTAAAAGGTTAATCTTCTTTCTAGATTTAAATAACATTATTTCTCTGGTCTACTTCCAGGCTTTACAGCAGGGATTTGATTTAAATCATCAGGCAAATTTTCTGGATCAAAATTAGGAATATTTAAATTAGCTAAAGTTATTAAAGGAACGCCTATATTAACTTTGTTTCCTCCTCTATTAATTAATGCGGCTTCAGCGATTATATCTCCACCATGCTTCCTAATACAATCAAAACATTCTAATGATGATTTTCCTGTAGTCACTATATCCTCCACTACTAATACTTTTTGTCCTCTATTAATCTCAAAACCCCTTCTAATTAAAAAATTTCCATCTTTACGTTCTGCAAAGATATTTTTTAGGTTTAAGTGCCTTGCTAACTCATAACCTACAATTATTCCTCCCATAGCAGGAGAAACAATTAAATCTATATCTTCAATATTTAATTTATTTTTAATTAAATTTGCTAAACTTAAACATAATCTTTCCCCTATTTTTGTATCTGAAAAAACTAATGCTGATTGAAGATACATTCTACTATGTAAACCAGAAGACAATACAAAATGTCCTTCTAATAAAGCACCAACAGATTTATATATTTCTAAAACTTCATTTTCTTTTAAATAAGACATATTTTTCCTGTTTTTTAATTTTCTTTAACTCTATTTACTTCATAAATATTAATATTAGCTCTTAGCCCAATTATTATATCATTTAAATGTTTTGCATCATTAACCTCTATATCTAAAGATAATTGAAAAAAATCTTCAGATCTTAATGTAACAAGTAAATTAATAATATTTCCCCCGTATTCTGCTATAATCTCTGTTAAAGTATTTAAACTTCCTGTCTTATTAATCAATGTTACTTTAATTCTTCCTAAACTATTTTCACTAGTTCTTTTGTTCCAAGTCACATTGACCCATATTTCTGGATTATCAGAATACCTTTCTAAAGCAACACAATCTAAAGTATGAATAGTTACTCCTTTACCCTCAGTCATTAATCCAACTATTCTTTCTCCAAATAAAGGATAACAACACTCCCCAATATGAATTGCAACACCAGGTTTTAAACCTTTTAAAGAAATACCTTTATTCTTAATATTTTTTTTAGAATACATACTATCTTTGAGCATTGACCTTTTTGGTAATATTATATTAGTAACATCAGAGCTAGTAATTTCAGCTTTACCTAATGCAATGAATAAAGATTTTCTACTTTTATAATTTAATCTTTTTAAAACCGGATCTATAAGCTTATCATGAAACATTTTATTTTTTAATATAAATTCATTTTCAATAATTGATTTTCCTAATTTCATAAATTCTTTATCATCATTATCTCTTATAAATTTATTTATATATGACTTAGCTTTTCCAGTTACTGTATAATTAAGCCAAGAAGCTTGAGGTGATTGAGCTTCAGATCTAAGTATTTCTACTTGGTCTCCATTTGAAAGTATTGTCTGTAACGGTGCCGCTCTACCATTTATTTTCGCTCCAACACATTTTTCTCCAACCTTAGAGTGTACTGCAAATGCAAAATCAATTGAACTAGACCCCTTAGGAACCGTAATAACATCTCCTTTTGGAGTAAAACAAAAAACTTGATCTGAATACATCTCCATTTTTGTATGTGAAAGCAATTCATCCGTTCCAAGAGAATTATTTATAATTTCGGATAACTCTTTAAACCAGTTTAAGCTGACTTTATCTTTCTTAAGTTGATTATTAGATTTTAATTTATAATTCCAATGTGCTGCTATTCCAAATTCATTCAACTCATGCATTTTTACTGTTCTAATTTGAATTTCAATTGATTTTCCTAATGGTCCAATAACAGAAGTATGAATTGAAGAATAACCGTTTGCTTTAGGAGTAGATATATAATCTTTAAATTTACCAGGAATCATTGGCCATATTTTATGGGTTTCTCCGAGAATCCTATAGCAATCCTCAATATCAAGACATATTATTCTGAATGCATAAATATCATAAATGTTTTCAAAAGATATTGAAGCCTTTTTCATTTTTTTCCAAATTGAATAAATACTTTTTTCTCTTCCCTGTATCTCAGCTATTCTTTTATCAGTTTTAAAAGTAGATTTTATTTCTTTAATTATTTTTTTTACTAAATGATTATCCTGATTTCTTAAAAATTCTATTCGTTTATCTAATGAATTTTTTACCGATGAATTAGTTTCAGAAAAAGCTAAATCTTCTAATTCCTCCCTCATATTTTGCATACCAATTCTAGCAGCCAAAGGGGCATAAATATCTAAAGTTTCCTTGGAAATTTTAATTCTTCTATCTACAGACTCTATATATTTTATAGTTCTCATATTGTGAAGTCTATCAGCTAATTTTACTAGAAGCACCCTTATATCCTTAGACATGGCTAATAAAAATTTTCTAAAATTTTCAGCTTCTCTTAATTCTATTTGAGGAGATTCTATTTTAGATAGTTTTGTTACACCATCTACAACTCTAGCAATTTCTGCACCAAAAATTTTTCTAATTTCAGCCCTAGTTGCTACTCCATCTTCTACAGTATCATGTAACAATGCTGAAGTTACACATATCCAATCTAATTTATAATCTGCTAAAATATTTGCAGCAGCTAAAGGATGAAAAAAATATGGATCACCAGATTCTCTAAGTTGTTCACTATGTCTGTCTCTAGAAAAATCAATCGCTTTTAATAAGACTTCTTGATTTAATCTTGGATCATACGAATTAACTTTATTAACAATATCTTGATAATATTTTATATTAAAATTTTGGTATATTTTTTGATCGAGTTTTTTTAACTCCATAAACTAAAACCAATAAATAATTTATATATCTTCATACCTATCTTGGACTTGAATATTAAATTTAGCTAAATTATTTTCCAATTCACTTTTAGGTTCTTCTTTTTCTAATTCTATATTACTTATCTCGTCATCTTTATTTAATAATTCATCATCGATTAATTGCGTTTGCATAGAAGTGATTAAATTTTCTTTAAGATCTTCACAAGAAACTTTGTCTTCAGCTATCTCTCTTAAAGATACTACTGGATTTTTATCATTATCTCTTGAAAGTGTTAGTTCGTCACCAGCTGATATTTCTCTTGCCCTATGAGCCGATAACACTATTAAATCAAACCTATTTTCTACTTTTTCTATACAATCTTCAACTGTAATTCTAGCCATTTTTTATTCCTATAAAAACTTTAAAACTTATATAACTAATTTAAAATTTTAAAATTCACGATTTTAAACTTTTATAGCACTATTAATACTATACCTATTGTTTTTTACCAACAAACTTTTTATTTTTTTATAATATACAGGATGAATCCAATTTGAATCCAATTCATACAAAGGCCTTAATACAAAATCTCTAACACATAATTTAGGATGAGGTATTATCAACTCATCATTATTTATTATTTCTCCTCTACAATCTATTAAATCCAAATCTAATATTCTAGGTGAATTATTAATAGTATTTTTTTTACGCCCAAATATACATTCTATATCTTTTAGTATTAGCAAAATATTATTAGCTGATTTTTTAGAATTTACTAATATTATTCTATTAAAAAAAACTGGTCCTAACCCTGAAGGTAAAGGTCTACTTTTATAAATATTTGATACTTTTATAGCCCTTAAACCTCTTAAAGATAAATATAATAATGCTATATCCATTATTTTAGTAGAAGAATTCATATGTCCTTTCAAATTTGAACCAATTCCAATAAACACATTATTATTTTTATAGTTTTTCATTTTAGCATTCTTTTATATAATAAATTAAATCTAAAATAATATAATTGAATATAATGTAAAATAATGAATCAAAATATAAATATTAGTAATCCTAAAAAAAATTGTGCTTTATGTAAAAGATTAAAAAAATATAGAAATAGTAACATTATTAATAATCCTAATTGGCATAATGCACCTGTTCAATCTTTCGGCAAACTAGAATCAAAATTATTGATAGTAGGTTTAGCACCCGGATTAAAAGGAGCCAATAGAACAGGTCGACCATTTACAGGCGATTATGCTGGAGATTTGTTATATACAACATTAATTAATTATGAATTTGCAGCAGGAAATTATTGCTCTGAAAAAAAAGATAACTTAAAGCTAGTTAATACTCGTATTACAAATAGTGTGCGCTGCGTTCCACCTCAAAATAAACCAAATTTACAAGAAAAAGAAAAATGTAGAAAATTTTTAATTTCTGAAATTAAAAACATGAAAAACTTGAGAATTATATTATCTCTTGGAAAAATAGCTCATGAAGAAACAATCAAAGTTTTTCAATTAACCCTAAACAAATTTAAATTTAAGCATGGAAATATTCATTATTTAAACAATAATATTAAACTTTATAATAGTTATCATTGCTCAAGATACAATACTCAAACTAAAAAACTTTCCGCTAAAATGTTTAACCAAATAATTAAAAATATAAAAAATGATTTAATAAAATTATAAATTCTCTTCTATTGAACTAATAAATTTATTTGAAGTAGGAGAAATATGACTTGAATAAGATTTTATTAATGTTCCATCATTTTTAATTAAATATTTATGAAAATTCCACTTAGGAAGAAATTTAGAACCGTAATTTTTCTCTATTAATTCATAAAAATAATGTTTATTTGAACCAACAATCTTCTGTTTCGACATTATTGGAAAAGTAATTCCATAGTTTAATTCACAAAAATCTTTTATTTCTGATTCTGATCCAGGTTCTTGGCTACCAAAATCATTTGAAGGAATTGCTATAATAAAAAGTTGATCAACATTATATTTATTTCTTAAATCTTGTAAATGAGAATATTGCTTTGTAAAACCACAAAAACTTGCCGTATTTACAATTAAAATTAAATTACTAGAAATAGTAT
>TARA_B100000686_G_scaffold5502_1_pt1 | contig 20952 bp, 15 predicted proteins | sample TARA_B100000686 | Tara Oceans TARA_B100000686 (sample SAMEA2622733) | marine metagenome | biome: marine biome (ENVO:00000447); feature: marine epipelagic mixed layer (ENVO:xxxxxxxxx); material: "saline water (ENVO:00002010), including plankton (ENVO:xxxxxxxx)" | depth 150 m | reverse complement strand
ATTCGATCCGACTAGACATTTCAAACCAACGAGTATTACCGGAACGCTCACCTATCTGTTTCGACATCTGCCGTAGGTGCGTTGCCCTCGGGTCCTCTGTCCGATAAACCCTATGACCAAAACCTGGCACCTTTATTTGCTTTTCAAGCATGTCTCTTACAATGTGATCGACTTCAGAATCATCAGCGGTTTCACCAATCGAAAGTAATAATTTCATTACTTCTGCATTCGCACCACCATGCAAAGGCCCCTTTAAGGCACCGACACCCGCAACGACTGCGGAATGCATGTCACTCAGCGTCGCTGCTGTCACGCGAGCTGCAAATGTTGACGCGTTGAGTTCATGGTCGGCATGCAATATCAGAGCAATGTCAAGCGCACGTGTTTCCAGTTCAGAGGGTCTTTCCCCATTGAGCATAAATAGAAAGTTTGCAGCGTGTCCTAGTGCCGGGTCCGGCTCTATCGGGCCGCCACCCGCGCCAATCCGACCATAGGTTGCCACAAGACTACCAACCTGGGCCGTCAAGCGTACTGCCTTGCTATAGGCCACTGACTCAGAAACCTCATCCTGGTCCGAATCGTGATGAGATAGCGCAGATACCAACGTTCGAAGAGTCGCCATCGCATTTCCTGCAGGCAGCATGCGACACAACCTGAGAATCGCTTCCGGTAATCGTCGCGCCGAGGCAAGCTCAGTCCGAAGATCTCCAAGTTCGCTGCGAGTCGGAAGTCGTCGATGCCATAGCAGAAAACACACCTCCTCAAAAGTCGCACTTTGAGCTAATTCATGAATGTCGTAGCCGGCGTATGTCAGCACACCGCGCTCACCATCGATATAGCAAATAGCTGACGAAGTTGCGACAACACCCTCAAGACCTGCGTTCGATTTTGTGCCTGTCGTCATACGCACTATTCCCCCTCGCCAGTCGCGAACAAGCGGGGTGATGAGCTTGTCGGCAATGCACCTTCTGGTGCTGATTGTTGTGTCAACGAACCGACGCTCGCATATAAAAATCCAAATTGGAACAAAATTAAGAACGGCACTGCCATATAAAGCTCAACAGCAACCGCAAAAATCACTGCCCCTGTAAAATACACTCCAAATCCCATCTCCACCCATACCAGCCAGGAAACGGTGTTCCCATACCCCGGTTTGCACCGGCCCATCGCGTCGTTTCCATACTTTGGAGTTCGGACAAAATCACCTGTTCGTCCCATCAAAGCTTCTATGACTGCTGCCGCGTTATTAACGCTTAATCCAAGACTCAGAGCAATTAATGCAGGAATATCGAAACATCTTCGCCACCAATTTGAGGTCAATTCACACTGACTTACCAAATAGAAATTCGCAATTGATAGCATGGCTGCACTTAACAATAAATAATCAACAAGCGCCATACCACTTGCAGCGCCATAGTAATGACGTACGACCATCACCGGAACTAATAAAACGCAAAATGGCATTAGCAAGAGATAATTAAAATTCGCAGCTAAATGAAAACACGCCTCCGCCTTAATTCGCCAAGACAAAGAGGAACGTAACAAAGCCGGTAAGACCTTGAGGCACGTCTGAATCGAGCCTTTCGCCCAACGGTGTTGTTGAGATTTGAAAGCCGTCATATGAATCGGGAGTTCAGCAGGTACAGCCACGTCGGGTACAAACATAAACTTCCAGCCGGCTAGCTGTGCGCGATAACTTAAATCGAGGTCTTCGGTTAGTGTATCCGACTGCCAACCACCAGCTGTCTCAATAGCCTCTCGACGCCACACACCAGCAGTTCCATTAAAGTTAAAGAAACACCCACTGCGAAATCGAGCCCCGTGCTCCAAAACAAAATGGCCGTCGAGAAATAATGCCTGCAGCCGGGTAAGTAGGGAATGCCCACGATTATTGTGATCCCATCGCGCCTGTATCATCCCAATACTGGGGTCATCAAACACCCCAACAACTTTTTCGAGAAAATCAGGGGCCGGCAAAAAATCCGCATCAAACACTGCGACAAGATCTCCCTTCGCTTCTCTAAGGCCTTCGGCAAGGGCTCCAGCTTTAAATCCAGTTCGAGTTGCACGATGCCGATACTGAATTGAAATTCCTCTGCTTTGCCAGCGTTCGACCGCTGCTTGAGCGATTGTTGAAGTCTCGTCAGTCGAATCGTCGAGGATTTGAATTTCAAAAAGTTCGCGTGGATACCTCAAGCGTGACAATGCATCGATCGCACTCTCGACTACGAAGCGCTCATTAAATATCGGTAGTTGAATCGTGACCCGACGACCATACTCACGTTTGTGAGTCGGATTACCTGACGCCTCACAGTAAGACTTGTTACTACCAGTGGCGTAAAAATAAAGGAGAACACCACGGTGGAGTCCATATATGCTCAAACAAGCTAGCAGTAGATAATAGAGGCTGACCAGCAACATTCTGGCGGCGACGGTACAATCCTGACTGCAGTTAGTCAACGACCGTCACGCTACGGTCAGTAATTTCAGTTAGATGAGTAGCGAAGAAATTCGAACCATACTGGCCGAATTGAAAGCTGGCACTCTCAAAATAGAGGATGCTGAGGCCGACATTCTGGCATTGCTTCGTCGCGCGCCCTTTGAAGACCTTGGATTTGCCAAAGTCGACCATCATCGAGTTGTGCGGCAAGGACTGCCAGAAGTCGTCTTTGGGGCTGGTAAAACGCCCGAACAAATAGCAGCAATTGCAGAACGTCTCGTCGCACACAACACAACCCTTCTGGTCACTCGTGCAACACGTAATGACTTCCTTGCAGTTCAACAGGTAGTTCCAGATGCAGAATTTCACGAGACCGCCCGGGCGATTACCAAACCGGGCAAGACGACAACAAGAGGCAAAGGCGTTATCGGGATTGCCGCAGCTGGGACTTCTGACCTTCCGGTGGCAGAAGAAGCCCGAGTCACTGCCGAAATCCTTGGAAATGATGTCGATACTATTTATGACGTCGGGGTAGCAGGGTTACAGCGTCTTCTGTGCGAACATGAACGACTCGACAAAGCGCGCGTGCTCGTTGTGGTCGCAGGACTAGAAGGCGCCCTGCCCAGCGTCGTCGGTGGAATGGTACGTGCACCGATCATCGCCGTACCGACAAGTGTTGGATACGGCGCCAGTTTCGGTGGAATTGCCGCGTTGCTCGGAATGCTAAACACTTGTGCGTCCGGTGTATCCGTCGTAAATATTGACAATGGGTTCGGCGCAGCAACAATCGCCAGCATCATCAACCATCTCGAATAGAGATACCTCGATGCACACTGACACTCTGAAATCCCTTGAGTTCGATCACATAATCGCAGCTGTACGTAGTTTCGCCGCCACTCCACTTGGGGCATCGGCCCTCAACAACATGTCACCGCTAACCGACAGGCAGCGTGTCGAATCAGCGCTCTCTGAAACAAACGACTGTGTCCGCTTCCTCACGGCGAATGGTTCATTCGGACTCGATGGACCATCAGATCTGCTCGACATCCTGTCAGTGCTCGCTATCGACAATCGTTTGCTCGACATTCAGCAACTGCATGGACTCGCAACATTTCTCGACTCATTAGACAAAGTCAAAACATCAATAAACAATGCATCTGGTGGTCCGTACCCTTCGCTCCAATTGATTGCGACTAGGCTTAGCTCTTTCGAGAAAGAAGTACGAGACATTCAACAGAAAACGACTTTAAGCGGCGAAGTTAATGACAGTGCTACGCCACAGTTAAAGGAAATCCGGAAAGAATTACGAAAACGTCAACAACGCCTTAGAAACACCCTTGAATCGTATCTAAAAGGTCGTGACACTGAGAAATACCTTCAAGAACAAATAGTAACGGAACGAAACGGCCGTTTCGTGTTGCTGGTTCGAACAGAGCATCGTGGTGCAATTCCTGGCATCGTTCATGGATCATCGGGTAGCGGTGCCAGCCTGTTCTTAGAACCACTAACTACCGTTGACATCAACAATGAGATCGTCGCGCTTGAAGACAATGAGAAACATGAAGTTCGACGCATACTAATGGCGCTAGCGAACTCAATTCGAAAACGGGCTTCAGACCTCCGCCACTCGCTGAAAGCAGCTACCGAACTCGATGTAATTCAGTCACGTGCGAGTTTTTCTCGTTTAATCGACGGACACGCACCATCACTCATATCCGGTACGCATCTAAAGCTACCGAACGCTCGTCATCCGCTGCTTTTTAATGCGGTTCGAAAACGAGCAGGTATCCAGTCAGGAACGCCAGAAACGTCACAACCGACGCCGCCAGTTCCCATCAACATTATTCTCTCGCCACCAACAACTGCATTGATTGTGACCGGCCCGAACACCGGAGGGAAAACCGTTGCACTGAAAACCGCTGGCCTCCTTGTCGCTATGGCACAAACTGGCCTTCTGATACCGACGGACAGCGATGCGAATGTACCTGTATTTCAGAGTATTTTTGCTGACATCGGCGATGACCAGTCCATCGAAAATAATCTTTCAACCTACTCAGGTCACATCACGAATATTGTCACAATGGACCGCCAACTTGAATTACCGGCGCTTGTATTGCTGGATGAAATTGGAACAGGAACGGATCCTGCAGAAGGAGGTGCGCTCGGCGCAGCGCTAATTGACCATTTTCGTCAGCGAGGTGCGCTTGTAATCGGGACAACACACGACAGTACCATGAAGTCCTATGCTGAAACGACTGCCGGTGTGGCTTCAGCAGGATTTGGCTTTAATAGGAAAACGTACGAACCCACCTACCAGCTAAATTACGGCGTACCAGGACGAAGTCTGGCATTCGAAATCGCTAATCGACTCGGCATACCATCCACAGTAATCGATGATGCTCGGAACCGCTGCAGCGACGGCGAAAAACAACTTGCCCTGCATCTCAAACAAATCGAAGAAGAACTGGAAACATTAAATGTAGAGCGCCAGTCACTCACGGAGCAGCGGCGAACACTAACCTACGACTTCGCCAAACTAGCAAAGCGGCAACAAACTCTTGACAACCGTGAGGTGTTAGAGCAGAAACGCGGACGCAATGCACTCGATGACATATTAAGGGACTCCCGACAGCAAATACGACAGGTTATTCAAAAACTTAGAGATGAAGCGTCCGCTCTAACGAATAATCTATTAGCTAACCAGTCGAAAGACCGGGGTCTTTCGACTGGAGACACTGGCACGTTGAAACGACAGGCGTTCGACGAACTCAACGCAATCAGCGCACACTTTGATCAAGCGACCTTCACTCACAAGTCGCCAGTAGCATTAGAACGTGCAATGAGTGAGATCGCCGTTGGAGCCGCTGTGCATATCGATAATTTAAAATTGGATGGCACTGTGATCGCTATTCACGATACTACTATTGAAGTTGAAGCTCACGGCAAACGCCTACATGTAAAACCCAATGATCTGCGATTCCTTGTGACCTCCGTCGACTCAGAATTGGGTGGCATAACAGTCGACCTTGCATCCGACGACTGTCCTTCTCTTGAATTAAATGTGGTTGGTTGTAGAGTCGACGAGGCCTTGTCTCAAGTAGAAAAACACTTAAACCAAGCATTGCTTTTCGAGCAACAGCGAATCCGGGTAGTTCACGGTTACGGCACTGGCCGACTTAGACGCGCAATTAGAAGATTTCTTCAAGATCATCCTTTAGTATCAAAACTTGAACCAGCTAACACCAATTACGGCAGCAGTGGTGTCACAATCATTGAACTTAAATAATGAGGTTACGTCGTGCCCCGTTTTCCGGCTAATTTTGTCGACGATCTGAAGGCTCACGCTGACATCCTTCAGGTAATTCACGGCGTCGTACCATTAAAAAAAAGTGGCAGTACGTATAAAGGCCTCTGCCCGTTTCACAAGGAGAAAACACCGAGCTTTCACGTGAACCCAGATAAGGGTTTCTTTCATTGTTTTGGCTGTGCAACTGGCGGTGATGTCGTTAAGTTTGTCGAACTATATGACAAACTGAGCTTCCCTGAAGCGGTCCGTTCACTGGCTCAACGGTTCGGGATGACAGTTCCAGAATCTGATGACCCTGAACGAGACCGACAGCTTACGATAGAGCGAGAAGCGCTGGTTAAGCTGCATGAACTTGCCAGAGACTACTACTGCAATCAATTAGAAAGTAAGAGCGGTTCTCAAGCCCGCGAGTATCTTGACCAGCGAGAACTCTCTGCATCTACGATCAAAAAACTTGACCTGGGCCTTGCACCACCACGACGAGATGCACTCAAACAACATCTTCTCGATGCCGGGCAACCCCTCGAGCTTCTACTCAAAAGCGGACTTGTTGTGCAACGCGAGGGCGGAAAAACGGTGGACCGATTTCGCAACCGTTTAATGGTCCCCATCTGCCGAGACACCGGTTCAGTGATAGCCTTTGGTGGTAGGTCTCTTACACCTAATCAACAGCCCAAATATCTAAATTCCCCTGAAACTCCACTGTATTCAAAAGGGCGAGTCTTGTACGGGTTACACCTAACAAAACAAGATATTCGCAGACTCGGCTACGCTGTATTAGTCGAAGGGTACTTCGACTTCGCACAAGCATTTCAAGCAGGCGTCAAAACTGTGATAGCAACCTGCGGAACTGCATTGACCCAAATGCAGAGCCGACTTCTAAAAAGGTTTTGCACGAAAGTACTACTCAGTTTTGACCCGGATACCGCAGGTCAGGGTGCATCTACCCGCTCTGGAGAGTTACTTTTGTCAGAGGGTTTCCAAACGAATGTCGTTACTCTCGCTTCAGGCGAGGATCCCGACTCCTTTGTGCGACTGCACGGCGCAAACAGCTACCGCCTCAAACTCAAAAACTCTCAGCCATATCTTGAGTATGTTCTCGACCAAGCGATCAGCGGACGAAACCTATCGCGTGAAACAGATCAGCGAGATTTTCTCGCAGACATGCTCGCTGTTGCGGCGCGCATCCCTGATCCTGCTTCACGCGACCATTTTGCAGACCGCATTGCGCACCGAGCGAATGTTATGGAAGATGTCATCCGTTCAGAAATCAGGAAGGCCGCGATCGCCAAGCGAACAGAAATTCCTCTTGATGTCCAGCTCGCACGATCAGACCTACGCCAAGCCGAAAAAGGTATTCTTTGGGCGACGGTTCACAATACCAGCGCGGCTTTATCTGTGCTCGCCGGCTTGGAACCTGCTGATTTCGAGACCCTTGGGGCTGGGCCAATACTATTAGTTGCTCGAACGCTCATCGACGTACCTCCAGAACAAGTTTCGGACACACTACTCGACAGACTCACCCCGGAAGAGCAAACGCTCGTCAAACAGATCGCCCAAGATCCAGTAGAACCAGCTAACGTCGAAGATTGCGCCATAAACTTACGAGAGCTTAGGTATAAACGGGAACGCGCGGCTTTACAGAATGCAATCGACCATGCACAAAGAGCTGACCCATCCGAATCCAATGTCGGTAAAATCAATACACTTCTAGAAAAGAAACGCGACCTCACCAAGCGACTTGACGAACTATTAAGATAAACCCCCATGCACGATTCGGCAGCCGGATATACAATCTGCAATGCAGAGAGGTAAGGTCCAAGATTTGTATTTCATGATCACACGAGGCAAAGCCTTCCGGACGGAGTGAAACCATGCCAACCAAGCAGCTCTCACTCGAAGAAAAGTACGACGAAGTTCAGCAGCTCATCATCGTTGGCAAAGAACGTGGCTACCTCCTCTTTGACGAAATAAACGACCTCCTTCCAACAGAAGCTACATCTTCAGAAGAGATTGATGAATTATTTTCTGTTTTGACCAGTCTTGGCATCGAAGTGCTCGATTCTGAAGACAAATACAAAGAAAAAAAACGCCTTCAAAAATCCGCTGAAGAACCTGGAGCAGAGATTCAGCCAACCTTACTTGAAAAAACGAGTGATCCGGTTCGGATGTACCTTCGCGAAATGGGTACCGTGCCGCTGCTCACAAAAGAAGGTGAGGTAGAAATTGCCAAAAGGATTGAACGAGGGAAACAAAAGGTCCTAAAGGTAATCTCGAGAACACCGACCATGGCAAGTACAATCATTAGACTTGGCGACCAACTGAAAGACGGCCAGCGAACAATCCGAGAATTAATTGTCTTTAATGAAGATGAGGTGACCGACGCACGACTCAAGGTCCGAGGTCATCAAGTAATCAAACAAATTGATGCTATTCGTAAAGCCCGTATCGAAACGAAGAAAAAAGAGGCGAAACTCGACAGTATCCCGAAGCGAGAGAAACGCCGATACCGCCAGCATCGATGGAAGACACTTCGAGCTCAGGTAGAACTATCACAGCTTATTCGGCGCGTAGAATTCACCGAACAGGTCAAGCAGCATCTGATCGAAGATATTTGGTCCTCTGTAGATGATGTGCAGCGATCTCAGAAGGAAATTGGCCTACTTGACCGAAAACTCAAATCAAAAATAAAACGCTCTAAAATCAAGGACCAGGCTTACAAATCATTAGCGCGAAGGTTACGGGATCTACGAGAAGATCTTAAGCACCGCACCGCCGAAATGCAGGAAACGCCAGATGCTCTTGAGCACATGTTAACAGTGATGAAACATGGTGAAGCCCAAGCAGAGCAAGCCAAAAAAGAACTCGTGGAAGCCAACCTCCGACTGGTCGTTTCGATCGCCAAAAAATATACGAATCGTGGTCTTCAATTCCTCGATTTAATACAGGAAGGAAACATCGGCCTAATGAAGGCAGTCGATAAGTTTGAATATCGACGTGGGTATAAATTTTCAACGTATGCAACCTGGTGGATACGACAGGCCATCACGCGGGCCATTGCGGACCAAGCTCGTACAATCCGTATTCCAGTTCACATGATCGAGACAATCAATAAATTACTTCGCACGTCTCGAGCCCTCGTTCAAGAATTAGGGAGAGAACCAACCTTTGCAGAAATTGCAACTCGAATGGAAATACCAGAAGGTAAAGTTCGCAAGGTTCTCAAAATCTCGCAGGAACCGATCTCCCTTGAAACTCCCGTCGGTGAAGAAGAAGACAGTCACCTAGGAGATTTCATCAAAGACACTAACGTCGTATCGCCGGCCGACGCACTCATTAGCCTTAATCTAAAGGAACAAACGGACGCAGTGCTAAAATCGTTAACACCTCGAGAGGAAAAGGTCATTAAAATGAGGTTTGGTGTAAACGATGATAGCGAACATACTTTAGAAGAGGTCGGTCAAGACTTTGCGGTTACGCGTGAACGCATCCGTCAGATTGAGGCTAAAGCTTTACGAAAACTGCGGCACCCAACCCGGAGCCGAAAGTTACGAACTTTCCTGGAGGGCGGTAGTTAATGACGGTTTTCGGGCCCATAGCTCAGCGGTCAGAGCCGCCGGCTCATAACCGGTCTGTCCCAGGTTCGAATCCTGGTGGGCCCACCAAATTCTTTCTTGCGACAGAACAGTACTTTGTGTTCAAACCGAAAGCCTCGCTTAAGCGAGGCTTTTTTATTTCTCAATAAATGTTAGCTGAACTAGAACGCCTCATTCGCCTTCAACAACTCGACAAATCCGTTGCCACCGCACGGGTCTCGATCGATAAATTTCCTTCAGCGAGTGCGGCGCTCGATGCCCGCATCAACGAACGAGTATCTATTCTCGAAAGCGTGGAACAAAGAATTACCGAACAGAAATCTGAACGACAAGAACTAGAAAAATCTGTTGCAGAAATACAAACAAGGTTGACTCGGTTTAAAGAACAGTCCATGGACGTTAAGACCAACAAAGAACTGTGGGCAATTCAATCACAAATATCAACGGCTGAAAAAGAAATCCAAAGTCTTGAAGAACAAATTCTCGAACGTATGCTTCAAGGTGACGAACTGTCTGATGAATTAGCAACAGCAAAGAAAGCTGTCGAACTGGAACAAGCAGAAGTGTCGAAGGAACGTGAGCTGTTAGAAAAAGAACGAAGTCAGCTTCAGGAACAAGTCGATCAACATTCTGCTGATCGCACAGCCTTAGTAGCTGATATAGCTTCTACTTCCATGTCGCTATTCGACACATTGTCTCGGGGACGAAAAGGAATCGCTGTTGGCGAGGCTAAAGACGGACGTTGTTGTGAGTGCCTAGTACGCCTTCGCCCTCAACTTTACAATGAAGTCATGCGAAACACTACACTTATCCAGTGTGAGAGCTGCCAACGAATTCTTTACGTTCGTGTTGAATCCACTTCATCCAAGAATTCAGCTTGATTCTTGATTTAATAATCACGACATGACTCTTCCGATCGTCGCTTATATCGATGGTGGGTCCCGTGGCAATCCTGGGCCTGCCGGTTACGGCGTAAGTATTGAGACTAGTACGGGAACCATCATTGACGAATTTACTGGTACGATCGGTGTCGCAACTAATAACACGGCTGAATATCGCGGACTAATCGCTGCGCTTGAATATTTGGTTGAAAACCAATATCGCGACGCGATAATACGATCCGACTCCCAACTGTTGACACGACAGATGACCGGGAGGTACCAGGTAAAGCATTCGCAGCTTAGAAAGCTATATACCCGTGCGAAGGAACTTGAAACGTTCTTTGAAAATATTGACTACGAACATATTCCCCGTGAGAAAAATCAGCGGGCAGATAAACTAGCGAACGTGGCCATGGACAACACCACCGGCACCGCACATTCGCCGAAGGCAAAACAATCTCTCGCCAGTTCATCCGTTCCTACGGTTCTCAGTGTAGGCATAGATATCGAGGACGTAAACCGAGTGGCCGACTTGATACGACGCTACGGCGATCGATTTACGAAACGAATATTCACGAGTGGAGAAATTGATTACTGCGAGCATCGTCGATTTTTCGCACAACATTTCACCGGACGTTTCTCGGCGAAAGAAGCCTCAATGAAAGCGCTCGGGACGGGACGAGGAAATGGTGTTCTTTGGAAAGACATCGAAGTTGTTCGTACTGCACCAGGACCGCCAACACTTAGGTTTACAGGGGGAGCAAAAACACGCGCCGACAAACTCGGTGTTACGGCCGCTCTCTTGAGCATCACGCACACAGCCACGACGGCAATGGCCCATGTGTCACTTATTCATAATCCTTAGCGATCATTCCGCATGCCTTCGTAGAAAAGCCGGTATGTCATCTGGCTCCTGGTCCTGGCCCATCTCTAAAGCAACGTCAGAACCAGCGCTAACGTTCGAGTCGGTAGTATCGGCAGACAATGGAAGCTCGATAAGCCGTCGACGAGAAATGGCAATAGCACCACCGTTCGTATTTGTAGCCATTGGGGCTGGTGCAACAGGCTCTTCTTGCTTCCAACTGGAGTAATTCTCCAAATCAACGGGTGTATCGGCTGTCGCTGAAACGACTTGATCCTGTGCACGGCGGGACCCAATGTCATCAAAACCTGTTGCAATAACAGTGATTTTTACTCGGCCTTCCATATCGGGATCAACTACTGAGCCAAAAATGAAATTAGCATCTTCGTGGGCTGCCTCCTGGATGATTGTCGCCGCCTGATCGATCTCGTGCAATCCGAGATCAGGACCTCCAGTAACGTGCAGGATTACACCATGAGCACCTTCGACGTTCGCTTCTTCAAGTAAGGGACTCGAAATTGCAAGTTTGGCTGCCGCAACACCTCTATTCTCACCTTCTGCATAACCTGTCCCCATAATGGCCATCCCCATACCAGACATAATCGCCCTAACATCCGCAAAATCAAGATTGATCTGACCGGGAACATGGATAAGGTTAGATATGCCATGAATTGCTTGATGCAGAACATCGTCCGCAACAGCAAAAGCATCACTCATACTCGTATTGGCTTCAACTGTCTCGAGTAATTTGTCATTCGGTATCGCAATCACGGTGTCTACTGCTTTACGAAGGTTTTCCAGGCCACACGCAGCCTGTTTCGCTCTACGCTTACCCTCAAACCTAAATGGTTTTGTGACCACTGCCACCGTCAAAGCACCAAGTTCACTGGCGAGTCCAGCAATTACCGGTGCTGCCCCTGTGCCAGTACCACCACCCAATCCTGTGGTCACAAAAACCATGTCAGCACCATCAAGTGCGCTAATTATTTCTTCAGTATCTTCGAGTGCTGCCCGCTTACCGATTTCTGGGTCTGCACCTGCGCCAAGTCCTTTGGTTAGCTTCTCGCCGATTTGCAAACGCCGGGGTGCTGCATTTGTCGATAGTGCCTGGGCATCTGTATTCGCAACAATAAACTCCACTCCATTTAAACCAGATGCAACCATCCGGTTTACTGCGTTACTACCACCACCCCCGACACCAATTACTTTGATTCGTGCACCAGGCTGTAGATTCTCCTCAAGCTCTATACGCATGTCTCTGTCGGCACTTAAATCCACAGCACCAATCATTTCCTTGGATTCCAACATACTTATCCTCCTCACCGTTGCGTTCCACTAGGCATAAGAAAAGAATGATCTAAAAACGTTTAGTACACGATCGAGCACCCTAACCGGGGCATGCTCTTTATCAATTACATGGATGCGATGGGCATACAACACAAGCCCAACGGCGGTTGAAAAAGCAGGGGTGTCAATATGGTCAATTAAGCCTCCGACACCAAGTGGGCTCCCGCTACGCACAGGTAAATCAAAAATCGACTCGGCAATCTCGGCCATTCCTTTAAGCGTCGAGCCGCCACCTGTGAGTACGATACCGGCATTGAGAGAATGTTCGAAACCGGCTTTTCTTATTTCATCTGACAATTCATGGAAAATTTGCTCTGCTCGGGGCTGTAACATTTCTGCAACGAGCCGTTGTTTGACTCGCCTTGGCTGTCGACCACCGACGCTAGCAACTTCAATGGTCCGATCCTCATCAACTAGCTGCACAAATGCGCAACCATCACGACGTTTCGTTCTTTCAGCATCCGCGAGTGGACTGCGAAGTCCAACAGCCATGTCTTGTGTAAAAAGCTCACCGCCGATGGGGATAGCACCGGTATGCCACAGACTTCCTCGCTCGTAGACTGCGTAATCGGTTATACCGTGACCCACATCGACAAGTGCGACACCTAGCTCTTTTTCGTCCGGTGTTAATACTGCTTCGGCGGCTGCAAGTTGCTCAAGCACGGTGTCGACCACTTTGACACCGGCACGATTAACACTCCCCACGACGTTTTCACTCGTCGATTGCCTGCTAAACACAATATGCGTTTGCACCTCAAGGCGAGAACCTGTCATGCCAACTGGCGCGACAATTTGTTCCTGTTCGTCGACAACAAAATCCTGAGGTAAGACGTGTAACACCTCATACCCGCTTGGCACTTGCGGTGCCTTCGCAGCATCAATCGCTCGCCGGACATCTTCTCGACTGATTTCACGATGCGCACCGGCAACCGCAACCACACCTCTGCTATTCAATGGCGTGGCGTGGTGACCAGACAATCCCAAGTGAACCGAATCGATTTCAACGCCAGCCATTAGTTCGGCGTCATCAAGAGCCCTCTTAATGCAATCGACAGCTTGCTCTAAGTTAACGATGGCACCACGACGAATACCGCTTGCATCGGCCAGACCGGTTCCGACAATGTCTAAGCTTCCATCCTCCATTGCTTCACCAACAACGGCGGTCACCTTGGAACTGCCAACATCAAGCCCGACAATGTATTGTTCGTTACGCGCCACACTTCCTCCGATAGCAGCTTCGGCCGCTTTGCTTCCGACACGCACGCACGGCGTTTAGCTCAATCTTCGTCATCTAGAATCTTCCGCCATAACTCATCAATCTCTATTCAAGGGGTCGCACATAGATCCGTCCGTCAAACCTCAAGTCCACATAATCCACATCAGGCACTCGCGCACCAAGCGACTGTTTTAGGTCGTCGTATGTTTGCAGTCGTTCTGCGAACTGTTCTTCTCCGAGGTGAATAAAAACTGGATCGCCGCTTAACAAAACCACCGCATCATGTGGGTCAGCAACGTCCACTTGGGATAACTGTCCAGAAAATCTCGGCGCATGTTGCCCTATGTCCGAAAGCAGGTGAGTTACTAAAGCCGCTCTCCGCTTATCGAGGTCTCGATCAGCATCTTCGTAGCCGACTGACAGACCATCAATAATGGGTAAATCTAAATCGCTAAATTTCGATCCAAATTCATCAATAATCGAACCCTCTGCATCAATAAGGAATAACGCTGAACCGAAACGCCCAAGCCCGACCGGTGTACGCTCGGCAACCATGATTTCGATAGTTGACGGCAGGATTCGCCTTAGTGTCACATCATCAATCCAACCGACGGCACGTAAATCTTTCCGCGCTTCATCGAGATCGACGAGAAAAAGATTCTGTCCATGCAATGGCTCTACTAAGGCAACAACCTCACCGGCCGAGAGTCGCTTGTTTCCGATAACGGTAATTGTTTCGATGCTGAGAAAGGACGTTTTCCGAACTATTTCAAACGACCAGAATGCGCACCCAAATGCTGCGAGAGCGATCACAATAATTTGAGAAACTACCTTTAGACGAGAGCGTCCTTTCCGCCGGTGACCCGGTTTTAAGTGTGCTCGATGAAATCGTTTGTCCGGCTGAATATGTACCGTCATGAGCATCGCCTTTGCTCAATAGAATCGACGACTCTAACCGCAACTTTACTAATCGAACCAGCACCCAACACAACAAGCATGTCACCAACACCGACAGAGGCAGCTGCTCGTTCGACTGCGACGTCCATACTGTCAACTACGTGAACTGGTATTGACGAACATTTCTTTATCTCAGCAGCTATCGCGAATGCATCGACACCTTCAATTTGAGTTTCACTTGCTGCGTAGACATCGGTAAGTAGTACTTCGTCTGCACAGGAAAGTGTCTCGCCAAAGCGGGTAAGCAATCGAGCAGTTCTTGTATAACGGTGTGGCTGAAATAAAACGATGAGTCGGCGAGGCGAACTTAATCTTGCCGTATCGATTACAGCAGCAATCTCCGTTGGATGATGAGCATAGTCATCGACAATATCAATATTATTTGACGTGCGATACCGTTGAAATCGCCTTTCTACACCCGTAAAACATTCCAACGCATTGACTGCTATCTCAGTATCAATGCCAAGGCACGTTGCGGTAGCAATCGCAGCCAAAGCATTACTCACATTGTGTCGGCCGGGCACACGCAAACGAAGCAAACTCTCCTTTGTTTCCTCGCCTAAACAAAGTGTTACCAGACAACTTGAACCGTCCTGTTTCAGGATGATATTTTCGGCGCGGATTGAGGCAGCTGTATTGTCAATACCGTATGTCAATACTCGACTCGCCAAGCGCTTCGCCATGTCTGCTAACACCGGGTCGTCAACACAAACAACAGCACGACCGGTATCAGGTACTCGATTTACAAACTCTTCAAACGCATCCGTGAGTCCATCGAAATTGTCATAGGCATCCAGATGCTCATCATCAATATTCGTTAAAACAGCTATATTGGGATTCAAATGAAGAAACGACCGATCACTCTCATCAGCCTCTAAAACGATGAATGCACCGTCGCCATGCCTGGTATTGCCACGAAATGCACGTACTACCCCGCCGATTACGGCCGTCGGATCAAAATCAGCTGCCTCCAACAAAAAGGCCACCATTGAAGCAGTGGTGGTTTTACCGTGCGATCCAGCTACCGCAACAGACCGCTTAAGACGTGCAAGCTCTGCGAGCATCTCTCCTCGCCCAAAAGTCGGTATATCCCTCCTCTTTGCCTCAACCACTTCCGGATTGTTGTCCGGCACAGCGGACGAAACCACAACAAGGTCAGGAGCATCGAGATGATCTGAATCATGCCCTTCGTGCACTTTGATTCCGACTTTCTGCAAACGCTGAACGGACTGAGACACTACGAGGTCTGAACCACTCACCTCATAGCCCAGCGTGTGAAGAAGCTGTGCGATCCCACTCATCCCAATCCCACCGATTCCGACCATATGCACACATTTGACTTGTTCAAGCACACTTTCTTCCCACTTCAAGAAGTTGACAAATTTAACAACTCCGTAACTCGATCCACGATTTTTTCGGCCGCGTCCGGCCTAGCGAGACGGAACGCCGCCTGTGACATCACCTTTAACCGTTCACGATTGCCAATTAAATCCAACAACCTTGTCTCGAAGCATGCACCGAGGTCTATTTCATCTATTAGCACCGCTGAACCAGCCTCAACCATCACCTGTGCATTGCCTCGCTGATGGTCATGCGCTGCATAAGGAAATGGCACGATTAATGATGGTTTCCCAGCTGCTGCCACTTCGGCGAGTGTCGTCGCACCCGCCCTGCACACAACAAGATCAGCCGCATGCATTTCCTCTTCCATGAGATCAAAAAAACATTCAACTTTTGCATCAATCCCTGCACATCGATAAGCCGCTCGCACCGCGTCTAGATCCACCGCCCCAGTCTGATGCGTAATCTCAACCCGATCAGACATTTGTGCAAGCACAGGAGCCGCAGCGACCATCGCCTCATTAATGGCATGAGCACCCTGAGATCCGCCAACCACCAATACATGTGGTCGCCGAGATGTACTTACTTGAAAATCCGACTTATTAAAAAATCCTTTTCGAACTGGATTCCCACTTACAAAAGCTTTATCGCCAAAAAAGATCGCTGTGTCTTCAAACGAAACGGCAGCCGCCTTTACAAACGAAGCTAATAAACGATTCGTCATCCCAGGCACAGCATTTTGTTCAAGTAACATCGTCGTCTTTCCCATCAAAGACGCGAGTAGAACCACCGGACCAGCGCTGTAACCTCCTAACCCGACCACTAAATCTGGCCTGGCTTGAAGCAAAATACGCCCCGTATCTAGAAGTGTGATCGGCGCTAGCACCAAGGCATATAGCCTCCCTGCTATTGACTTGCCGACCAACCCAGTGCTTCGGATTCGCTTGAAAACAAATCCTTCTTTCACCACAGTCCGTGCTTCGACTCCTCGACCTGTCCCAGCAAAAACAATATCTGCATCCGGATACCGATTGACCAACGCTCGTGCAACCGCGATCCCTGGGAACAGGTGTCCCCCTGTTCCTCCACCCGCAAAAAGTACTCTCAGTAACATCCGTTCCAATCAACACCGATAATCTAGAAACAATCACCGACTGCCTATTCTTAATCCATGTCATGTTTCAGCCGACGCATACTGTGAAACATTCAGCAAAATCCCCATGCCAAGTAAACTGATCAACAGTGACGAACCACCTGAGCTAACAAAAGGAAGAGGAATGCCCTTCGTCGGCAATAAACCGAGAACCACACTCATGTTGATATAAGCTTGAAGGGCGATCATGATCGTTAGACCTAAAGCGAGCAAAGCACCAAAACGGTCTGGCGCATGCCTCGTAACATGAAGCCCACGCCAAACAACCACCACAAAGCAAAGCAAAATGATGGTTGACCCGATCAGACCGGTTTCTTCAGCAATTACCGCGTAAATAAAATCCGTATACGGGTAAGGAAGGTAGCCAAGTTTCTGCACACCTTCCATCAAACCTCGTCCGAAGACACCTCCAGTGCCAACAGCAATAAGCGACTGGACAAGTTGATAGCCTGCGCCAGTCGGGTCTGCAAACGGGTCTAAAAAAGCCAGTAACCTGACGCGACGATATGGTGCTGCCCAAAGAATCGCAGCCAGTGTTGGTAACAAGAACAGTACAGTTGAAATGATGTACCGATAACTGATTCCAGCTGTAAAGACAATTGCCCCTACAATAACGAGCACGGTAACGGCTGTGCCAAAATCAGGTTGCAACAGAATTAATCCTGTAACAACACCAGCAACAATCCCTACCGGAAGGAGTGCATATGAAGGTTCGTTAATACGATCCATCCTTTTTTCAAGAAACGCGGCCGTAAAAATAATGATGGAAATCTTGGCCAACTCGGACGGCTGAACGCCAAAAGGTCCCAGATTGAACCAGCGCGTTGTTCCATTAACCTCTTCCGAGAATAAAACTGCCACAAGCGCAATACCTGTCAGGATTAAGCCAGGCCACATAACCGTCGATTTCTTGAGTAACCGATAATCAACCTTCATCACACCGGCCAGAAGCACACACCCGAACACCACCCACATCAGCTGCCGTAGAAGATAGTAATAAGAGACTTGACGCTGGTCTTGTGCTAACTCGGCAGAAGACGCGCTGTAGACCATTACGACGCTGCATCCGAGTAGAACGAGCGTTGCCAAAAACAAAAGCTTGTCCGTTTTCAATTTCCGAGCCATACTCGCCGTCCTCGGCAGTCTCCCAACCTAAAGTGTTTGGGTGACTCACCCGATAAAATCAATACAAGCCGTCTATAAGCGGTCAACGGTCATCAGTCGGACCAGGGTGAAGACACGAACCTCGCAGACCGAGGCAGCCTGCGTTCCCAGCGGTTAGCTCTCCACCGCGTAGTCCGACTGATGACTGGTCACCGCTTATTTCTGAAACTTTCTCCCATACTTCTCATCAAATCTCGCCGCCTCGTCTTTGCTCACATCTATCAAGATTGAGAACGCTCAGCGAGCACTGCCACTGCACGTTTAAATTCCTTCCCTCGCTCAACGTAATTTTGAAACATGTCAAGACTGGCGCAGGCAGGTGCCAGCAGCACGGTCCCACCTTTACGGGCCAAAGTTGCCGCAATCTCGACAGCCTCCATCAGAGTTGTAGCGTCTCTGACATCAATAGCCGGCGTTAGGCTTTTCCGGATCTCATTAGTCGCTTCGCCAATAGCGATCACAAAAGCATTGCGGTCGACCAACCCTGGGCAGAGTTCTTCAAAAGAGCCTCCTTTAAATCGACCGCCGAGTATGACAACCACACCTGATCCGAAACATTCAATCGCTTCACGAGCAGCAACAAGATTAGTTGCTTTAGAATCGTTAACGTAACGAACACCATTCACTTCTCCGACGAATTCGAGCGCATGCTCAAGGCCCGTAAATCTTCCGACCACACGCGTCATTGATTCAGCATCAACTCCGGCAATTGCACCAACTGCGGTAGCAGCAACAATGTCACTAAGTAAATGCCGTCCAGGAACCTGCACAGCCGACAGAGGAACTAGCCGCTGAACTCCAGCAGTTGATCGGCGTGTGATCGCATTATCAAGAACACCAACCCCGTCATTCAAAGCAGACTTGCTAGAAAACCAACAACGTCGCGCACGGCCACGGCGCGCCATTTCGAGTACACGGGGATCGTCGGCGTTAATAACCATCGCATCATCTTCCGTCTGATTACTAAAGATTCGGGCCTTCGCTTGAACGTAGGCATCAAAACTTTCGTGGCGGTCAAGATGGTCTGGAGAAATATTTAGGCAAACGGCTATCCATGGTCTAAATGTGTCAATCAACTCCAATTGAAAACTGCTCACCTCGACAACATGGATGTCATCAGGTCTGGATTGTTCAACTTGACTGCTCAGCGCAGTACCAATGTTGCCACCAATAACTGCATTTCGACCACCTTCGGAAAACATACGCCCCGTCAGTACAGTCGTTGTTGATTTTCCCTTTGTACCAGTCACGGCTACGATCCGACCACGCAACCAACGAGCCGCAAGCTCGATTTCACTAATTATTGGTATGTCACGTCGCCTGGCCTTTTTAACCACTGCTTGATGTGGAGACACTCCTGGGCTTAGCACGATCAGATCAGCAACCTGCAAGGTTTCCGTGCGATGACCGCCAAGTTCAAGTTCAATACCATTCGCCCGTAATTTGTCAGCATTTTCAAGGATGGGCAGTTGGTCGCTAAGCGTCACGTTGGCCCCACGATTTACGAGTAACGTAGCGGCAGCAACACCACTCCGCGCGGCACCCATAACAACAACATTCAAACCGGAAACAGAAAATTTACTCATCTCAATTTGAGGGTCGCCAGACTAAAAAATGCAAAAACAATCGCTGCGATCAAGAATCTGCTAATAATTTTTGGCTCGCTCCATCCAAGTAATTCAAAGTGATGGTGTAACGGTGCCATCTTGAACACTCGTTGCCCTGTCAACTTAAACGAGCCGACCTGCACTACAACCGAGATCATTTCAATAAGAAAAACTGCTCCAATAATCGGCAATAGCAACTCTTGTTTAATCAAGAGAGCAACAGTTCCCAACGCACCACCTAGTGCAAGCGAACCGACATCACCCATAAACACGTCGGCCGGATAAGAGTTGTACCAAAGAAATCCGAGACCAGCACCAACGAGAGAACCACAAAAAATCGTGAGCTCCCCAGCTGGAGGAAATCGAACGATGAGAAGAAATTCGGCGATAACCGCATGACCACTGACGTATGCCAACGCTGTGAAGGCACCCGCCGCAACCGTAAACACACTGATCGCCAGTCCATCTAAGCCATCAGTCAAATTAACTGCATTCGATGCCGTCAAAAGAACGAGCACGGCAAACGGTACGTACAACCAGCCGATGTCAGGTGTAAATTCTTTGAAGAATGGAAAAATAATTTCTGTGTTGTACAAATTGTTTTCTGCAAGTTGAATTAGCGCAAGACCGATCCCAAGAGCGACGAGACCTTGAGCACACAATTTCATAGAAGCCGACAAACCTTGGGGCGTTGCTCGTAAGATTTTTAGATAATCGTCAACAAATCCGATCGCGCCGAAACCAATAGTTGAAAGCACAGCTAACCAGACGTACTGATTTGTCAAATCAGCCCAGAGAAGTGTGGGTACAAGCGCGGCGCTAAGGACCAATAACCCACCCATGGTAGGTGTTCCAGCTTTCGTGGAATGCGTAGCTGGTCCATCCGTTCTTACTACCTGTTTAATCTGTAGTGCGCGGAGCCACTTAATAACCGCCGGACCAAAAACAAGAGAGACAACAAAAGCCGTCAGGCTCGCTGCAGCCGTTCGGAAAGTAATGTACTGAACAACATTGAGTAGGCCAATCTCCGTATGTAACGGAAATAACAAGTGGTAGAGCATCAGGACCAATCCGCCTTTAG
>TARA_B100000686_G_scaffold355307_1_pt1 | contig 20964 bp, 21 predicted proteins | sample TARA_B100000686 | Tara Oceans TARA_B100000686 (sample SAMEA2622733) | marine metagenome | biome: marine biome (ENVO:00000447); feature: marine epipelagic mixed layer (ENVO:xxxxxxxxx); material: "saline water (ENVO:00002010), including plankton (ENVO:xxxxxxxx)" | depth 150 m | reverse complement strand
TTGCTTCACTTAACTTCTCTTAATAGTCTCAGGCTTAAGACCACCATTGGCCATCGCTACGGCTTCGAATATTGCTCTCCCCTTATTCATTGTTTCTTTCCATTCATTTTCTGGAATAGAATCAGCAACAATACCCGCGCCGGCCTGAATAAATAGCTCTTTATTCGTAATTACTGCTGTCCGAATCGCGATGGCAGTGTCCATATTCCCATTCCAACCGATATAACCAATAGCGCCTGCGTATATACCACGCTTATCCGGCTCTAATTCTTCAATTATTTCCATTGCTCTTACTTTTGGTGCCCCTGAAACCGTACCTGCCGGAAATGTAGCCCTTAAAACATCAATCGCATCCTGATCACTTTTTAGCTCACCAACAACATTAGACACAATATGCATGACATGCGAATAACGCTCAACCACCATCTTCTCAGTTAACTTTACTGTGCCAGTTGTTGCTATACGACCCACATCATTTCGTCCCAGATCGACCAACATTAAATGTTCTGCCAATTCTTTTGGATCAGAAATTAGCTCACGCTCCAGTCTTGCGTCCTCTTCATCATTGATACCTCTCCGTCTTGTGCCTGCAATTGGACGCACGGTGACCTCATTATTTTCAAGCCTAACGAGAATTTCAGGAGAAGATCCAACAATATCTGTATCGTCTAAGTCTAAAAAGTACATGTAAGGAGAAGGATTCACAGTACGAAGGGCTCTGTAAAGGGTAAATGAATCAGAGTCAAATGGGATAGACAACTTTTGAGACAACACTACTTGGAAAATATCCCCATTAGCGATGTAATCTTTAGCTTTTTTAACTGCGACCTCAAACTCTTTTTTATTAAAAGACGATTGAAAATCAGTTTCTCGCACCAATCTTGACGTTGGTATGTCACGATCAGTTGGTGTAGATTGCAATATGTCAACTAATTCATCTAAGCGCTCGTTACCATTTTCCCAAGAGCGCTCTTCTTCTGGATCAGTATGGACAATGATGTGAAGACGGCCACCTAAATTATCGAATATAACTACCTCATCAGACACCATGAGTAAGATATCTGGTGCCTCCGTAGGATCATATTTATCTATAGCCCCAACATGTGTTTCTATATACTGTGAAGTACCATAGCCAAAAAATCCAACGAGTCCTCCTGTGAACCTGGGCAAACCTTCAATCTGTGGCACATTAAATTGTTGCTTGATCTTTTGGATAGCAGTTAACGGATCTTCAGTATTCTGTACATGTATGCGTTCACCATTTTGTTCTATCGCTAGCTCATCCCCAGTTACACGAATTATCGAACTACAGGGTAGACCGATAATCGAATAGCGCCCCCATTTTTCACCACCAACTACGGACTCAAACAAATAACTATAGGGGCCGCGAGCTAGCTTCAAATATGTACTTACTGGAGTATCTAGATCTGCAAGAACTTCCCGAGAAAGTGGAATACGATTGAATCCTTCGGAACGATATTTTTGGTAGTCTTTTCGATTCATCCTACAATACCACCTATTAATTTTTTCTGTATTTCGCTAAAATGATTAATGAATTGAGTTGCGTGCAACTGAGTCATATCTAACCCTTGATGGTATCCCCATGTAACTAACAGTATCACTATTCCTGAATCTTTAGCAGCATCGATATCGTTCTGCGAGTCCCCTATTACAACACAATCTGTCGAACTCAACCCTAATTGGTTAACTGCGTACAGGAGCGGGAGGCCTGATGGTTTTTGCTTATCTAAATCATTGCCCGCCACCAAGACTTCAAAAAAACCCTTTAAACCAGACTTTTTTAATACCTGCAAACTGAGAAATCGAGGCTTATTAGTGACACAAGCCATTCTGAAACCCATGCCTTTCAATTCAGATAGGCCACTCAGCACTCCATCATAGCAGGCGCTCTTCATCCATGATTGCTCCGCATAATATAATTCAAACAGTTGGATTGCTCGTGTAACTAAGGCCGCATCAGGTTCTCCACCTAATGTTTTTTTGAGCGCCTCATCCAACAACCCTTTTACACCACTACCAATCCAGTTGCGAACCTCATTTAATGAAACACCTGGGAGGTCCATTGTCCCGAACGCAGCATTTAGTGAATTACAAATATCCGGAGCTGAATCGATCAAGGTACCATCAAGATCAAACAACAAAGCTTTGGCAGTGTGATCTGTCAATGATCCTCTTAACAAAGCATTTACTAAAATCTTAATGGGATCTGATATGTACTAAAACTTCTGTAGCTGGGAACGGAAAGATTGAATAACGCTATCGTATCGGTTCGGATCCAACTCTCTACCGGAGTTGAAAATAGTGGAGCCTGAAACGAAGGTATCCGCTCCATGCTTTTTAATTAGCCTAACATTATCTAATGTAATTCCCCCATCGACTTCAAGCCTTACATCGTAACCCGATTCGTCAATTCGACCTCGTACTTCTTTTATCTTTGGTAAAACGGATTGTATGAAGGTTTGATTAGCAAAACCAGGATTCACCGACATAATAAGGACTAAATCAATTTTATCGAGAACGTGATCTAAATAATCGAGAGGTGTGGCTGGATTAAAAGCTAACCCTGCCTTGCAACCTTCATCTTTTATCAACTGTAATGTCCGATCAATATGTTCGGTTGCTTCCGGATGAAAAGAAATATATGTAGCGCCAGCTGCGGCAAAATCTGGGATGATTCTATCAACCGGTGTCACCATGAGATGAACATCGATAGGAGCTTCAACCCCATATCGCCGCAACGCCTCACATATGATGGGACCGAAAGTCAAGTTCGGTACATAATGGTTATCCATCACATCAAAATGAACAACATCTGAACCTGAATTTAGAACATTAGTCACATCAGCTCCGAGTCTCGAAAAATCAGCTGACAATATTGAAGGAGCGATCCAGTCATTGTTTGTCTCACCGATTTCTACTTTGTTATCGGAATTTCCCATAAGGTAGCTTCCCCTAAAAAATTAACGAATAACAATAAACAGTGCAGAATTACCGCGACGAATATTGAGTAAAATACCCGAGGCATTCAGCGCTATCGCTTTTTCGACATCCTCGAGCTTATTAATTTTAATTCTATTTATTGAAAGAATTAAATCCTGTGGCCTCAAACCAGCGCTCCATGCTTTGGTCTCACGCTCTACCCTCAATACAACAACACCGGCATTGGTCTCAGAAGGCTCTCCAAGTGTAACACCCGCCAAGAAGCCATCGGTTCGCTCTTTAAGACTCACTTCGGTTTGTATCGACCTAATCTTTACTTTCCTTAAAAACGTTTCTCCATCCCTTAAATATTGTATCTCTACAACTTCGCCAGCTCTCGCAAGACCAATAACATTCCGAAGACTGCTAGCACCATTGGTTGATCGACCATTAACACTGATTACAACGTCGCCCTCTTCTAAGCCAGCTTCTTGAGCTGCTGAATTGGGTAAGACTTGAGATATAAGCGCGCCAGAAACAAATTCAATACCTAGTGCATTAGCCAACTCAAGGGTTAAATCTTGGACGATTACCCCCAATTGTCCTCTCCTAACCTCACCATACTCCACGATTTGACTAGTTAAGCTAAGTGCCATATTGGCTGGAATAGCGAAACCAATTCCCACGCTCCCACCACCACGACCACCCAGGATTGCCGTATTTATGCCAATCAATTGTCCACGCAGATTTACTAATGCACCACCAGAATTACCCTGATTGATAGACGCATCTGTTTGAATAAAATCTTCATAACCTTCAATACCTAAACCACTTCTTCCCTTCGCGCTCACGATTCCTGAAGTGACCGTCTGCCCAAGACCAAATGGATTCCCGATCGCTACAACAAAATCACCCACACGAAGATCATCTGAGTCACCAATATCGATCCCTACTAAATCACTGATAGGTAATTCAATGACGGCAATATCAGCCTCTGGATCCGCACCTATTAGTTTAGCTTCAAAAGAACGGCCATCGCGCAGCGTCACATTAATCTCATCAGCATTCTCAATCACATGACTATTGGTAATTACATAACCCTTCTTAGAATCTATAATCACTCCAGAACCTAAGCTATTAAATTGCCGCTCTCGTGGCTGAGATCGAGGTGTATCGAAAAACTCCCGGAATAAAGGATCGTTCATGAATGGATTCTGCTGCACTTCAACCTTTCCGGTAGTTGCAATATTCACAACTGACGGCAAAACCCTCTCTAGCATCGGGGCGAGACTAGGTAATGCCTGGCCCTCTACTGATACCGGCAATGCCAACACCATTGTGGGGGACCACAACAATACTAGCAAGATGAATCGACGCAGATAGTTAAATATAGAAAACATTATCTCAAATACCTCATCAATTAGAAATTAGAAATACTCATTGGTCTATATTTGACGCCTTAACGAGCTAATTCAAGCCCGATCAATTATTTTTTTTCTACCTCATTTCTTACGCCATGTGGTACATGCCCTGTTGGAACGAACTGACTAGCGGTATCACAATACCCTTGCTGGTCGTCAAAAAAAATATCTGCTCCAAAGGTACTCAAAAACCGACCCTTATCCAACCCACCTAAAAAGACTGCCTCATCAATCCTAATGTTCCATGCTCGAAGGGTTCGTATTACGCGCTCATGAGCAGGGGCACTTCGGGCTGTTATCAGTGCCGTTCGTATCGGCCCCTCATGGGTAGGGTACTCTCCCTGTAGCCGGTGTAGGGCGTGAAGAAAATTTCTGAAAGGACCTCCCGTCAATGGTTTTGAGGCTTGTTCGAATTCAGACTTTGAGAAAGCTGCTAAACCCTTCTCCTTAAAAATCCGTTCTGAATCATCAGAAAATAATACAGCATCGCCGTCAAAAGCAATTCGCAACTGTGGATCCTGACTAAAATTCACCTTGGATGGCAATATCGTGGCAGCAGCCATATCACAATTGAGTGCATTTTGAACATCGCGCGGATCCGCTGATAAAAACAAATCTGCTTTAAATGCCGAGGCGTACCTAAACTTGCTATCTCCACCAGAAAATGCGGCTCGTGTAATAGCCAATCGATAATGAAGAATAGAGTTAAAAATTCTTAATCCTGTATCTGCGCTGTTACGAGAGATTAGAACAACTTCAACTCTTTGATTTTCTGGTTTTTCATTATTTAGAGCGAGTAACTTACGAACCAATGAAAAAGCAACTCCGGGCTCAAGCACCTCATTTTCCCGCTCTCTTTGATAGATGCAATAAGCCTCTACACCCTCATCAACAAAAACTCTATGGCTTTCCTCCAGATCAAAGAGAGCCCTAGACGATATCGCCACCACAAGCTGATTTTCAAGCTGTTGCATGTTTGGAGTTTATCACTGTATCGATTAACTGAAAAAAATTACCCTGCGAATTAGTACTCTCTATCCTTTCGCCTTAACCAAAGCACTACCAAACAATAAGAAAGTAATAATCCGTAAAACCAGAACATTGGTTTATTTCCGTACTGCACAAATGGTGTTGAGCCGCTCATAGGTTGGACGCTCCCACGAACAACTTTTGATTCAAACATTGGTGCTACTTCTTCAATATTGCCCTTATGGTCTATTAGAGCAGAAAGCCCATTGTTGCTCGAGCGAACTAGTGGTCTGCCAACTTCTAGAGCCCTTATCTGGGCAATCTGTAGACGCTGCCATGGAGCAAATGAATCCCCAAACCAAGCATCTTCACTAATGTTTACGAGCACCGTTGATTTTGGCAACGTTGATAAAACTCGAGCTTGGAATGCATCTTCATAACAAATAGTCACACCGATTTGATGACCTGCCAGTTTCATTGGTGATTGCGGTTGCTTCCACGATGTAAAACTAGACATAGGCATATCTAGATTATCAAGAATCCAACCGAATATAGAGGGCATTGGGAGATACTCTCCAAACATGACTAGCTGACGTTTTCTATACACATCGATATCGCTCGATATCCCAACAGCGCTGTTGAAGTACTTCTGTTCCGGATCAGCCTTTTTCTCTAAAACCCCAAAAATATAATCAGCAGGATGCTCTACCAACTGACGAATAAAAATGGTCGATAATTGATCGAGATAGATTGGCAAAGAAGATTCTGGCCAAACAATTAAATCAGCATCAGTCTCCACGCTACTTGCTGTAAGATAATTTTTTGCAATATTTTGAATTTCGATCGAATTCCATTTTTCCGATAACGAAACGTTATTCTGAATAATTGCTACATTTATTGGTTTGCCATCAGAAAAAACGAAAACTTGTTGCCTGAAAAAAAACGCCGATGAAATTATCAAAATGATAGCGAGTATAGCAACCAACCTCACCTTTAAGGCTCCATAAAATATTAATACGATTGCGGATCCAAACATGGCTGCCATAAAACTGACAGAGAATACCCCTGCTACTGGTGCCCAAGATCCTAGTAGGGTATCAACCTGAGTATAACCAAGTAAAAGCCACGGGAAACCGCCAAACATCTCGCTACGTAACCACTCGAATGTTACCCATAACATCGGACTAATAAGAAGCATTCTAAAAACAAGACCAAAACGATTAAACACACCTTGCAGTAATCCGCAAATTGCGGGGTACAACGCCATAATTATTATAAATAAAGAAACGACAAGTACAGCTAACGGTGCTGGCATGTTCCCATAACTATGCAAGCTAACAAAAACCCAAGAAACTCCCGTAGTGAAAGCTCCTAAACCAAATAAAAGTCCAAGAAAGAAACTAGCTCTCGGATTTGCTGAAGTCCAAAGAAAAAATAAAACTGCTACACTTAAAGGTGCTACGGAAAAATATTCGAAGGGCGCAAAACCTAATGCGAAAAACACCCCAGCTATGATTGAAATAAATGCCGGAACGAATCGATGGGAAAACGTGTTATAAGTCATCCCAGAAAACTTGATTCAAACACTTTACGAGTATGACCAACAATAATTAATTGTAATTAGGGACAATATTGACACGCAATAATCGCGCCCTTCTGCCATCGGCCCCGATAACCTCTATTCGGCGATCATTAATCATTATTCGCTCGCCTCGCCTAGGGACATGCCCTAACTGCTGTGTTATTAAGCCTCCTATAGTATCAAATGCTCTATCATCGAGGTCCATATCAAAGAGCTTATTAAAGCGACTGATAGGGAGTTCGGATCGAATAACCCAAGCGTCTTTGTCTCGGCGCAACACCATTTTCTTCTCTTCATCTTCATCTGTTTCATCTTCAATATAACCAACAATTTCTTCTAAAACATCCTCAATCGTAATCAAACCAACAACCCCACCATACTCATCTACCACTATGGCCATATGATTCCTGCTATCCCTAAACTCTTGAAGCAAAACGCTCAGTCGTTTACTTCCAGGGATAAAAATTGGTGGTCTCAAAAACTTTTCCAGTGAAAAGCGATCATCTACACTTTCGGCCGTATGCCGCAATAAATCCTTAGCTAGTAGAATCCCTAAAATCTCATCCATATCACCGTCTATAACTGGAAATCTGGAATGCGCTGAATCCACCACCATCGGTAAAATTGCACTAAAAGGGTCACTTGAATCGATAGTAACCATTTGAGCACGTGCCACCATGACTTGATCAACTTGTAATTCGGAAACTCGAACAATTCTGTGCATCATAGGTAATGAATTTTCATCAATTAAGTTACGCCTCCGTGCACTATTAAGCAAATCGAAAAGCTGTTCCCGTGTCTTTGGTATCGGTCTAAAAAAATAAGATAGCCGACTAAGTAATGAAATGGAATCTTGGTTAAACCTATGCATGCTCTTTATCAAAGTTACCAATTTCTTGATAATGTGGAATAGCGAATCCAAGGCCATTTAACAGTTTGATTTCTAAATGTTCCATTATCGCCGCTTGGTCTTCAGTTTCATGGTCATAACCAAAAAGATGTAATATTCCATGAACAACTATGAGGGCCCAATGATCCATGAATAACTTTTCCTGGTCTTTAGCCTCTTTGACAACAACTGACCCACATATAACTACATCCCCAAGCAAATCAACATCTACATTGGGCAAGGGCTCATAGGCGAAGGATAAAACATTTGTCACCTGATCCTTTCCCCGATATAACCGGTTTAAGTCCCTTATTTCTTTCTCATCCACAATTCGTACGGTCAATGGCACCAAACGGCGGTTAAGCAAAGAAAAAACAGCGCGCACCCACTCCCTGATTTGCTTTTTATCCGGCACTTCGGTGCTAAATGCGTTTATTTGAATATCAATAACACTTGTCACGAGCGTTCGATATCTTTCATAGTATCTTTATCATAAGCTTCAACTATTTTTTGAACTAATGGATGTCGCACAATATCTTTAGAATCAAAATTAGTGACGCCGATATCTTCAACATTACTCAATAATGCGATAGCATGTGCTAGTCCAGAGCGTATACCATTGGGAAGATCGGCTTGACTTGGATCTCCTGTTACTACAACCTTAGAACCATAACCTATGCGAGTGAGAAACATCTTCATCTGCTCAACTGTGGTATTCTGTGCTTCATCCAATATGACAAAAGATTCATTGAGGGTGCGTCCTCGCATGTAGGCAAGAGGAGCTAGCTCGATCACACTCCTCTCAAGTAATCGGCCGACTCGTTCGACGCCCAACATCTCATACAGTGCATCATACAAAGGGCGCAAATAGGGGTCTACTTTTTGTCCAATATCGCCTGGCAAAAAACCCAAGCGCTCCCCAGCCTCGACTGCAGGTCTGACTAGGACGATCCGTTCGCATTGGCTATCGGACAATGCCTCAACAGCACACGCTACCGCTAGGTAAGTTTTACCAGTTCCAGCGGGCCCAATGCCAAAACTCAAATCTTTGCTCTTGACGTTTTTGAGATATGAGCGCTGGTTTTGATTCCGACCACGAATTATTACTTTTCGTATTCTTACGAGAACATCATCCATAGACTCCTTTATGGAAATTTCGTCATTTGAACCCTGGGAAATTATAAGATGCACATTTTCTGCGGTAAGCTGATGTTTATCTTTCGTGTTTTCATACAGTAGCTGTAAAACCTTAACCGCATTCCGGACTTGATCCTTTTTCCCATCTACATAGAACAAATAACCCCGGTGGGAAATACTAACATTGAATCGCTTTTCGACTTTTTTTAGATTGTCATTATACTCACCGCATAAACCAACCAGGCGTTGATTGTCTTCAGGTTGAAGTCTGAAAGCTGAAGCATTGCTGTCGGGCTTTAAGCTAGAGGACATAAACCATCACCAATGTGAAAAGATAACCTACTAACTTTCGGCAACATCTGCAGAAACTAGAGTCCCGCGTAATGAGTTTGGAAGAGCTTCTGAAACTAAAACATTGACAAAATTACCTATAAGGTCAGATGCCCCATTAAAATTAATTACTCTATTATTTGCAGTCCTCCCGGACAGATCTTTAGGATTCTTTCTTGAATACCCATCTATCAATACTTGCTGCACTGATCCAATCATAGAAGTACTAATAGCAAATGCCGAATCATTGATAGAATCTTGCAAAATCGCCAATCTTTCCTGCTTGATGGAATCGATAATCCTGTCTGGTAGCTCTGCTGCCGGAGTTCCTGGTCTTTCGCTATAGATAAAGCTAAAAGATTGATCAAAACCAATACGACTAATTAAATCCATTGTCTCTTGGAAATCCTTATCCGTTTCGCCGGGAAACCCAACGATAAAGTCGGATGAAATTGATATATTTGGACGAATAGTTCTCAAACCTTCGATGATCGATTCGTAATTAGAAATCGTATATTGCCGCTTCATTTTAGCTAATATACGATTCGATCCACTTTGCACTGGTAGATGAACATGACTCACCAGTTCAGGTACATCTCCATAAATTTCTACCAATTTAGAACTAAAATCAATGGGATGTGAAGTTGTGTAACGAACCCTGTCAATACCATCTATAGCAGCCACATAATGAATTAGATCTGGAAAATCAATTATCCCTCCCCCATATCGAGCACCACGATACCCATTGACGTTTTGCCCTAGCAAGGTAACTTCACGAACGCCTTTCGAGGCTAACTCGTAGATTTCCGTTATGACGTCATCAAAAGATCGGCTAAATTCTTCACCACGAGTGTATGGAACAACACAAAAACTACAGTATTTACTGCAACCCTCCATGACAGACACAAGAGCTCGCGGACCATTGACGTTGGGTGGTGGCAAATTATCAAACTTTTCAATTTCTGGGAAACTTACATCTAGAAGTGGTTGTCGTTCGGTCAGAGCTTTATCGTAAAGATGCGGCAATCGGTGATAAGTTTGAGGCCCAAATACGAGGTCTACATATGGCGCCCTTCTCAAGATGTTTTCACCCTCCTGGCTAGCCACACAACCACCAACACCTATGACAAGCTCTTTTTTTTCTTGCTTCCAGTCGCGCCATCGACCTAGCTGAGAAAAAACTTTCTCGGCAGCCTTTTCCCTCACAGAACAAGTATTCAAAAGCAACAAATCTGCGTCGTAAGGATTGTCTGTTAACTCTAACCCATGAGACCCTTTCATAAGATCAGCAATTCGTCGAGAATCATACTCGTTCATCTGACATCCAAATGTTTTAATAAAGAGTTTTCCGCTCATCAAAGATTCTGACTAGTATTTGGTCAATTTTTTTAATTATCAAAAACGAAATTTATTAATGCTTTGCTTTTGATTAACCGGGAAGGCTAAATTAATCTTTTTCTAAAAAAATCCTATGCTTTTGGGGTAGAAATTCCATTAATTATTCTAACCCTGTTACCTTGAACCATCGTCGTTCAATACCTGGATCATTCCTTTTTCTACTCGAACTGGAAAGGTTCGAATTGCTTCATAGGCTGGCGCTTGCAAGACCGCTCCTGTTCTAATGTCAAATTGAGCCCCGTGATGTGGACACTCGATAACGTGTTCGAAAACACATCCGGTCGATATTTCTGAGCCGTCATGCGTACAGATATCTTGGATAGCATAGAATTCGCCCGATACATTGAAAATAGCTACGTCGGTCCCTTCAAGCTCAACAACAAAAACTTCACCAACTTCTATAGTATTTTTCTCAACAACATCCACCCATTCAGTCATAACCTATACCAAACCAAGCTGTAGCTTAGCCGCTTCATCCATTCGATCCATATCCCAAGGCGGATCCCAAACTACCTTGACAACCACCTCCTTAACTCCATCGACCGATCTTGCTGCAGTTTCAACTTCGTTAGGAAGGCTCCCAGCTACGGGACAATTGGGAGAAGTTAGTGTCATATCAATCGAAGCAATATTGTCATGGGAAATATCAATACAATAAATCAGACCAAGATCGTAGACATTAACAGGTATCTCAGGATCGTAGACCTCTTTTAGAGCTAATACAACCTTATCTCTAAGATCTTTATTAAAAGAGGTTTTTCCGAGACTCTCATCATTGCCGTCTTTATTTAATGTATCTTCTCTTTGTTTAGGATCTGTGCTGTTGGCTCCCATTCTAATACTCTCATCTTTAGTTAAATCGTTAACGTTATTATCAGTGGGCAACCGGGCCTCGTTTAATTCCGATCTTCTAGTGTCTTTATCGTCTAGACTTTCTGAATCTCTATCAATGCCCACATCCGATTTGAAAAATTTTTCTACAAATTTATCGTATCGCTTTTTTGCTCCCATTCTGTTCAATTTGGAAAAATATTTAATTATTCAGTTTTTATAGGACTATCACTACCATCCAGACTAGCCAAAAGAGTGTGCCATGCCAAAGTAGCGCATTTAACTCGCGCGGGAAATGCTTTAACCCCTGACAACACTTCGAGCTTGCCAAGATCCAAAGTCTGATTTCCATCTTTATGTTGTCCTGTAACGGACTCGCAAAAAACCTGAAAATATTCTTTAGCTTCCCCCACTGTCCGTCCGGCTAGCACTTCAGTCATTATTGAGGCTGAGGCCGTGGATATGGCGCATCCCTTACCTTCAAAGCAGATTTTTTCGATAACTGAATCATCGTTGACATATAAATACAAATCTATTTGGTCACCACAAAGCGGATTAAACCCTTCTCCTGTATGACTTGCATGATCAAGAACTCCCATATTTCTGGGATTACGATTATGATCCATAATCACTTCTTGGTAGAGGTCGCGAAGATTAGTCATCAACCAAACAAATCCTTAACTTTATCAATAGCACCGAACAAAATATCTACCTCTGAAAAAGTGTTGTACACAGCAAAAGATGCCCTTACCGTCGCTGGAACCCCAAAATGTTCCATAACGGGCATAGCACAATGATGTCCAGCCCGCACTGCAATGCCCTCATGATCTAAGATCGTACCAACATCGTGAGGGTGTATGTCGTTCAAGGTAAAAGAAAGAATTGCAGACTTATCTGACGCGCTGCCAATTATCCGAATTTCGGGTCGCTCCATGGTTTTTTCCGTCACATATTCAAGCAATTTTTCCTCGTGATTTTGAATTTTCTGAATCCCTAAATTCGTCAGGTATTCTACTGCTGCTCCTAGCCCAATTACACCGGCAATATTTGGAGTACCAGCCTCAAATTTGTAGGGTAGATCATTATATTCAGAGCCACCAAACCGCACTTTCTTGATCATATCACCGCCTCCCTGCCATGGAGGCATAGCATCTAGCAGTGACTCCCGACCATAAAGCACGCCTATCCCAGTCGGACCATACAGCTTGTGACCCGAAAAAACAAAGAAATCACAATCTAAATCTTGCATATTTACATCCATATGAGGTGTACTCTGTGCGCCATCAACTAATACGATAGCACCTACTTCGTGAGCCATAGCCGTTAATTCCTGGACTGGATTAATTGTCCCCAATGCATTTGAAACATGAGTCACAGCGACAAAGCGTGTTCGCTCATTCAACAAAGCGTTAAAACTTTCAAGAATTAATTCGCCTTTTTCATTTATGGGCACAACTTTCAATACAGCACCCGTCTTTTCACACAGTATCTGCCATGGAACAATATTCGAATGATGCTCCATCTCTGTCACTAAAATTTCGTCCCCAGCACCAATATTTCTAGCACCGTAGCTAGATGCCACTAAATTGATACCTTCGGTCGTGCCCCGAACGAATATGATCTCATTTGTTGATCTAGCATTAATTAAACTCGCAATCTTTTCTCTAGCGCTCTCATACTGATGTGTAGCACGTTGGCTAAGGGTGTGTACACCACGATGAATGTTGGAGTGATCGTTCGAATAATAATCGCTTATTGCTTGGATCACATTTCTAGGTTTTTGCGAACTTGCTCCATTATCCAGGTAGACCAGAGGATGATCATTTACTTTTTGTTGAAGGATAGGGAAGTCACTTCGAACTAGCTCCAAATCTAAATCAGTGGGATCTAACACTTTCGATGCATTCGCCGCTTCACTTGAGAAATTCATTTTTTCCTGTCAGGACTTCTTCGAGTCGGTTGTTAAGATATTCCCGACACGATGTTGGCTCCAATTTATTTAAGACTTCCTTTGCAAAAGCATGGGTTAGAATTTTTTTAGCGTCTAATTTTTGTATACCACGCGATTGCAAATAAAACATTGAGTCGTCGTCTAACTGACCTATGGTTGCACCATGTGCGCATCTAACATCATCTGCATAAATTTCAAGCTGTGGCATGCTGTCAGCTTCTGCTTGTCTTGACAACATTAAATTATGGTTTTCTTGTACCGCGTTTGTCTGCTGTGCGTTGGACTTAACCTCAATATGCCCACGAAATACACCTCTCGAACTACCATCAAGTATTCCCCTATAAACTTGATGGCTACTAGTATCGGGTGCGTTGTGGGACACTCTGATATTACTATCAATATGCTGAACCTTATCACCTACATACAAACCATTGAGACTCACCTCGGAACCTGTTCCATTTAAGTTAACGTTTAAGTCATTACGAACCAAAGCTCCACCAAATGTGATAGTCGTTGTCTCGAGAGAAGCTTCTCGTCCTACCTCAAAGAACAGTCCACCAATATGGAAGCTCTTTAGACTTTCATCCTGGAACTTAACCAGATTAAGTTTCGCTTTGTCTTCAATTACTACTTCTGACACAGCGCTAGTTAAACAAGGAGTTGCTACCGATGAAGAATATCGCTCGATTAATGTCGCATCGCTTCCAGTATGCAGCCAGATCAAGTTTCTTGGTAAAACTAATAAATCTTCGCGAGAAGAAGAGATATAAAAACATTCTATTGGCTTATCCAATTTAACATCCGGATCAATTTCTATGAAAGCCCCATCGAATACGAACGCAGAATTGATTGCATTAAATCCATGAGTAGGTTGTCGGAGCGCTTTACCCAATTTATCTTTGATTCTTTGCGGACTATGGTCCAATGTTTCGGCGAGACCACGAACTAGCACTCCCTTTGGCAAATCATTACATCGTGAAATCTTCGGAATCCAACGTCCATCTAAAAACACTAATAAATGGGACTCAGTTTCCGGAATTATTAAATCATTTATCACTGACTCATCGAATTGAGATTCGGTCATTTGAGGTCTAAACGATTTTCGAGAAATAGACCGTACATCGGTGTATTTCCAATGTTCATCTTTGGTTTTCGGTAAGCCCATTTGCCCAAATTGATTCAATGCTTCACGACGATGAGCATCGAGCCAATTGGTACCAATAGCTGGGAGTGCAGGCGCAACCGAATCATACATTGCTAGATAATCCCCAGATCCACCGCCGCTACCTATCATACGCTAACCTACCTTGGCCAAGTTAGCGTCACTTGTGTGGCTTTCAATCCACCCATAACCTCTCTCCTCAAGCTCGATTGCAAGGGAATGCCCCCCCGATCTGATAACTTTACCACCAGCCAAAACATGCACTTGATCTGGAATAACATATTCAAGTAGTCGTTGGTAATGAGTTACCAAAACAAAGCTGCGACTAGAGTTCCTTAGAGAATTAACTCCATTGGCTACGACTTTTAATGCATCAATATCAAGACCGGAATCAGTTTCATCTAAAAGTGCAAGAGTTGGCTCGAGCATCGCCATCTGGAACACCTCATTTCTTTTTTTCTCTCCGCCGGAAAATCCTTCATTCACTGAACGGTAAAGAAACTCTTCTTTCATCTCAAGCAAGCCCAATTTTGTTTTGGCTAATTTCAGAAAATCTATCGCATCCAGTTCTTCCTCTCCTCTTGCAAGGCGAATAGAATTTAAAGCTTCTTTCAAAAAATAAACATTAGCTACACCGGGAATTTCAACAGGGTACTGAAACGCCAAAAATAGCCCTCGGCGCGCTCTTTCTTCCGCGGATAGCTCTAGCAAATCATGTTGGTGATAGTGGATCGATCCTTCAACAATCTTATAACCGTCCCGACCTGCGATTACATTCGCTAAAGTACTTTTACCCGATCCATTCGGCCCCATAATTGCATGTACCTCACCTGATTTTACTTCCAGATCAAGGCCATTAAGAATCATTTTTCCGTCAACTTCAACGGTAAGATTCGAAATCATCAACATATTTTAGTTCCCCTATTTTGCACAAATCGTGCTTAATTTATCGTTGCTACATCAAGTAACTTACTACCTAACGGAAAATTAGCCAACTGATCCTTCTAAACTAATAGAGAGTAGCTTCTGCGCTTCTACCGCAAACTCCATAGGAAGTTCCTTAAATACAGCCTTGCAAAAACCATTGACTATTAAGGAGATCGCATCTTCATCTGATAATCCCCTTTGGCGGCAATAAAACAGTTGGTCTTCTCCTATTCTTGAAGTTGTTGCCTCATGCTCAACTTTGGCAGTTGGATTTTTAACTTCTAAATAAGGAAAGGTGTGTGCACCACATTTATCACCCATGAGCAATGAATCGCATTGGGAAAAATTACGGGCATTTTCGGCACCTTTAACCACTTTGACTAATCCTCTATAAGCATTTTGACCAAAACCAGCGGAGATCCCTTTCGAAATAATTGTGCTAGAAGTGTCGTTCCCGATGTGAACCATTTTTGTTCCTGTATCGGCTTGTTGTCTATTATTAGTTAGCGCTACAGAATAAAATTCTCCCACCGACCGATCACCTTCTAAAAGCACACTAGGATACTTCCATGTGATTGCTGAACCAGTTTCCACTTGCGTCCATGATATTTTTGCATCATCTCCGCGACACGCGCCACGCTTAGTAACGAAGTTGTAGATACCCCCGCGACCCTCTGCATCTCCAGGATACCAGTTCTGTACTGTCGAATACTTAATTTCGGCTCCTTTCAGGGCAACTAACTCTACAACCGCTGCGTGCAATTGATTTTCATCTCGCATAGGTGCAGTACAGCCCTCAAGATAACTAACATAGCTATCTTCGTCAGCAATAATTAAAGTTCTTTCGAATTGGCCTGTATTAAGAGCATTGATACGAAAATAAGTTGACAACTCCATAGGGCATCTCACCCCTTTTGGCACATATACAAAAGAGCCGTCTGAAAACACAGCTGAATTGAGAGCGGCATAAAAATTGTCACTAGGTGGAACAACCGTGCCTAAATACTTGCGCACAAGTCCTGGGTATTTTGTTAATGCTTCCGAAAACGGACAAAAGATGATGCCCGCTTCAGCAAGTTCTTTCTTAAACGTTGTAGCCACTGACACACTGTCAAACACTGCATCAACCGCTACGCCAGATAGCATTTTTTGCTCTTCAAGCGGAATACCTAACTTATCATATGTTTCTAGAATTTTAGGATCAACTTCCTCCAGGCTTTTTGGTCCATCGCCCTTTTTTTGCGGTGCAGAATAATAACTGATAGCCTGAAAATCAATAGGTGAGTGAGCAACATGCGCCCACTTTGGGGCAGTCATCTTACCCCAACGTTTAAAGGCATTTAATCGCCAATCGAGCATAAAGGAAGGTTCACTTTTCTTGCGAGATAAAGTGCTGATTACACCTTCATCCAATCCAGGTGGTAAAGTATCAGATTCTATATCTGTTACAAAACCTGCTTTGTACTCGCCCCCTATTACACTATCTAGTTCTGCATCTAAAGAATTCATTTAAAAATAATCACCTATCGTAATTAACAATTCAATTCGCCCCACTCACTGACGTCTCCGGAAATGAAACTTTTTGAATCGCGACGTTTTGGCTTCCGATAAACCCACGTTTTCCATCCTGTCTTTGAGCCACTGCTCTCACGCGTGGTCGCTCAATTAGATCCAGAAGACTAATATCATTCAAAAACTGGTAGATTTTTTCACTCAATTCGACCCAAAGCTCATGGGTTAAGCATTCTTCTCCTTGGTGGCAATCCGATCTACCCCCGCAACGAGTTAAGTCAGAATTTTCATCAACGGCGGAAATAATCCGGGCTATAGACACATCTTTTGGGTTCCCAGTCAACCTGTAACCACCGCCTGGTCCTCTAGCGCCACGCACTAAACCACTCTGCCGCAAATTTACAAATAATTGCTCCAAATAAGACAACGATATTTCTTGTTTGATCGCTATATCCTTCAGTGTCACCGGCTTTGAGCCCTCATGTAGGGCCAAATCAAGCATAGCTGTCACTGCATATCTACCTTTGGTCGTAAGTCGCATATGATTCATCCCCCTTAGTTGGCAAGCCTAAAAAACCTGCTTATTCAAAACAAAGTCGGATTATAAAGATTTGACAGAAAAAACCAAGTAATTTAATAAGGAATTAATATACTATTGATATTATTGCCTATTTTCTTAATTGGCTCATTGTTTGTAAGTTCTAGTCACACCGAGCACCATAACCGCTAGTCCGCTCAGCATGAGGGAAACTGCAAATGCCCAAGATGGTATCTGACTAACATCCTCCATTCCACCTATTGCCAGCCCCATTAATCCAATCAGAAGGATTACAAAACCTAACATTATTATCCTTAATTTAAGCCTTCGAAATCTTATCTCTGATCTTAATGAATAGACTTCTTCACGATGCGAAACGCTAGCCTGCCGGGCCTCCTTTGTTTCCCTCAGTAGCTCTGAGCCTATAGTTGACAATTTTGGAATCATCGGGGCTAGTCGAGGTAACTCCTGCCGCAAATCTTTTAATATAGCTGCTGGTCCAATTTGGTCTTTGACCCATCGCTCGAGATAGGGCTTAGCAGTCTCCCAAAGATCTAACCCTGGATATAACTGCCGACCTAAACCCTCAATATTAAATAGTGTTTTTTGCAACAAAACTAATTGCGGTTGTATTGGCATATTAAATCGCCTTGCTGTTTGAAATAGTCGCACCACTAATCTCGCAAAAGATATTTCACTTATAGGTTTCGCGAAAATTGGCTCACAAACTGCACGAATTGCCGCTTCAAATTCATCTACGCGTGTATCAGGTGGAACCCAGCCTGCCCGAATATGTGCTTCAGCAACCCTGCGATAATCTCTATTAAAAAAGGCTAGAAAATTTTCTGCGAGATACAGTTTGTCCTCATCACCCAACGTGCCCATAATTCCAAAATCCACTGCCTTATATTGACCATCTAAACCAACAAAAATATTACCAGGATGCATGTCCGCATGGAAAAATCCATCTCTAAAAGCTTGTGTAAAAAAAATCTCCACACCATTATGAGCCAATCTGCGTAAATCAACTCCCGCTTCTTGTATAGCATCAATATCTCGAATTGGTATACCAGTAACTTCCTCCATTACCATCACATTGCTTCGAGTATGCTCCCAATATACTTTTGGAACATAAATGATCTCCGAATCCGCAAAATTACTTCTTAATTTTGAAGCGTTAGAAGCTTCCCGCATTAGATCAAGTTCGTCATTAATTGTTTTCTTGTACTCATTAACTAATTCTATTGCTCGAAGTCGTCGTGCTTCTGAAAAGTATCTTTCAGCAAAACACGCTAGAAAATAAAGTAACTGGATGTCTCTATTGATTACTTCTTCAACAGCGGGACGAAGCACCTTAACTATTACTACAGTTCCATCATGAAGTCGTGCCCGATGAACTTGTGCAACAGATGCGGATGCAACTGGATCACTCTCAAAAACAGAAAAATGCTTATCAAGTGGTTTTCCGTATGCCTGCTCGATTAGATCTTTTGCAAGTTTCCCCGAAAATGGAGGCACATCGTCTTGTAGTTTAGTTAACTCAGTCGCTAGATCATCTGAAATTAAATCAGGTCGTGTTGATAGCATTTGGCCAAATTTTACAAATACCGGTCCGAGATCTTCGAGAGCCTTGCGCAATCTATAACTTTTACTAGGGCTATCTTTTGCTTTGGGGAAAATAATTCTGGTAACAAATATGACGCGTGCGAAACCATATAACATTTTTATCGGCACGAATTCACCGAGATCATATTTTAAAAAAACACGAACAATGCGAATCAACCGAGGAATATTAATTAAGACTTTAAGCATTGACAATGCCTATTGCCAATAATTCAGTGAGAGTAATCGCAGTTCTAGCTTTGAAACGTCTTCCGAAAGCTGATTTACCTTAGAGAAATGCTTTTCAGTCTGCCTCCGTGTCGGAAGCAAGGTGTTTTCATGCTTAAAATAATCCGAAATATTTTTTATTAGCCTTAATCTAGCGGCATCTTGCCAATCTTTGGTCATATTTGCTCCCCGACAAATATTGTACGCAAGACCATCGCCAACAACTTTTGACAACCCCTCTTCCCAATCTGGCTGAAAATTAGACAGAAACCGCTGTACTTCAATCACCATATTGGCCTCTCCATCAATACCTTCTACTAGCCTGGGCAAAAATGTCGGCCCTAAAACAACCTTTGGTTTATGAAAAACAAAAGCGTTCATCCTTACTATTGCATCAGTAGGACCGGCAGCATCGGGCAGTATTCTCACTTGACCGTTCTGCACTCTAAGAAAAAAAAGTAGCTCACCTTTAAATTCTAATCTTAGGAGGCCGCCATCAAGAGGAGTAAGTTTTGCAGCAATGTCTGGATCCGTACATAGCAACTGATTAATAACGAATTCGCTAAAGAAATCGATAGGTTTTGGGAAAAAAGACAGAAAATATGTTTTGTTTCTCATGAACCCATAAAAGTAATCAGTAGCGAAAACCAAAATGAATAGAAACAATTCCGCCTGTTAGATTTATGTAGCCTACATCCTCAAAACCAACATCTTTCATCATATTCTTTAGTTTATCTTGGTTAGGGTGTCGCCGGATTGATTCAACAAGATAACGATAGCTTTCTTCGTCACCGGTAACTGCTCGACCGAGTCTAGGTATAACCGAAAAGGAATACTGATCATAAATTCGTTTCAACGTTTTAGATGATGGTTCAGAAAATTCCAGAATAAGAATCTTGCCGCCTGGCCTTAGGACTCGAAACATCGAGCGAAGAGAAGAGGAAATACGAGTAATGTTCCTCAACCCAAAACTTATACTGACGCAATCAAAGTGTTGGTCCTGGAACGGCAACGATTCTGCGTTACACAAAGTGTAATCAACATTTTTTATATATCCTTTATCGATCATTTGGCGAATGCCTTTGCTCAACATTGGTTGACTAATATCGACCGAAACAACTCTTCCCTCTTCCCCAACGCGCTCTATCAAGCGTTGAGTTAAGTCTCCACTTCCCGCTGCTACATCTAGAACTTTATGCCCCTTTTTTACACCACTGTGCATTATCGCAAAATTCTTCCAAATTCTATGTAGCCCAAATGACATCAAATCATTCATGAAATCATACTGATCAACGACTGAATTAAAAACATTTTTTACTAACTCTGTTTTTGTTGGCTCGGAAACCTCTCTGAAGCCAAAATGAGACCTTTTGTTATTCTTTTGTTCCACCATTTCGTTTTTGCATTGACTCCAACATCGTGTTATTTGTTTTGGTCGCTATGCTTCCTTAGCGTTTCTTCGCTCTTTTTGTTGAACTCTTTTTCCGTGTTTTCTTCATGATGGGCTTCTTAGCTGCCTTTTTCTTGGTGATGGACTTCTTAGCTGC
>TARA_B100000686_G_scaffold121814_1_pt1 | contig 20966 bp, 18 predicted proteins | sample TARA_B100000686 | Tara Oceans TARA_B100000686 (sample SAMEA2622733) | marine metagenome | biome: marine biome (ENVO:00000447); feature: marine epipelagic mixed layer (ENVO:xxxxxxxxx); material: "saline water (ENVO:00002010), including plankton (ENVO:xxxxxxxx)" | depth 150 m | reverse complement strand
ACGCATTTCTAGAAACAAAATATTCTAAAGATCCTATTTGTTGATCTTCACAAATAGACCAACCACCTGTACACTTTACAGCCACCTCATTTTCTTTTCTGTCTGTTTTTGATTTACAGCAAGGGCAAACATTTGGAATAACAAATTTTTTTGATTTTTCATTTCTTTTACTTTTATCTACAGATATTACTTGAGGTATTACATCTCCAGCTCTTTGAAGCTTTATCGTATCACCTATTCTTATATCCTTTCTATCAATTTCATCTTGGTTATGAAGTGAAACTCTTGAAACCTTTACACCTCCAATATAGACTGGTTCTAATTCGGCAACTGGAGTTAATATACCAGTTCTTCCTACTTGAACTTTTATATTTATTATTTTAGTTTCAGCTTTTTCTGCTGGAAATTTTCTTGCCACAGCCCATCTAGGAGCTCTTCCAACTAGACCTAATCTATTTTGTATTGATATGTCATTTATTTTATAAACAATCCCATCTATATCATAATTTAAATTATTCCTAATTTTTTCAATCTTTTCATAAAATAATTCTACATCATTAAAATTTTTACATATTTGATATAGATCATTTGTTGGAAATCCAAAAACTTTAATTAAATTTAAAAATTCACTTTGTTTTTTAAAGTTTATTTCTTTTGTTATTTCTCCATATGTGTATGCAAAAAAATTCAGTTTTCTTTCTTCAACTACATTTCTATCTAATTGTCTTAGTGAACCAGCTGCAGCATTCCTAGTATTAGCAAACAAACTGTCATTGCTCTTTTTTCTAATTTCATTTAAATTTAAAAAATCTTTTTTTTTCATATAAATTTCCCCTCTTATTTCAAATGTTTTAATATTTTTTAATTGCTCTATATTCTTTGGAATATCTTTTATTGTTTTAAGATTTAGTGTAACATCCTCACCTATTTGCCCATCACCTCTAGTTGCTCCAGATGCAAAATTGCCGTATTCATATTTTAATGAAATTGATAGTCCGTCAATTTTAGGTTCAGCTATTAACTCTATAAATTGATTTTTTGTATTTAAATATCTTGATACTTTTTCAACATATTTTTTTACTTCATCAAGATTTAAAGCATTTTCCAATGATAACATTGGAAGAATGTGCTTTATTTTAGAAAAACTTTGGTTTGGTTTGTAACCTACCTTTTTTGTTGGCGAATCCTTGGTTTTTAGAAATGGAAATTCTAATTCTAAATCTTTAAGTTTTTGCCATAACTTGTCATATTCAATATCACTAATTTTAGGATTATTCTCACCATAATATAATTTATTATGTATAGTTATTTCTTTTTTAAGCTTTAGATATTTATTTTGAATTTCTTTAACATACTCTTTTTTTTTATCCTTTTTCTTCATTTTTTTTATATCCATATTTTTTGTATAAATTATAGCTTAGCTTATACCAATTACTATTTTTGAAATTATAGCTTAATACAGCAGTAGTTTTCTTTGCTTCTCCCAATATTCCTAAAGATAAATATGATTCAGTTAACCGATATAAAGCCTCTGGCGTTTGTGCTGTTGTATTATAATCATCGATAACAGCCTTGAATCTTTCTATTGCAGCTAAGTGCTTGTTCTTTTGTTGATAATATCTTCCGACATTCATCTCTTTTGCTGCTAACTGATCATTTGCTATTAATATCTTTTTTTTTGCGTCTTTAGCGTAAATACTATTAGGAAATTTTTTTATTAATTCCTCAAATATTTTTTTTGAATTTTGTGATGGATCTTGATCTAATGATACATTGCTAATTCTTTCAAAAAAGCATAGCCCTTTTAAATATAATGCATATGACATTAATTTATCTGCAGGATGAAGGTTTATAAATCTATCAATGGAAAAAACACTACTTTCATAGTCTTTATTTAAATAATATGCATAAGCAGCCATCAATTTACTTTTTTTAGCTAATTTAGAATAAGGGTGTTGTTTATCAACTTCTTCATATACTTCTGCTGCTAAAGTATAATTTTTTTGTTTTAAATATCTATCGGCATCCTGGAATAACAGCTCTGGTGGCTTTTCAACATATGTAACCACAGGTTGTGTTTCCAATCTCTTTTTTATTGAACCAACATTACAGCTAGCTAATAAAAAAATTAAAATTATAAATATAGGTAACTTCATTCTTTTTTAATTAAATAAACATTTAAATTAAAAAAATAACAAAAATTTAATAAAAAAAGTAAGTTTTTTTTTGTTTTAAGAAGCTATTTGGCTTGGTATTTGTATAGCAATAATATTATTTTCTTTTTTAATTACTTCAGACATATTAACTAGTGCAAATGAGGACTTATCTGAGAAAATTTTCTTTAAAAGCTTGTTATTTATAGAATGTCCAGATTTTATTCCTTCGAAATGCCCTAAAATTGAGTGGCCTGATAAATATAAATCGCCAATAGCGTCTAAAATTTTATGTCTAACAAATTCGTTCTTATATCTAAGACCAGACTTATTAAGTATTTTTTTTCCATTTAAGACTATGCAATTTTTCAAAGAAGCTCCTTTAGCAAAACCATTGTTTTTGAGATTATTAAATTCTTCAAAAAAACCAAAAGTTCTAGCAGCGGCAATTTCATTTTTATAATTATTATTATTAACAATTATAGAATACTTTTCTTTTTTTATGATCGGGTGCTTATAATCTAATTTGTATGAAACATCAAAATTATTATTTGAAGGCGAGATGGATGCTTCTGAAGATCCATTTTTAAAAGTAATTTTTTTTAGAATTTTAAGAAATTTTTTATCTTTATGTTGTGACACAATTCCGACTTTAGAAATTTTATCAAAATAAATTTTTGAACTGCCATCAAGTATAGGAATTTCAGGCCCAGAAACTTCTATTAACAAATTATCTATTTGTAAAGCTGAAATAGCTGACATTAAATGTTCAATTGTTGTGACAGATACGCCAAAACTATTTGATATAGTAGTAGAAAGCTTAGTATTTGTGACATTATTCCAGATTGCTTTTATAATATTTCTTTTTTTATTTACATCTTTTCTAACAAAAGTTATTCCTTTTCCATCGTCCGCAGGAAGTAATTTAACTTTTGATTTTAATCCTGTGTGTAGAGCCTTGCCTTGAAATGAAATTTCTTTTTTAATGGTTTTTTGTTTAATCAATGAGGACATACTTATAAATTAATTGCAGATATGTTTTTAGCAATTAACTGTTTGTTACAGTATGTAACTCAGAATATTAGTTTGATTGATTTCTTAAAAAAGAAGGGATCTCTAAATCTTCTTTTTCATCTTCTTTATTTTTTTGGACATCTTCCTTAGTTGGATTTTCATCTAGTCCAGGCATTTCCGATTGTATTTGAACTTTTTTTTCCTCATGTTTTTTAGAATCTAAATTAAGATCTTTGTCTTTAACTAACGTTTTCTCATCATTTTTTTCAACGACAGGTTCTACGCTTTTATTTGCTATTTCTACCTCTTTTTCTTCATTTTTATTTAAATTATCACTTTTATCGTCATTATTGACAATTTCTTCTTTATTTACCTCAAATTCATTAGTCATTGTAGGTTCTTCGATTATCTTATTATTTTCTTCTTTATCTTTTACTTCCAGATTTTCTTTTTCTAAAAAGTCTGACGGTGACTCAATATCATCTTTATTATTTTCTTCCCTTTTGCCTTTGTTGAAAATTTTAAAAGATGACACCTTCTTAATAAATTCCATAACAACATTGCTAGGTTTTACCTGCTGATTTTCTTGTTTAGTAGCATCAGTTTCTGTTCTGTTTAAATTAACTTCACTTGTAACATTATTTTCAACATTCTTTTTAATTTCTACTATTGGATTAGTAAAATCTTCTAAATCAGTTTGCTCAGCTAATTTAGGTTTATTTTCATTTACCACATCTTTTATTAAGTCGTTTTCTTTCATAACTTCGGATTTATTATTTGAATTAGGCAATTCAACAACATTTCCAATTCCGGTGGCAATTATTGAAACCCTCATCATTCCATCTAATTCTTTGTCTATTGAAGATCCAAAAATAATTCTGGCATTATCATCTATTTCTTGTTTAATTCTATCTGCAGCTTCAGTTATTTCCACTAAACTCATATCAGGGCCTCCAGAAACATTAAGCAATAATCCTTTAGTCCCTTCCAAAGAAACTCTATCTAATAATGGGTTTGAGATTGCTGATTCAGCTGCTTCAACAGCTCTTCTTTCTCCCGCAGCTTCTCCATGTCCAAATACAGCTCTTCCCATTTCTGACATCACCGCTCTTACATCAGCAAAATCAAGATTTATTAAACCAGGCTGCATAATTAAATCAGTTACGGATTTAACTCCTGCATGTAAAACTTGGTCACACATACAAAATGCATCTGATGCAGAAGTTTTTTCATCACACACAATGTACAAATTTTGATTTGGTATAATTATTATTGTATCAACAATATTTCTTAACTCCTCAATACCTTTTTCAGCATTATCCATTCTCAATTTTCCTTCAAAAGGAAAAGGTTTGGTTACTACGGCAACAGTTAAAATACCTTTTTCTTTACATGCTTTAGCTATTGTAGAAACAGCTCCAGTGCCTGTGCCTCCACCCATTCCAGCTGCAATAAATGCCATATGGGCACCATCAATATATTCACATATTTCATTATAGGATTCTTCTGCAGCAGATTTTCCAGTTGATGGATCAGAACCAGCTCCAAGTCCTCGGGTACTTTGTATGCCAAGTTGAATTTTTTGTTTTGCTTCACAAAATTCAAGAGATTGCGCGTCAGTGTTACAAGCTACAAATTCAACACCTTTTAAACCAAATTTTATCATGCTGTTTAAGGCATTACATCCACCTCCACCAACTCCCAATACAAGAATTCTAGGTTTTAATTTAGTTTTTGTTTCTGGTACTCCTAAATTTACTGACATAATTTTTTACCCTTTATAAAATGACTTGACTTAACACTAAATAATGTATATTTAATTAAATAATCCACTATATATAGTATAATATATCGATTCGTACGATAATTGCAATCTTTTTTTAAAAGAAACTTTCTTTTATCCATGACCCAAATTTTCTCCATAAAACACTATTTTCAATAAGATTATTTTTATAAAAATAACCATCTTCTTTTAAAATTTTATATTTTATTAATCCACAACAAACAGAGAATCCTGGTCCAGAAGTATTTTCGGCAAGACCTTTTATTTTTGTTGGTTTTCCTATTCTTACTTTCATTCCAAAAAAATCAGAAGTTAGATTTTTAAAACCTTTTAATTCTGATGATTTTCCAGTTAAAACTATATTGCTAGTAATGTTTCTTTCTAAAACTAATTTGCTGGTTTTTGATCTAATGCTCTCAAGAATTTCCTGAATTCTTGATAGGATAATATTGTTTAATTCTTTTTTGTAAACTTTATGAGTTTCAGTTGTTTCGTTATTACCAGTCAAAGGTACATCAATCAAATCATTTTCTTCATCTGCATTAACGCTACTACCATGCAAAATTTTTAATCTTTCAGCAGTAGATATAGAGGTCGATAAACCTCTAGCAATATCTGATGAAATATTAAATCCACCTATATTAATTATATTTGCGTATACCAATTTATTTTTGTAAAAAGTTGCTATCGATGTGCATCCTGCTCCGATGTCTATTACTGTTGTTCCAATATATAAATCGTCTTTATTTAAACACCCTAATCCTGAAGCATATGGTGTTATAACAATATCACTAACTCTTATTTTTGATAATGACAGGCATTTAATAAAATTATTTATAGAATTATTATCCGCAGTTATTAGGTTAAAGCCCGCTACCAATTCTTTTCCCTTCATACCTATTGGTTTCTCTACATTTATATTTCTGTCAATGCTATATGAAGTTCTAATTTTATGTAAAAGTTGTCTATTTTCTCCATAATTTAAACTATCTATTTGTTTGTAATTATTCCTAATATCTTCATTTGTTACTTCGTTATTGTCTAGGGAAGTATTTAAATTTATAATCTGTGACTGTATTGTGCTTGAAGAAAAGTTCACAACAAATTCTTCCACAGTACTTCCAAACATTTTTTCTGCTGATTGGATAGACGCTCTTATAGAATTACAAGCTAATTCCATATCAGTAATTATACCAGATGAAACTCCACTAGATTGATGAAGCCCAATTCCTAGTATTTCAGGTTCTTTATCCTTTGAAATATTAACTATAAAACAAGAAATTTTATCTGTTCCAATATCTAATATTCCAATTCTCATTTTTTACCTTTAAGAGCAATTTGCTCTGAATTTGTTTTTATAAAAATTTTTTTTTCAAAAAATCTTAAATCAACCATTTCTAAATTTTTTATATCTTTAAATTTATTTATTTTTAACAAAGCTTCTTTGATATTTTTATTAGGAAGTTTAAATAAAATATTATCAACAACTACATTAAACCTATTGTCAGGAAGAATGGTAATTTTTGAAATATGATTAGAAATTTCATTATTTTCTACAAGGAAATTTTTAGCTTTATCTATATTTTCTAATGAAAACTCACCTTCCAATTGAACTAATTCATACGCATCTGGGTTGTTTATTTCATGAATAATTTTTCCTTTATCACTAATAAGAAAATTTTCATTTTTTTTGTTAAATATTGCAAATTCCTTATGCTCTTCAATGCGTATTGCTAAATGATTAGGATAAATTTTTCTAATAGAGACTAAATCTATCCAATTTAAATCTTCTAAAGATGCTTTGATACCAACGGTATCAAAATTTATTATATTCTTTGTTTTATTTAAATTTGTAGTGACCAGACCCTTTATTGAATTTAAGTTAGATTTGGATCTTCCTTCTAATGTGATTTTCTTAATTTCGAAGAAATTATCATAATTATTAAAAATTTTTTTATATACAAAATCCTTATTTTCAGTTTTTTTAAAATTTTCAAAGTTTACATTTTCTTTTAAAAAAAGAATAAGAAATATACTTATAGAAACTAAAAATAAAATAGAAATTTTTGACAAACTTTTATATTTAATAAAACTAGACATTTTACTTGATTTCCCATACTATACCATAATATCCCATATAATACCAAATACTTTTTTTAATATTTTTATAAAGAAATAAAGTGTTTTTATCGCAATATACGTACAAAATTGACAACAAAAGCAGAATTTCTGTACCCGCAGACTTTCGTTTAAGCATAAATACAAAGTTTTTTAACGGAATTATTGTATTTAGATCATATAAATTTCAAGCTATAGAGTGCCTTGATTTTGAGAAAATGAAAAAAATCGCTGATAGCTTAGATAATTTAGACTTTTTTTCAGAAAGCAAGAATGACATAACTACATCTGTTTTATCTGATTCATATAAATTAACGTTTGATGGGGAAGGTAGAATTTGTCTACCAAATGAATTACTAAAATTTGCAAATATTAAAAATCAGGCAACTTTTGTAGGAAGAGGTTCTAGTTTTCAAATTTGGAACCCAAATACTTTTAAAAGTTATTTACAAAAAGCTAGGAGTAATATTAAAAAAAAAAAGTTATCTTTAATTATAAACAATACAAACAATAATGATAAAAAGTAGTTTTAATTTTTTGCATAAATCTGTTCTATTAAATGAAACTTTAAGCCTATTACCAAATGAAGATAATTCAATTTTTATAGACGGAACATTTGGAGATGGAGGGCATACAAAGGCAATTTTAGATAGAAATAAAACTTGTAAAGTTTATGCAATTGATAGGGACCCAAAAGTTAAAAAAAATGTCAAAGTTTTTCAAGAAAAATATAAAAAAAGATTTAAATTTATTTTGGGTAAAATAAGCGATTTAGAAAAAATTGCTGTTAACGAGAATCTTAAAAATAAAATTAGTGGCATATTATTTGATCTTGGTGTTTCAACAAGACAATTAAAAGATTTTAAAAGAGGTTTTTCATTTCAAAAAGATGGTCCTTTAGATATGAGAATGGGAAATAATGGAATTACAGCTTCAGAATTTCTAAATAGTCAGAATGAAAAAGAAATATCAGATATTATTTTTAAATATGGAGAAGAAAGATCTTCTAGGAATATTGCAAAAGCAATAACAAATTATAAAAAAAAAAAAAGAATTAAAAATACTATTGAATTAGTTAACATAATTAAATCAGTAAAAAAAGTACCTAAAAAAAAATCTATTCATCCTGCAACCAAAACTTTTCAAGCAATAAGAATTTATGTTAATAATGAAATTGAAGAACTAAAAATTGGCTTGGTCTCAGCTATTAATGTTTTAAAAAAAAAGGGAAGAATAGCAATAATATCATTTCATTCTTTAGAAGATAGAGTTGTAAAAAACTTCTTAAATAAGAATTCTGGAAAAATTTATAATAAATCTAGATATTTTCCTCAATTAGAACCAAATAATATAAATGAAAGCTTAAAAATTATTACAAAGAAAGTAATAAAACCTATGAAAAAAGAGATTTTATATAATTATTACTCTAGATCAGCAAAATTGAGGGTTGCAGAAAAAAAATGATTTTAAGGCACAAAAAAACTCAAATGCTTTTTTTTATAGTTATTTTATTTTGTTTATTTTTAATTTCTTTATTTAGTTTAAGAAACAATGTTAAAGATTTAAACAAAGAATTTTCTAAAGTTAGTAGAGATATTAGTAAAGAACAAAATTTAATTAAAATTCTTAAATCTGACTTTACAAAATTATCAAAATTAGACCGAATAAAAAATATTGTTAAAGAAAAATTAGGATTAGAAAAAACTAGTAGTAGCCAAATAAAAAAATTATCAGATTTTAATTAATATTATATGATATATAACAAAGATAATTTAAAGCTGTTTGGAGATTTTAAAGAAAGAGTTATAAAAGCAAAACAAAGATTCTCACTTATATTGTTTTTTTTATTTTTTGGATATTTTTTAATTACTTTGAAAATAATTGATATATCTATAAATAATAAAATTGAATTATCAGGTAATATCAAAAAAAATGAAACGCCGTTAATATGTAGGGCTGATATAATAGATAGAAATGGCGATTTGCTTGCCACCTCCTTTTTAGTAGATGACCTCGCAGTTAATCCTTTAAAAATAGAAAAAAAACAAAAAGAAATTATTGCAAAAAAAATTTCAAAAACATTATCTGACTTAAAATATGAAGATATTCTGAAAAAGCTTAATTCAAAAAAAAGCTTTGCATATTTGAAAAGATCAATTGAACCTAAAAAATACGAAGAAGTTATGAGAATAGGAGAACCTAATATTTTTAAAGTGAAAAGATGTGGAAGAGAATATCTTCATGAGCAACATGCTTCACATATTCTTGGAGCTGTGAATATTGATAACAACGGTATAAAAGGTGTGGAAAAAAAATTTGATGAAATTTTAAAAGATAAGAAATTTGCAAAAAACAGCAAACTTCAATTATCAATTGATATAAATTTACAAAAGAGCTTAGACGAGCATCTAGGTTCTACAATTAGCAAGCACAGCGCAGATAGTGGAGCTGGAATAATATTAGATGTAAAAACATCTGAAATTTTAGCAATGAATTCTTTCCCTCAATTTAATCCAAATGAAATAGATAAAATGAACAAAGAAGCTGAATTTAATAACGCTACTCATGGAGTTTTTGAACTAGGTTCATTATTTAAATCGTTATCAGGAGCAATCGCATTAGATACAAAAATTTTAACAGAAGAAACTATTTATGATGCAAGAAAACCTATAAAAGAAGGCAAGTTCACAATTCATGATTACAAACCAAAAAAAAGAAAACTTAAATTTTCAGAATGCGTATTATATTCTTCTAATATATGCTTTGCTCAAGTAGGCACTGATATTGGTAAAAAAAATATGAAAAAATATTTTGAAAGAATGAAATTGACAACTAAACCAGAAATTGAATTGCCAGAAGTAGGAGAACCAATTGTGCCAACTGTTTGGAGAAAAACAGACTTAATGGCTATGTCATATGGCCATACAATTGCTGTATCACCATTACAATTCGTAAATGCTTTTAATTCAATAATAAATGATGGAAAGTTTAGATATTCTACACTAATAAAAAAAGAAAATTATGAGAATGATAATCCAACCAATGTAATAAACCAAGATACTTCAAAAAAAATAAGAAAATTATTAAGGGACGTTGTAGGTAATAAAGAAGGGTCAGGAAAAAACGCAAATATTGAAGGCTATTCTATTGGTGGAAAAACAGGGACGGCAATTAAAAACAAAAAAGATCGTTCAGGTTATAAAGATGAAAATAGAACTAGTTTTGTTGGGTTTTTCCCTAGTTATGATCCAAAATATATAGTATTTATTATGGTAGATAATCCTAAAAGAATAAAAGAAAATTTTTATTATGCTACAGCTGGATGGGTTGCAGCTCCAACAGTAAAAGAAATAATTAATGAAATGATACCTAAGCTAAGAATTGAGTCAGAAAAAAAAGAAAAAGAAAATTATTTAACATTAAGAACTAGGTAATAAATTGTTACTTTCTAATGTCTTAAAGAATTTAAAAGAAAAAAAAGTATTAAATTTAAAAAAATTTAATCCTGATATAAAAGGGATTGGGTGTAACTCAAAAAAAATTTTAAAAAACTTTATTTTTGTTGCTATAAAAGGACAAAAAGATGATGGACATAAATTTATTTCCGAAGCTATCGAAAAAGGTGCAAATTTAATCGTTTTTGAAAAAAAAGAATTAAAAAAAAAATTTCAAAAAAAGACTAATTTTATTTATACAAAAAATTCAAAACTTTTTTTATCAAAAATAGCCGCTAACTTTTATTTAAATCAACCTAATTATATTTCCGCTGTAACTGGAACAAACGGTAAAACTTCCGTGGTTTATATTGCAAATGAAATATGGAAAAATTGCAAAATAAAGTCTGCGTGTTTAGGAACTTTAGGTTTAATTAAAAATAAAGAAAAAATAGTATCAGGGTTAACTACAGAAAACAGCATTGAAATTCATAAGACGTTATCTTTATTAAGTAAGCAAAAGATTAACAAAGTATCTTTAGAAGCTTCTAGCCACGGGTTACATCAGCATAGATTAGATAGTTTAAAGTTAGGAGTAGCAGCTTTTACAAATATTTCCCAAGATCATTTTGACTATCATAAAAATTTTAAAAATTATTTTAAGGCAAAAATGAGAATATTTTCAGAAATTCTAAAAAAAAATGGAATTGCAATAATTAATTCTGATTTACCTGAATCAAAAAAAATAATTAATTTATGTAAGAAAAAAAAGAAAAAAATTTTTACATATGGTTACAACTCAAGTGACTTAAAACTTATAACTTATTACAAAAAAAATAATAACCAAAAAATTATTATAAAATACAAAAATAAAATTCTAAATTATGAAATACCGTTATTAGGAGATTTTCAAGTTTATAACAGTCTTTGTGCAATTTCTTTGGTTATTTTTTCCGGCGTACCAATTATCAAGTTATTAAAAGTTATGAAAAAAATAAAAAACATTCCAGGTAGATTAGAAAAAATAAAAATTCCACATAAAATAAAAAAAAATATTTCAGTTTTTGTTGATTATGCTCATACTCCTAATGCACTGAAAGAGTCTTTAAAAATTTTAAAAAAAGATTCAAATTTGTTATCAGTTGTTTTTGGATGTGGCGGAGATAGAGATAAAAAAAAAAGAGCATTAATGGGTAAAATAGCCAGCGCTTTTGCTGATAAAATATATATCACTGATGATAATCCAAGATTTGAATCTCCAAAAAAAATTAGAAAAGAAATTATTTCTGGTTGCCCATCAGGAATTGAAATAAAAAATCGATATTTAGCTATTAAAAAAGCTATTAAAAATAGTAAAGAAGGAGAATATATACTAATTGCTGGAAAAGGACATGAAAATTATCAAATAATTGGAAAAAAAATTTATAAATACTCAGATAAAGGATCTGTTTTAGAAATATTAAAAAAAATATGAAACAAAGAACTTGGTCACAAAGTCAAATTGAAAAGTCTCTTAAAATAAGACATAAAATTATTAGACCAATTAATGGTATTTCAATAAATAGTAAAACTACAAAAAAAAATAATCTTTTTTTACCATTAAAAGGAAAAAATTACGATGGACATGAATTTATTTCCGAAGCTTTCAAAAAAGGTGCTAGCTTATCTTTAGCAAATATAAATGGATATCAAAAATTTAAACTAAAAAAATTTAAAAAAAAGATAGTTTTGGTAAAAAATGTAGTTTCTTCTTTACATAAACTTGCAATTTATTCAAGAAAAGAAATAAATGGGAACGTTGTTGCAATCACAGGAAGTGTAGGAAAAACAAGTGTTAAAGAAGCGCTTTCTTTTATATTAAAAAAAAATAATAAAATTCAATCATCAATTGGGAATTTTAATAATTTAATTGGTATGCCAATTAATTTAGCTAATTTTAATAATATTTCTGATATTAATATATTAGAATTAGGAATGAATCAAAAAGGCGAAATAAAAAAAATGTCAAATATTTGCAAACCTAATATTTCGCTAATAACAAAGATTTCAAATGCGCATATAGGAAATTTTAATTCATTGAAAGATATAGCAAGGGCAAAGTCAGAAATTTTTTATGGCATGGATAATTCTGGCATAGCTATTATTAATCAAAATGATCCTTATTATTCGTATTTAATAAAAATATTAAAAAGTTTAAAAATAAAAAAAGTTATAACTTTTGGAACTTCAAAAGGTTGCGACGTCAAATTAATAAAATCTGATTATAAAAATAAAAGTTCTTGCAAGGTATTTATAGATGTTTTGGGTAAAAAGATTGATTATTATTTAAATAATTTAGGGGATCATTGGATTGAAAATTCTTTAGCAATCGCATCAACTATTGCAGCATTAAATAAAGATTTAGGAACATATATAAAAAAAATATCTCAATTTAACGCTATAAAAGGTAGGGGGGAAATAATAAATATTAAGTATAAAAATAAAAAAATTACATTAATAGATGACACATATAATTCAAGTCCTGAATCTTTAAAAGCATCAATTACTCATCTTAGTCGTTTAGGAAAAAAAAGAAAAAAAATATGCGTACTTGGAGATATGTTCGAACTAGGTAAATTATCAAAAAAATTTCATTTAAAAATTAAAAAAATTTTAAAAGATAATAAAATTTCTAATGTTTATACTATAGGAAACGAAATGAAAAATTTATTTAATTCTCTACCTAAATCTTATGAAGCTAAACATTCTGATAATTTACAAGATTTATATTTAAATTTAAAAGAAAATATAAAAAAAGATGATATTATTTTATTTAAAGCATCAAGAGCAATAAATTTAGACAAAATTATTAAAAGGCTTTGTTAACTTAATATGTTTTATTACTTATCTTCATTATTTGTTCAGGATTTTACTTTTTTAAATATTTTTAAATATTTAACATTTAGATCTGGAGGAGCATTACTAACTAGCCTAATTTTTAGCTTTTTATTTGCCCCATCTATAATTAGTTGGTTAAAAAAGAACCAAAGTCGTAAAAAAACTGTAAGGGAGGATTTACCTAATAAACACTTAATTAAAAAAAGAGGAACACCGACAATGGGTGGTATTTTAATTTTAATATCATTCGTATTAAGTACTTTACTTTGGGCAGATACAAGCAATTATTTTATTTGGCTTGTCTTATCAGTTACTTTTGGTTTTGGAGCAATTGGTTTTATAGACGATTATTTTAAATTAACTTCAAAAGATAAAAAAGGACTTAAAGCCGGAACAAAGTTAATTTTTCAATTTTTAATTACTTCTATAATGCTATTTTTTTTATACAATCTATTTGAATATCAATTTATTAATACATTAGCTTTTCCTTTTTTTAAAAATTATTTGTTTGATCTAGGAGTCTTATTTCCAATTTTTGCATTTTTGGTAATTATAGGAACATCTAACGGTGTAAATCTTACTGATGGCCTAGATGGATTAGCAATAGTTCCTGTAATTATAACCGCCACTTGTTTAGCATTAATAGCTTATTTAGCTGGACACAAAATTTTTTCAGAATATTTAAATTTATTTTATATTTCTGGTGCAGGAGAACTAGCAGTATTAAGTTCATCTTTAGTTGGAGCATGTTTAGGATTTTTATGGTTTAATGCCCATCCAGCAAAAATTTTTATGGGCGATACTGGTTCTTTATCAATTGGAGCAGCCTTAGGATCTATAAGTATAATAATTAAACATGAAATTGTATTATTTATAATAGGTTTCTTATTTGTAATTGAAACAATGTCAGTAATTCTACAAGTTTCATCATTTAAGCTTTTTGGAAAGAGACTATTTTTAATGAGCCCATTACATCACCACTTTGAAAAAAAAGGATGGCATGAAAATACAATAGTTATTAGATTCTGGATTTTATCTATTATTTTTGCACTAATTGGATTAGCTACTCTTAAAGTTAGATAAAAAAAAATAATGAATTTTTTTTTAAATAAAAAAGTGGGAGTCTTAGGATTAAGCAGAACAGGAAAAAGTTTAATAAATTTTTTAACTAAAAATGGTTTTACGGTTTTTATATGGGATGATAAAAAAGAAACTTTATTAAAAGAAAAAAAAAAAAGACCAAATACAAAAATATTAAATATTAGTAATTTAAAACAAATGTCTTTTATATTAACATCTCCTGGAGTTCCTTCTTCAGGGGAAAAAAAACATTTTATTTTAAAAAAAACAGAAAAAAGAAAGATTGAAATACTTAATGATATTGAATTATTTTTCAGATTTAATCCAGAAAGCAATTATATCGGAGTTACTGGAACAAATGGCAAATCAACCACTGTTACTTTACTAAACCATATATTAAAGAAACTAAACATTAAAAATACTCTTAGTGGAAATATAGGTAAACCAATTTTTAATTTAAGAAAACCTGATAAAAATAATATTTTAGAAATTTCATCTTTCCAACTGGAAAAAATGAAATTAACAAAATTACATATTGGAGTATTGTTAAATATTTCGAAAGATCATATAGACAGACATGAAAATTTAAAAAAATATTCATTTATAAAGTCAAAAATTTTCAATAATCAATCTAGAGAAGATTACGCCATTATTGGAATTGATGATGAAGCTACTTGTTGTTTAGCAAAAAAACTAAAAAAAAAGTTGAGTTCAAAAATTATAACTATATCGGGTAAAAATAATAAAGCAGATATCTTTGTTAAAAATAAAAAATTAATAATAAATTTTAATTATGAAAATAAAAAAATTTTTAAGATAATTGACATAAAAAAATTTAAAAATCTTATAGGTGAACACAATTATCAAAATATTGCAGCTGTTTACGCAATACTTTTATCAATGAAAATATTTAATTGGAAAAAAATAGAAGAATCTATTAAATCATTTGAAGGGCTACCACATCGTCTTCAAAATGTAAGGTTAATTAAAAAAATAACATTTATTAACGACAGTAAAGCAACCAATGTTAATGCTACAAGCCATGCTTTAAAAAGTTTTAATAATATTTATTGGATATTAGGCGGGCGAGCTAAAGAAAAGAAGCTTCAAGAACTAAGAAAACATTTTTTTAGAATTAAACATGTTTTTTTAATAGGAGAAACAAAGTTTATATATGAAAAATATTTAAAGAATTATTTAAATTGTTCTGTTGTTAAAAATTTAAAAGAAGCAACAAAGTTGTCTTATAATTTTGCAAGAAAAGAAAAAAGAAATTCTTCTGTAGTTTTATTTTCACCTGCATGCTCATCTTTAGATGAATGGAAGGATTTTGAAGAGAGAGGAAATGCATTTGTTAAGTTTGTTAAAGATATAAAAAAATAATGGAAAATGAAAAGTTAAACATATTCCTATATAATTGGTGGAGAAGTATAGACAGAAGCATTTTTATAACTACAATTTTTTTATTACTTATAGGCTGCATAATTTCTTTTGGAGCAACGCCATCTATAGCAACTAAATATAATTTAGAACCAAACTATTTTGTAAAAAAACATTTTATTTTTGCACCTTTTACTTTATTTTTTATTTTTTTTGTTTCTTTATTTTCAAAATTAGGAATAAAGCGACTATTTTTACTTACATTTTTAATATCAATTTTTTTTATTTTTTACTCTTTTTTAATTGGAATAGAAAATAAAGGATCAATAAGATGGGTTTCTTTCTTTGGTTATAGCTTTCAACCTTCAGAATTTCTTAAAGTATCATTTATTATCATATGTGCATGGATATTTTCTTCAAAAAATTATTTTAAAATAGTTAACAACCAAATTATTTCTTTTTTTTTATATTTATTTATATCTAGCTTGATTCTAAGCCAGCCCGACTTTTCAATGTTTGTAATAATTTCTATCGTATATTTCAGCCAATTATTTATCTCGGGATTAAAATGGAAATGGGTTTTGTCATTTATTTTATTTTTTTCTTTTATTTTTTTAGCTGCTTATTTTTTTATGAGTAATGTAAAAAATCGTATTGATAATTTTTTATTTTCTACTGGAGACAATTATCAAATATCAAAATCAATAGATGCAATAAAAGAAGGTGGATTAATTGGAAAAGGGCCTGGTTTAGGAACTGTTAAAGAAAACCTTCCAGATTCTCATACTGATTTTATATTTTCCGTTATTGCCGAAGAGTTTGGTCTTATTACTTGCTTGTTTATAATAAGTGTTTTTGCATATCTTATTTTTAAAATTTTTAAAAGAATAAAAGGTGAGAATTATCTTTTTGTTATTATATGTGTTTCAGGATTAGCTATACAATTAGGATCGCAGATATTTATAAATATAGGATCAACTATAGGATTTATACCTACTACAGGAACCACTCTTCCATTTATTAGTTATGGAGGTTCTTCAATGATTTCAACGGCATTAAATTTAGGTGTGATTCTAGCTCTAACTAGAGTAAATTATAAAGATAATATGTCACCAAATGAAAAAGAATTCTAAGATAGCAATAGTCGCTGGCGGTACTGGCGGTCATTTATTTCCAGCAATTTCTTTATTAGAACAATTAATTTCAGAAAAAAAGAAAATAATTTTTTTATCTGACATAAGGGTAAAAAAAATAATTGATCAAAATAAGAAATTTTACAAGAATAAAAATGTATTTTTCTATAGCTTGGACATTTCAAGAAATATAATAAATTTTTTTAATTTATTTTATAATCTTTATAAAATTTTTAATATTTTTAGAAAAGAAAATCCAAAGATAGTTATTGGGTTTGGAGGATACACTTCAGTACCAGTATTATTAATTTCAAAAATATTATTCAAACCAATCATACTTCATGAATCAAATATAATTATGGGTGTAGCAAATAAATTATTTTATTTTTTTTCAAAAAAAATAATTTTTGGATGGGGTGACCAAAAAAAAATAAAAAATAAAAAGGCTTTTTATATAAGAAATCCGGTAAGAAAAAAGATTTTAATGTTAAGAAAAAAAGTAAATTTTAATTTTAATAAAAAAAAAATTATTATTTTAGTTGTTGGCGGAAGCCAAGGTGCGGCAATTTTTGATAAAATAATACCAGAGGCAATAAATTTATTACCTTACGATATAAAAAAAAAAATTAAGATTTATCACCAATGTTCCAAATTAAATTTTATCAAAGTTAAAAAAATTTATAAAAAATATAATATTAAAAATATTTGCAAAACTTTTTTTGATAATTTGCCAGAAATTATGTTTGAATCTCAATTAGTTATTTCAAGATCTGGATCTTCTACTTTATCTGAGATTACAACGTTAGGCAAACCTGCCATATTAATTCCTTATAAATTTGCAAAAAATAATCATCAAGAAAAGAATGCAGAGTGGTTAGTAAAAAAAGGTGGTGCTAAAATGTTTTTAGAAAATGATTTAACAAAAGTAAAACTAAAACAAGAAATTATATCTATTATAAAAAACAAAGAAAAATTAAAAAAAATGTCAAAAAATTCGTTTTCTATTGGAGATGACAATTCTTTATTAAAATTATCAAGAGTAGTTTCGTAGAAAAGTAATGAAAATTTTAGAAAAAAATATAAAAAATAAAATACATTTCGTTGGCATTGGTGGAATCGGGATGTCAGGTATTGCAGAAGTGTTATTTTCCCAAGGTTATAAAATACAAGGGAGTGATTTAACAAATAATGCTAATACTAAAAGACTTAAAAAAAAGGGAATTAAAATTTTTAAAGGACATTCATCAAAAAATTTAAAAGATATAAATATTTTAGTTATATCATCAGCTATAAAAAAAAATAATTCAGAATTAAAATTTGCTAAGAAAAATAAAATTCCTGTATATAAAAGATCTGATATTTTGGCTGCATTAATTAAATATAATGAAGCTATAGCTGTTTCAGGAAGTCATGGAAAAACAACAACAACTTCTTTGATATCATCGGTTTTAGAAAATGCAAAATTTGACCCGACAACTATAATTGGAGGAATAGTTAATCAATATAAAAGTACTGCCAGAATTGGAAAGAGCAATTGGATGGTAGTTGAAGCTGATGAATCAGATGGAAGTTTAGTAGATTTATTTCCGAAAATCGCAGTACTTACAAACATAAATAAAGAGCATATGGATTTTTATAAAAGTTATTCAAATTTAAAAAAATATTTTTTTTATTTTATAAATAATATTCCATTTGATGGTGTTGCAATATATTGTAATGACAATTTTGATTTAAAGAAAATATTATTAAAAAGTAAAAAGAAAAATAAAATTAGTTATGGATTAGATAAAGATAGCGACGTAAGAGCGACAGATATTTTAATTAATGAAAATGGATCATTTTTTAACATAAGTATAAAAAAAACAAACTTATTGAAAAAAGAGAAAATTAATAATATTCAGTTAAATGTTTTAGGAAAACATAATATCCAAAATTCGCTTGCTGCAGTAACTGTCGCAAAAATATTAAACATAAGTACACCAAAAATTAAAAATGCTTTTAAAAAATTTAAGGGAGTAAAAAGAAGATTTACTTTAGTTTCAAATTTTAAAGGAATTAAAATTATTGATGATTATGCTCATCATCCAGAAGAAATAAAAGCTACTTTGGAACTAGCAAGAAATCTAAAACCAAATAAAATCATTGTTATATTCGAACCTCATAGATATTCGAGATTTAAAAATTTATATTATGATTTTAAAAAAGTTTTAAAAAACTGCGATTTATTATATGTAGCTAACGTATACTCTGCAGGAGAGAAAAAAATTAAAAGTATTTCTAAAGATAAATTTGTGGATGAAATGAATAAATTTAAGAAAAATTTTGCTAAATCATTAAATAATATCAACTATTTACCTAAAATTATATTAAATGAAGCAAACAAAGGGGACGTTGTGATTTTTATTGGAGCAGGTGATATATCAAAATGGGTAAATGACTTACCAAATAAATTAAAAAAAATTAAATGAAATATTTCTCAAAATCAAAGGGCGTTGTTAAATTAAATTTTCCCATGTCAAAGTTAACTTGGTTTCAGACAGGTGGTAAAGCACAAGTGTTATTTATTCCTGAGAACCGTTTAGATTTACATTTATTTTTAAAGAGTTTTAAAGAAAAAAAACTAATAAATATAATCGGCGGATGTTCAAATTTACTAGTTAGAGACGGAGGGGTTAAAGGAGTTATAGTTAAGCTGGGTTCAGGATTTGATTTTATCAATTTTGAAAATGATCATATTATTTGTGGTGCTTCAGTAAAAAATATAAATTTGTCAAACAAAATGGCAAAGAAAAGTATAAGGGGATTTGAATTTTTATCTACAATACCTGGGACAATAGGAGGTAGTATTTTTATGAATTCAGGATGTTTTGGAAGTGAAATAAAGAATTTAATTAAATCCGTAATAGTTATGAACAAAAATGGTGACTTAAAAGAATTAGAAAAAGAACAAATTAATTTTAAATATAGATCATCGGGAATAAATAAGAACTATTTTATTATCGCAGCAAAATTAAAAAAAAATAAAGGAAGTAAAATAGCTATAAAAAAAAAAATAAAAAAGTATGTTAATTTGAGAAAAAAGACTCAACCCAATAAAGTTTTAACTGGCGGAAGCACATTTACTAATCCAGAAAAAAAAAAAGCTTGGAAACTTATAAAAGATTCTGGTTGTGAAAATATGATTGTAGGTGGAGCAAAGATTTCTGATAAACATTGTAATTTTTTAGTAAACACTGGTCATGCTAACTCAAAGGATTTAGAAAATTTAGGAAATAAAATAAGATCAAAAGTTTTTAAAGAAACTGGTGAAAAGCTAAATTGGGAAATAAAAAGAATAGGAATTAGATAGTGAAAAAAAAAAAAATTGTAGTTTTATTAGGAGGAGTCTCAGCAGAGAAAAATGTTTCTTTGAAAACTGGAAAATATGTTTCTAAGTCATTAAAAAAACAAGGGTACCAAGTAAAAGAAATTAAAGTAACATCAAATAAAAATAATTTAATTAAAAGTTTAAAAGAATTTGAGCCAGACTTTGTCTTTAATGCACTACATGGATATTTCGGAGAAGATGGAAAAGTTCAAAAAATATTAGATAAATTAAAATTAAAATATTCTCATTCAAATTCCAAATCATCTGAGATAGCTATGGATAAAAAAAAAACAAAATTAATTTTTAATAAAATTGGGGTTCCTTACCCTAAAGATATATTAGTAAACTCTAATAGTTTTAATAAAAAGTTAAGGAAATTGAAGTTTAAATACCCATTAGTCATAAAGCCAGTTAATGAAGGGTCTAGTTTAGGAGTAAAAATTTGTAAGAGTATAAATGAGTTAAAAAAATACAAATTAAAAAAAAAAATAAATTATATGATTGAGGAATTTATTCCTGGACGTGAACTTACAGTAGGTATTTTAAATAATAAGGCATTAGACATTATTGAGCTTAAGACAAAAAAAAATTTTTATGATTATAAATCAAAATATACTAAGGGTATGA